>Ga0255775_1001590_pt1 | contig 20897 bp, 18 predicted proteins | sample 011ome_26_FD_179973 | JGI IMG/M metagenome (GOLD analysis project Ga0255775, IMG submission 179973) | Coastal salt marsh microbial communities from the Groves Creek Marsh, Skidaway Island, Georgia - 011511BT metaG (version 2) | ecosystem: Environmental > Aquatic > Marine > Intertidal zone > Salt...
TTTACTTCACCAACAAGCAAGCAAATGTAAAAGCGAGTTACCTTAAGTTTAAGAGATTGTTAAGTAACCCAATAATCCCCGAGTCTCTCTTTATGACGCTGTAACCTGAGCGAGTGACGTATCAGGACAGCGTTTAGCTGGAATTAAGCAGCTAAAGCGTAGTTATCGTCATTTGCGATTACTGTTTTTCTAGTTTATTAACGAGGTACCTAGAAGCCTCGGTATGCACTGATCTGCTTTGTAACCCACGTCGAAACCTGGTCAGCCCCAAAAACAAGCAATCATTATACTACTTTCCTTTGTTTGCTGACCGCATGATACGACTTTTCTCTCGATTCCAATCTTTTTCCTTCTCAACCGCACGCTTATCATATTGTTTCTTACCCTTTGCCAAGCCAATCTCGCACTTAATTAATCCTTTTTTAAAATGCAGATCAAGCGGCACTAAGGTATACCCCGCACGCTCTACTTTGCCAATTAATTTGACAATTTCTTCACCTTTTAATAATAATTTTCTAGTCCTCACATTGTCAGGACTGACGTGGGTTGAGGAGCTACCTAATGGGGATATATGGCAACCAAGCAAATAAATCTCACCGCGTTGGATGATGACGTAAGCCTCTTTTATTTGTGCACGATTATCTCGAATGGCTTTAACTTCCCAGCCCTCAAGGACAATCCCTGCCTCAAATTTATCCTCGATGAAATAATCGTGGAATGCTTTTTTATTTTGCACAATGCTCATTAATCGTTTTACCAGATAGTATAATTAAATAATATTTAGAATCTTATCACCTCAATGTATACAATAAAAAAAAACGCGATCGTCTTTCATAGTCCGGAAAAAATGTTCAAGCTTGTCGATGCCGTTGAGAATTATCCTAACTTTCTTCCTTGGTGTGGCGGTGCAGAAATCATCAAGCGCAATGATGCCGTAACAGAAGCGCAAATTGAGATCAATTATCATGGGATTAAACAATCTTTTACAACAAAAAATAGCAAGTATTTTCCTGAAAAAATGATTATCGGTCTCGTCGATGGTCCTTTTAAGAAGCTTGAAGGAGAATGGCGCTTTATTTCAATAAATGCGAGCTGCTGTAGAATAGAATTAGATTTAAACTATGAATTTAAAAATATATTATTAGAAAAACTAATAGCACCTGCCTTTAATATGATTGCAAATACCTTTATTGATAGTTTTGTCAAACAAGCAGAGGAGGATAAACATGCCAGATAAGATAATGGTTGAAGTTGCTTTTGCTTTGCCCAGTAAACAAATTATCATCCCTGTGCTGGTGCACAAAGACTGCACTGTCAAAGAAGCCATTGAACTGTCCGGCATTCAACTAAAATTTGATGAGATTGACCTAAACGTTAATGATGTCGGTATTTTTGGCAAACTAACCACACTGGATGGCGCTTTACGCGAACGCGATCGAATAGAAATTTACCGTCCATTAATTGCCGATCCCAAAGAAATACGTCGACAACGGGCGGCTGAAGGCAAAGATATGAAAAAAGGCGGATAAAATAACATTTAGACTCGATTCCTCACACTGTTTTCTGTATAATCTCGTTTTGCGCGATAAGGAAATCACATGCGTCTGACTAAACAAGCACTAACATTTGACGATGTACTTCTCGAGCCTGCACATTCAAATGTTGTCCCTAGAGAAGTATCATTAGCAACACAACTCACAAAAAATATAACGTTAAACATTCCACTTGTATCTGCTGCAATGGATACAGTAACCGAAGCAAATCTGGCCATTGCCCTTGCTGAGCAAGGTGGTATCGGCATCATTCATAAAAATATGTCACCTGAATCGCAGGCGGATCATGTTAAAAAAGTGAAACGTTTTGAATCAGGCGTAGTAAATGATCCGATCACCATCAACCCTAATATGAGTGTTGATGAGGTAATTCAAATTACCCGTAAACATAAAATTTCAGGATTACCCGTCATAGACAACAACAAGGTTGTGGGTATCGTGACAAACCGAGATTTGAGATTTGAAGATAATCTAAATCAACCGGTGAAAAATGTCATGACGCCGCGAGAGAGACTGGTCACTGTTTCTGAGGGGGCTAATAAAGATGAAATTATGCGTCTGTTGCATCAACATCGGCTTGAGCGATTATTGGTGATAGACAAAGACGATCACCTTCGAGGCCTAATCACAGTTAAAGATATTCAAAAGTCTTCTGACCACCCTTTTGCTTGTAAAGATAGTGATGAAAGATTAAGGGTTGGTGCCGCCGTTGGAACAGGCGAAGATACAGAAAAAAGAGTGGAGCTCCTGGTAAGTGCGGGTGTTGATTTAATCGTCGTCGATACCGCCCATGGTCATTCAAAAGGGGTATTAGATCGTGTTAAATGGATCAAAAAACATTTCCCGAATACGGATGTCATTGGTGGCAATATTGCCACCGCTGATGCAGCAAAAGCACTCATTGATCACGGTGCCGATGGCGTGAAAGTTGGCATTGGTCCCGGTTCAATTTGTACCACACGTATCGTTGCCGGTGTGGGTGTTCCCCAAGTTACAGCCATTGCTAATGTTGCAGAAATTTTAAATAAGAAAAATATTCCTTTCATTGCTGATGGAGGTATTCGATACTCGGGTGATATTGCCAAAGCAATTGCTGCTGGGGCATCATCAGTAATGTTAGGAAGTATGTTCGCCGGGACTGAAGAGGCGCCGGGTGAAGTTGAGCTTTATCAGGGAAGATCATATAAGTCATATCGTGGTATGGGATCGATTGGCGCCATGCAAAAAGGCTCCAGTGATCGGTATTTTCAGGACAGTGAGAATAATGCAGAAAAATTAGTTCCTGAGGGAATTGAAGGTCGGGTGCCCTACAAAGGCCCTGTATTGAATGTGATTCACCAACTCATGGGTGGCTTAAGAGCATCAATGGGTTATGTCGGAGTGCAAAACATTTCTGAAATGCATAAAAAAGCGACCTTTGTTCAAATTACCAATGCTGGTATTAAAGAGTCACACGTACATGATGTTCAAATAACCAAAGAAGCCCCTAATTATAGGGTTGATTAGTTTTCGTAAAGCCGCCCTATGGATAAAGTTTTAATTCTTGATTTTGGTTCTCAATACACGCAGCTTATTGCACGTCGTATTCGAGAAATGCATGTTTATTGTGAAATTCATCCTTTTGACATTGCTGATGAAATAATTTTAGACTTTAACCCAAAAGCCATTATTTTATCTGGCGGGCCGAATTCTGTATACGCAGCTGACACCCCCAAAGCACCAGAAATTATTTTTACTTTAAACTGCCCCATCTTAGGGATTTGTTATGGTATGCAAACACTTGTCAGCCAGTTAGGCGGTAAAGTTGAGCATAGCAATAAACGCGAATTTGGTTATGCCGAAATTCGTGCCCAAGGGCATTCGAAACTGTTAAAAGATATTCAAGATAAAACCAACCAAAATAACCATGGGTTATTGGATGTGTGGATGAGCCATGGTGACAAAGTAATTGAGCTACCTAACGAATTTAAAGTAATTTCAAGTAATGATTCCACACCAATTGCTGCCATAGCAGACGAAAAGAGAAATTATTATGGGGTACAGTTTCATCCAGAGGTAACGCATACCAAGCAAGGAAAAAAGATACTCACGCGCTTTATTGTTGATATTTGTCAGTGCCAACAATCTTGGAATATGCCCGACTATGTAAAGACTGCGATTGATCATATTAAAGCGCAAGTAGGCGATGATAAGGTCATTCTTGGCCTGTCCGGTGGTGTCGATTCATCGGTTGCCGCTGCCCTGCTGCATAAAGCCATTGGTGATCAATTGACTTGTATTTTTGTCGACCATGGGCTTTTAAGATTTAATGAAGCAACAATCGTCATGGAGGCATTTCAAAAAAATCTTGGGGTCAAGGTCATTCATGTTGATGCGACAGAAAAATTTATGACGGATTTAAAAGGCATTATTGATCCAGAACAAAAAAGAAAAATAATTGGAAAAGACTTTATTGACGTCTTTCAAGAGCAAGCACAAAAAATTCAAGGGGTAAAATGGTTAGCTCAGGGTACAATTTATCCAGATGTGATTGAATCTGCAGGTGGTAAAACAAAAAAAGCACACAATATAAAAAGTCATCACAATGTGGGTGGTTTACCAGAAACATTAAATTTAAAATTACTCGAGCCATTAAGAGAACTTTTTAAAGATGAAGTGCGGGAGTTGGGCATTGCTCTCGGCTTAGCCAAAGCAATGGTCTACCGACATCCTTTCCCAGGACCGGGACTTGGTGTCAGAATTCTTGGTGAGGTCAAGCTAGAATTTGCAAATCTACTTCGACAAGCTGATGCAATCTTTATTGAAGAATTAAAAAATAGTGGGTGGTATGAAAAAACCGCACAAGCTTTTACTGTTTTTTTACCGGTAAAATCTGTTGGCGTAATGGGCGATGGAAGAACCTATGAATATGTTGTTTCGTTAAGAGCGGTTGAGACATCGGATTTTATGACAGCCCATTGGGCAGAACTTCCCTATGAACTTCTGGGTAAGGTTTCTAATCGAATTATTAACGAAGTAAATGGTATCAATCGTGTTGTTTATGATATTTCCGGTAAACCACCCGCGACTATTGAGTGGGAATAATTATTTTTAAAGGAAAAAAATGCTTGCTTGTTTAGATCTTGAAGGGGTTCTTTTGCCAGAAATTTGGGTTAAATTCGCTGAAAAAACTGGCATCGAAGAATTAAAATTAACTACTCGAGACATACCCGATTATGATGAACTAATGCAGGCTAGACTTAAAATACTTGCAGACCATAATTTAAAAATACATGATATTCAAAAAGTAATAGCAACCCTTTCACCACTTGAAGGGGCTGTAGATTTCTTACAGTGGTTAAAATCTGAATTTCAAGTAATTATTTTGTCCGACACTTATTATGAATTTATTGGCCCATTAATGAAGCAGCTTGACTACCCAACCGTCTTTTGTCATAGCCTGGTGATCGATGAAAATGGCATAATAGCCGATTACAAACTAAGGCAAACCGATCAAAAAACGAAAGCAGTTAAGGCATTACAAAGTTTAAATTTTCAAGTGATCTCTGCCGGTGACTCTTATAATGATACTGGTATGTTGCAGCAAGCAGATGGTGGAATTCTTTTTTGTCCTCCCGAAAATGTAATTAAAGACTTCCCCCAGTTTCCAGTGGCAAAAAATTATGCTGAATTTAAAAGTCTGCTAATTTCAACTAAAGAAAAAATATTGAATCGCTAAAATGGATCCACTTAGCCAAGGCGTTGTAGGCGCTGTTGTTCCGCAATCATTTGCTCAAAAAAATACCCTCTTTTGGGCCGCAGTCATCGGCTTCCTTAGTGGGCTCGCACCGGATTTAGATATTTTGATTCGATCTGATATAGACCCATTACTTTTTCTTGAATACCATCGGCAATTTACCCATTCCTTGATTTTTATACCCATTGGTGGCTTTATCTGTGCCAGTTTCTTTTTTATTCTATTAAGAAACAAGATTAAACTTTCATTCAAAAAAATTTGGCTTTTCGCAACTCTAGGATATGGCACGCATGGATTATTGGATTCTTGCACGAGCTATGGAACCTTACTTTTTTGGCCTTTTAGTGATTATCGTTTTGCTTGGAATAACATCTCAATTATTGATCCGCTATTTACTATTCCAATACTTATTCTAATTTTAATTGCCGCAATTAGAAAAAATTATTTCTATAGCAGAATCGCTTTGCTATGGGCAATTTTATATTTACTTTGTGGCGTGATTATCAATAATAAAGTTTTGAGCATGGGCAAAGAATTAGCATTATCACGTGGGCACCATATCGAAAAAATAAGCGCTAAACCGACTTTTGGGAATCTGCTGCTTTGGAAGGTTATCTATGAAAGTAATGATGAATTTTATACTGATGGAATCAGAATTTTTCCAAATAAAAAAATTTACGAGGGGGTTAAAATAAAAAAACTCAAAGAAGATATCGATTTTGGCTGGTTGCAAAAAACTTCACAACAATACCGAGATATTCAACGCTTTAAATGGTTTAGTGATGACCACTTAGCTATCTCCCCTCATAATTCAAATCTTATTATAGATGCGCGCTATTCAATGTTACCGAATGAAATATCAGGCTTATGGGGAATTGAGCTTAAACAAGAACGCAACGAAAATGAACATATTAAATTTATCACCAATCGAAGTCTGTCAAAAGAGAGGTTGATAAAACTGTGGTCACTTATTTCGATTGAATAACTTAGCGCCACCCACCAGACTGAATACACGCATCTAATGAATTGTATTTTTTATAATCTTTTATACTATTAAAGCTTTTATCACTACTGATCAAACATTGTTTGTTCAAATCTTTTTTCACCAAAAGATTTTGCTTGGATCGAAATATTTTTTTGGTGTAATGTAAATCATTATCGATTTTTTTATTTTCAGCTTCTGCGTATATAGTCACCGTAATGAAAATAAATAATATTGTAAGAACTTTAACCATTAGCGCAGTGTACAGAAAAAATAAAATAAATAAAGTTTTATAAAGTTGTTTTTTTTCAATAAGTTATTGTTATAATTTAAACTATGAGTCGAGCATTTGTAAAAGAAAATGATTTAGAGCATGCGGGAATTGATATCCCTGAAAAACCTATAAGCACGCACCCGAATTATGTCACCCCCAATGGTTTACACGAGATCAATCAATCAATAAAAATACTTGAGACTGAATTAAAGGGTATTAAAAAAAATGATGACCCTATAGCGAAACAAAAGAAATTTAGAATTGAAAGAGACTTACGTTATTTTTTTGCACGATTAAAATCTGCTATCTTGGTTGATCCGCAAACCCAACCTAATAATCAAGTCCTTTTTGCTGCCCATGTTGAGGTCGAGAATACAGAAGGCAAAGTATTTTACTTTAAAATTGTTGGTGAGGATGAGGCAAATATTAGCCTTGGTAAAATAAGTTATATCTCCCCCTTGGCAAAAGCGTTAATTGGAGCAAAAATTGGTGATGAAGTGATCTGGAATAAACCTTCTGGAGATGAAATTTTAATAATTAACAAGATAAGTTATTTCGAATAATTTAAGGAAGCTATGGAACTCATTGATGCAATCCAATCCCGTCGATCACATAAGGTGTTTGATGAATCTCACAAATTGACCCCGAGTGAAATTGATAAACTCATGAAGCTGGCGATACTTTCACCAACTGCCTTTAATATTCAACATTGGCGATTTATTATCATTACGGATCAAAAATTGCGGCAACAAATACGTAAAGTTAGCTGGGATCAATCGCAAGTAACCGATGCTTCCCTATTAATTGTATTAACAGGTGATCTGATGGCGTGGAACAAGGACCCTAAACGTTATTGGAAAAATGCACCCGAAAAGGTGCAAGATTACCTCATACCGGCCATCTTTGATTATTATCATGGTAAACCTCAAGTTCAAAGGGATGAGGTAATGCGGTCCTGTGGTATGGCAGCGATGAACTTGATGTTAACAGCCAAAGATTTAGGGTATGATAGCTGCCCTATGGATGGGTTTGATTTTGAGCAGGTTTCTAAACTTTTAGAGTTGCCAGAAGATCATATCCCTGCCATGTTTGTCGCTATCGGAAAATCAATGCAGGAACCTTGGCCAAGACCGGGTCAGCTCACGCTTGAAGAAATAGTCAAATACAATCATTTTTAAATTATTAGGGATTCTAATTAGTGCTAATAGCTAACAGCATTACCATGCAATTTGGTTCTAAGCCACTTTTCGAAGATGTAAGTGTCAAATTTGGTGACGGCAATCATTACGGTCTAATTGGGGCAAATGGTTGCGGTAAATCTACCTTTATGAAAATTCTTGCAGGTGAATTAGAGCCCTCATCAGGCAATATAAGCCTTGATAACAAAGAGCGGATGACGTGGCTTCGTCAAGATCAATTTGCCTACGAAGAGCTTCGGGTACTAGACGTGGTGATGATGGGTCATCGAGAAATGTGGGCCGCAAATGAAGAAAAAAATCGCCTGTATGCTGACCCTGCCTCAACCGATGAAGATTACATTAAGGCGGCTGAATTAGAAGCGGTCTTTGCTGAATACGACGGTTACAGTGCTGAGGCCAGGGCAGGAGAATTATTAGCCGGTGTTGGTATCGAAAATAATCTACACAATGGTCGAATGAGTGCTGTTGCGCCAGGCTGGAAATTTAGAGTTTTATTAGCACAAGCGCTATTCGCTGATCCAGATATCTTATTGCTTGATGAGCCAACCAATAATCTTGATATCAACACCATACGTTGGCTGGAAAATACCCTAAATAGTAGAAAATCTACCATGATTATCATTTCCCATGATCGTCATTTTTTAAATCAAATTTGCACACATATTGCTGACATGGATTATGGCAAATTATCAGTCTATCCCGGAAATTATGATGATTTTATGGAAGCCAGCACATTGGTCAAGGCGCAGCAGTTAAAAGCTAATGATAAGGCCAAGCAACAAATTGCGGAGCTTCAAGATTTCGTTAGACGGTTTTCAGCAAATGCATCGAAAGCAAAACAAGCAACCTCTCGTGCAAGACAAATTGACAAAATAAAGGTGGAGGATATGCGACCCTCCAGCCGTCAATATCCATTCATCAGATTTGAATACGACGATAAGGATAAGCTTTACCGGCAAGCTGTCCTGGTAAGTAAAATGAGTCATTCCTTTGATCAACCTATTTTTAATAATATTAATTTATTAATTGAGGCAGGTGAAAAAATCGCTATTATTGGCGAGAACGGTATTGGTAAGACAACATTATTAAAAATAATAGGTAATATTCTTACGCCTAATTCTGGTTTAATGAAGTGGGCCGAAAAAGCAAAACTTGGGTATTTTGCGCAAGATCATGCAAAAGATTTTGAAGAAGATATAAACGTATTTGAATGGATGTCTCTTTGGGCAGGACCTCAGGATGATGATCAAGTTATTCGAAGCACTCTGGGCCGACTATTATTTTCTGGGGAGGATTTTAAGAAAAAAGTATCCGTTCTTTCCGGTGGTGAGCGAGGAAGAATGTTATTTGGAAAACTTATGTTGCAGAGGACAAATATTCTCTTAATGGATGAGCCCACTAATCATATGGATATGGAGTCGATAGAATCTTTAAACACTGCACTTGATAAATTTAAAGGGACACTATTTTTTGTAACCCACGATCGGGAATTTGTCAGTTCAATTGCAACACGTATTTTTGAGATAAAAAAAGATCGAATTATTGACTTTAAGGGAAATTATGAGGACTACGTTCTCTCACTTGAAAATTAATTAAGCTTCAATTTTTGTTCGCTCTTTTTCTTTCATGCTCGAGCAAATAACGCTTTCTAATTCTTAAAGAACTCGGTGTAATTTCGACTAATTCGTCATCGTCAATAAATTCAACGGCATATTCTAAACTCATCAAAATGGGCGGCACCAATCGAACTGCTTCATCAGTTCCTGATGACCTTACATTGGTTAATTGCTTGCCTTTAATTGGATTAACCACTAAATCATTATCGCGACTGTGAATACCAATAACCATTCCTTGATAAAGTTTCTCACCAGGATTGACAAACATTCTGCCACGCTCTTGCAATTTCCAAAGCGCATAAGCAACGGCTTCACCCTTCTCTGAAGATATTAATACTCCATTGCGACGACCTGGAATTTCAGCCTTGACTGGGGCATATTCATCAAAAATATGTGACATTAAGCCCGTTCCTTTTGTCATCGTAAGAAATTCACCTTGAAAACCGATCAGCCCTCTTGCTGGGATTTTATATTCTAATCGGGTGCGTCCAAATCCATCAGATTCCATATTTGTTAACTCACCCTTCCTGCGTCCTAACTCCTCCATTACTGCCCCTTGGGTATCATCTTGTATATCTACAGTCAGACTTTCATAGGGCTCACATCGTATGCCATCAATTTCTTTATAAACAACCCTGGGCTTCCCCACAGCAACTTCAAAGCCCTCTCTACGCATATTTTCTAAAAGAATCGTTAAATGAAGTTCACCCCTCCCCGATACACGAAACACATCTGCATCTGCCGTATCCTCAACACGAAGTGCAACATTAACCATTAATTCTTTTGTCAAACGTTCACGAATTTGTCGACTCGTTACAAACTTGCCTTCTTTTCCAGCCAGAGGTGAGCTGTTGACCATAAAGTCCATATTTAAAGTAGGTTCATCAACCGAAATAATAGGTAAACCAATAGGTTTCTCAGCATCTGCAATTGTCACTCCAATACCAACATCGTCAATTCCTGTCACAATTACAATATCTCCTGCTACAGCCTCTTTCACCGCAATACGCTCTAAACCTTTAAAACCAAATACCTCATTGATACGACCTTGTGAAATCTTCTTATCCCCCAACATTACGGCAACAACAGATCCAGGTTTAAGAACGCCGTTTCTTATTCGACCAATACCCATACGACCCGTGTAGGTTGAATAATCTAAGGCAGAAATCTGAAATTGTAATGGTGCTGACGGATCACCTTCAGGCTCTTGTACATGTTTTAAAACTGTATCGAACAATGGCTTCATTGAATCTGATGTGTCTGATTCTTTTAACATGGCGTAACCATTAATAGCTGACGCATAGACTACGGGAAAGTCCAATTGCTCATCAGTTGCACCAAGGTTAGCAAATAAATCAAAAGTTTGATTAATAACCCAATCACATCTCGCGCCTGGCCGATCAATTTTATTTAGAACAACAATTGGTTTTAAGCCTAAGCCAAGTGCTTTTTTTGTGACAAATCGTGTTTGTGGCATTGGTCCATCCACCGCATCAACCAATAATACAACCCCATCAACCATACCAAGGACGCGCTCAACCTCACCACCGAAATCTGCGTGCCCTGGCGTATCAACAATATTGATGTGATAACCCTCATAGGTAACTGCAGTATTTTTTGCCAAAATGGTAATGCCACGCTCCTTCTCAATATCATTCGAATCCATAACGCGTTCATTTACTTGCTGATGCTGAGCAAAAGTACCAGATTGCTGTAGAAGTTTGTCAACCAGTGTTGTTTTACCATGATCTACGTGGGCAATAATGGCGATATTTCTTATTTGTCTTGACATGAAGATTACCTAATTGAATGGAGGCGCGATTGTAGCATATCTCATCACGCTTATTTGATGAATTAACTTAATTTTTTAAAGGTTTGATAAGGGCGGAAGCCTGCAGTGCTTTTTTTCTTGCGATAGTAATTTCGTTTGCAGTTGCCAACACCACCCCCATTCTTCTTTTCTTGAAAGAAGTTGGCTTTCCAAATAAACGAACATCGACACCTTTCTCAAATAGGGCATCGTTAATGCCTGTAAATACAATACCATCTGCATCATGTTGCCCATAGATTACTGCGCTGGCACCAGGGGTTAACATCTCTGTATCAACGGGTAAGCCTAGAATAGCTTTTGCATGCAATTCAAATTCAGATTGTCGTTGCGTCGCCATTGTTACCATTCCTGTGTCATGGGGTCTTGGGCTCACTTCAGAAAACCAGACCTGATCGCCTTTGATAAAAAGCTCGACGCCAAACAAGCCTAATCCACCTAAGGCTTCAGTTATTTGTGCTGCTATTTGGTGAGATTTTTCGAGCGCTTTTTGACTCATGGGTTGTGGCTGCCAACTTTCTACATAATCTCCATTTTCCTGTCGATGGCCAATGGGTTCGCAAAATAATGTTTCAATCGTATTTTCTCTGCTCTTGGCTCTTACTGTAAGTAAAGTTATCTCATAATCAAAACCAATCATACCTTCTGCGATAACTTTTCCCTCATTAACCCTTCCTGCAGTTGCAGCATGTGTCCATGCAGCATCAATTTCTTCTGCTGAGTTTATTTTTGATTGGCCCTTCCCTGAAGATGACATGGTAGGTTTAATGAAACAGGGAAAACCTACTTTTTTCGCAATCGCTTTAAGCTCTTCAATGTTGCTGGCAAAACCATAAGGTGAGGTTGGAATTTTTAAATCTTCTGCTGCCAAGCGACGAATACCCTCCCGGTTCATGGTAAGTTGGACTGCTTTAACGCTAGGGACTATTACAATAGACTGAGTTTCTTCAACCTCCTTGAGGTAGGCCGTATTGATTGCTTCAATTTCTGGAACAATATAGTGAGGTTTTTCTTGCATGATGATTTTTTCTAATTGCTCTTTATTAGTCATGTCTATAACATGCGAGCGGTGTGCCACTTGATGTGCCGGTGCATTTTCATAACGATCCACTGCTATCACTTCAATACCGAGCCGCTGCAGAGAAATTACTACTTCTTTACCCAATTCACCACTACCTAATAACATTACTTTTGTTGCAGAGGAAGATAAGGGGCTGCCAATTTTCATAGAACTCTCATAAGTTTTTGTATCATTATAACCATCTGTTTGCTATTCAATTAGATTATTATCTTTTGCAATCTGAAATAAATCTATTGAAGATTTGATCTTTAACTTTTGTCTTATTGAGGTTTGATAATTCGCTGCTGTTTTATAGCTAATATTAATCGCGTCTGCAATATTTTTCAGCTCCTCACCTTGCGCTAAGGATTTTAAGATTTCTAATTCTTTATCATTTAATTTGCTAAGAGAATTGTGCTGGTCAGATAATAATGCCGCTTGAATTGATTTAGAAAATACAGCTTTAGAGTCTGCAACTGAAAAAATAGCGTTAATTAAGTCATCGGCAATATCATTCTTTAAAATATAACCCGTAGCGCCCGCATCCATAACTTTTTTAGCCATGGTTGGATTATCATGCATAGATAAGACTAAAATATTGATTTTCGGGAATTGTTTTTTTATCTGTCTTGTCGATTCAATACCACCCTTACCCGGCATAGAAAGATCCATAACAACCACGTCAGCACTATTTTTTCTTAAGAACTGATAGGCTTCCTCGCCACTGCCAAAATCGCCTATGACATTAATACTCATTTGATTCTCAAGTAACCTTCGAATGCCAGCTCTTACAATATCGTGATCATCAACAAGAATTAAATTAATCATATTGCTATGTTCAAGGTAATAAAAATTTCAAAATTATGATTTTTCTTAAATTCGATAGTACCACCCATTTGGTTGACTCGCTCTCTCATACCGAGCAAACCTATTCCATTGTTAGCATTGGATTGTTTTTTTAAACCATCATTTGAAATACTTATCTCAAAAAGATTCTTTTTCTTATGCAGCGATAAGGAGATATTAGTTTTTTTAGTATTTGCATGTTTTGTTATATTGGTTAAAGCTTCTTGAATAATTCGATAAATATGACCTTCAAATGGTCGAGGTATTAATCCAATTAACTGTTTATCAAAAACATAAGTCATGTTTACTTTTGGATTTCTTTTTGCCCAACTATTTACTAAATCACCAATGGCAATCTCAAAACCCATTTCTTCAAGAATACCTAAACTTAACTTTTTTATGAGCTCTCGTGTTGATAGCATCATTGTTTTAGATATTGCAATAATACTATCTACTGCAGAATTTCTTGATTCTTCATTTTTACTTTTCTTAATGGAGGCTGCTTCTGCTTGAATTGCTGTTAGAGACTGACCTAATTCATCATGTAAATTTCTAGCCAAATCTTTTTTTTCTTGTTCTTGAATATTAATGAGATTCTGACTGAGCTTATGAATTTTAATGTTACTTTCCTTTAATTTCTTTACTGTGCCATTAAATTTTTGCCCGATGATATCCAGTTCACGAATATTAGTTTTGCCAATTCGGGCTTGATAATCTTCATCCTCTAATCGTTGGAATCCATCAATGATTGCATTAATCGGTTTTAGTGTGTGATAAAAAACAACCAAAATCATAGTATTTACCAGCCCAAAAAAAAGCAAAATCACTAAAAACCCACTTTTAATTTGCTGCCAAATTTCTGAATATTCATACATGGGCTCTGGATTGATTAATATGTAACCAAAATCTTGTCCGCGAAGCTTAATATCTATTCTCTTTTCTGCCATAACTGAGGAAAAATTTTCCATTAAGGAAATAAACCAAATAGGCGGAAGGTTAGTTTTAGATAAATACGAACTTGTTTGGTCTCTTAGTTGATTTTCTTGATCGTAAAACTGAATATTTAAATGACGTAATTCATTTAAATTAGATAGTCCAAAGGTTTCACCCTGCTCCTGAAAAAGATAAATTTCTGGATTTTTTTTAATACCATTTTCTATCGCGAAAATTGCTAATGATTGCGTCGATAAAATTTCTTGCCTGACATTTTTTTGTGTTGAAGTGATAATTGCTGCAAGGCCAATAAGGACAGCAATTAAAAGCAATGAATTGATATAAATAAGTAATCTGTACTTAAGGCTCATGGCTTTAAACTACTCTTTATAAGATAGCTTCATTATGAAGATAATTTTGAAAAAGACAAAAGGGCTATATATTAAAATTCGTAATTGAGGGTAATCCAACCGGCTTGCGGTGATCCTGGAGATAAGCCTTCACCTCTAAATACTTCAGCTCTTGCCTCTTTTCCATTACCTGTAAACCCATTCATCAATAATCGACCCCCGGTATAGTAAGTCTTATCAAAGATATTGATGGCCTTAAAATTCACTGACCAATTTTCGGTGTATCGATAGCTGGCATCAAAATTAACAATGACATAGCCTGGTACCTTTCCGTCACCGCCGGTATTACCATGCTCGTTGTTTTCGTTGCCCATCATATAGGTGTCTGCATAGGCAAGAATATTGGTTCCCATCCGCAGAGCATTCCAATCGTATTGCAATCTAAATTTAAGGCTATGATCAGGTATGGACGGCATCTTGTCACCCTTTTTAACATTGATGACATCATTTCGGGTTCCAACATACTTGTTTTGAGCTTCAAGTGTCTCAAATGCTGATTCAACATCATCCTCATCAGCGGCTGAAGTAAGCGAGGTTGCAAAAGTATCGTAGTCTCCATCAATTGCACCGCCACCAACTGCTGAAGCGAGATTAGTGCCTAATTCATTAAGTGTATCCGTAGTATCATTCCAAACGGAATCAGCATCAATAGATCCATAACTGTTATAAACGGTAGTTCTGGAATCATTACCATCTGATACAAGTGCAAAGTCTGATTCATACTCTGCCTTCAAGTATCCATAAGATGCGGTCCATGAGAAACCTTCCGTGCCAGCCATGCCAAGAATAGTCTTTCCGCTAATGGTCATATCAAGCCCTTTGCGCGACGTTTTACCCACATTGTCAAAGTAACCCAAGCCGTTTTGTGCATTCGTATTAACAAATTGAAGATCATCATGATTCATTTGGTTATAAACTGAACCTGAATAAGTTAATAGTTTTGTTTGCCCTCGATAACCCCATTCGTAGGTCTTGGCAACCACATCATCAAGGGGTGGGTCGTCGGCCATCTGAGTTGGAAGTTGACATGCTATAGCTGGATTTGAACAGCCTAACTCAATTGAGGTTGGGGCCCTGTTCGACTCACTATATGAAGTATATGTTGAGAAATTATTGCTATATTTATAGGTAACACCAATGGTTGGGTTGACTCTCGACCAGCTTTGTCTTTCTGTTAATGATCCGTCTGCCTGAGCTGATGCGCTGCGTTTATCAGTATTATCAACCTCCTGATAGTTATAACGTAAGCCACCGGTAACATGCCACTGGTCATCAAATGAAAATGTATCTACAGCATAAACACCAAAGGTATTGGTTCGACCTTGAAGATTGGTATTATTTTCATACGTACCCGTGCCATCAACCAACGTTCTATCTGCGGTCATAGTGGCCCCCTCATACTCATCCTGAGTAAATTTAACTAATGAGGTTTCGATATTAACACCTGTAACAAAGTTATTATCATAGCCCATTAGAGGTTTAGATAATGTTAACTGACCTGACCACCCATAAAGATCTTGCCTTGTTTGTGTTTTCCTATTCTCACCTTCAATCTCATCAATATCATCATTACTGTAATACACTAAAGCAACATTTTTACTGCTGATACTATTGGTATTACCTTGAGATGAATCAAGTAGTAAATTATCTGCGTCTAATTCAATTTCACCATCACCGTTCCAGGTATCTCTATCAGATCGCTTCCAATATGCATTGGATGAAATCATGGTGTCATCATCAAAAAAGTGAGAGAAGGCAAGATTTAATTGCCCAAAGAGGTTCTTGGTCTCATCGGGAACCGTGTTAATACCCTCATTATCGTTACCTAAAAGGTATTTAGGTGCCAAGCCGTTACCGATGAGCTTAGTATCTGCACCCGTGTAGGATACTTCAACTCTCGATGCTTCATCTTCCCATCCTACCTTAGAAAAATATTGATTTAAATGTGACGGTGAAAAGTCACGCCATCCTTTTTCTTTGGTGTATTGATAGCCTGCATAGTAATCAAAATTACCAGAAACACCCCCATGCTCTGCCAGGGAAATCTCTCGGTCCCATGACCCTTTGGTAAAGGATAATTTAGATTTATCAAACATGTGACCATTTTTGGTTTGAAAGGCCACGGCACCACCAAGAGTGTTTAAGCCATAGATAGGATTTGAGCCAGGAACGACTTGTGCACCAGAAAAAGCGAATTGGGGTAAAGTGTCCCACAAAACAACATCACTGAATGGTTGATTCTGCCGAACACCATCCATGTAAACTGAAATACCTTGCTCATTTCCAAGAATTGAGCCTGCAGTATAGCCCCTAAATCTAATTTCAGGCTGCCATGGGTTACCACCAACCTCATTTAGCGTAACAGCCGGGGCATTATTAACTAAATAATCAGCAAAAGAGATGCCGGGTTGCTCGCTCACTTCATCCATTTTAATAACCTGAACATTGCTTGGCAGGATATTCTTATCAACACCAATACCAGGCAGCGGTGCAACCGTTGTTACATCAATTGTTCCTGTTGTAAGTGTGTCTTCAGCAAAAACTGGATTAGACACTAAAACTAAACTTAGTAATGGGATTAGATACTTCATGCTTTTTTAAAATTCAAATACAATAATGAAGCCGCTATTTTACAGGGAAGTGCTTGAATTTATATAGGAATTTTTCCTAAGATGGTTGTTTATTCCAGCTGACTGAATAGCCAATTTCGTCAGAAAGAACTTGGTATTGGCTATCCGTTCCAAATTCAGGAATGGCAACAACATTTTCTCCATCGACAAGGAGTGGAATAAAAAAGCGCTCCCAAGGTGGGATTCTCGAGGACTGCAATAATGATTTTACTGTACGGGTAGGCTCATTCTGTATGGGTTTAAATTTTTCCCCACCCTGACGATTACGTATCACCAATTGGCCTGATGTAATTTTATCTAAATTAAAACCTTTGCCCTTAGTCTTGGTAAAAAAAATTTTCGTATTGTCTGGCAAAGAAATAGATTTCTGTCCTTTCCATACATACTGAAAATCAGTTTGTATCAAAGAATCAACGAGATAAAGCTTATCCTCATAGGTTCTTATTGAGAATAAATCAGATATTTTAATGTTGATTAAAGCGTCATCTTTTTTATTTTTAACTTGCTTGATAATTTCATTTATTAATTTTTGACTGGGCATTTGTAAATCATTCAAACTTAACCACCACCGAATTAGATTAACTAGCCGCCCTTTGTCTAACTCCGCAAAAGCAGATAACGCTAATAATTTATGATCCTCTAACAAATAATGATGAAAATCTTTTTCAGCGATTATTTGATTTAAGTGAAAACCTTCTGCAATTAAATTAATAGAGCGATTAATCGTTTTTAATGCCTGTGGAAATCGCTCTAGGACTAAAGGTAAAATATTATTACGAAGAAAGTTACGATCAAATTTGTCATTGAAATTACTTTCGTCTTGGGCAAATTCAATTTTATTGTTAATTAAATAGTCTTTTATTAGAGCTTGATCAACATTTAAAAAGGGTCGCCATAACATTCTTTTTTCGTCAAATTCTTGCATGGAAGATAGGCCTCTTAAGCCACTGCCTCTAAGTAATTGAAGTAAAAAAGTTTCAATCTGATCTTGTTGATGATGGGCGGTAACCAAAACCCCTGCTCTTAAATTATTCAATGCGGAATAACGTAATTCCCTGGCCTGCCCTTCGATGCCGAGGGGATGATTTTTTTTCATATCTACCTTGGAAGAAATAAATTCAACGTTAAGGGCATCGCAGAATTTTTGACACAACGCTACCCATGCGTCTGCAAAAGAACTTAAGCCGTGATGCACATGGATAGCACGTAGTTTAAAACTATTTTTTTTTGCTAGTTGGCTTAAGATATGGAGTAACGCCATGGAATCCTGGCCGCCACTTAACGCTAAATCAAGCGTGATTTTTTTTCTTTTTTGGAGAATAAACCTTTCATAAGATTTATCAACAATATCAATTAGAGAAACCCCTGCGTTCACGATTATTGAGTAAATTCACCAAAGCTCATAAGTTTCTGATATCGGCTAGCTAACAATGAATCAATCGGTTGTTTTTTTAATTTTTCTAACTCGCGACTAAGTGCTGCTCTTACTGAATCCATTGCCATCACGATATCTCGATGCGCACCACCAAGCGGCTCTTTAACGATAGAATCGGCAAGCCCAAGTTTTTTTAAACGGTGAGCAGTAATACCTAATGTCTCAGCAGCTGTTTCTGCCATCTCCGCTTTTTTCCATAAAATGGATGCACAACCCTCGGGGGAGATAACAGAATAAATCGAAAATTCTAACATCATTAAATGATCGGCAACCCCTAGTGCGAGGGCTCCACCTGACCCACCTTCACCGATGACAACACTTAAAATCGGGGTTTTTAACTCACTCATCACGTACAAATTTCTTGCAATAGCTTCTGACTGGCCGCGCTCTTCTGCCCCAATGCCGGGGTAAGCTCCTGGGGTATCTATCAAAGTAATAATTGGAATATTAAATTTTTCTGCTAAGCGATAGAGTCTCAGTGCTTTACGGTAACCTTCAGGTCTTGGCATACCAAAATTTCGGTACTGACGCTCTTTTACATCACGCCCTTTTTGCTGGCCAATAACCATGACCGATTGTTTTTCAAACAGCGCTAAGCCACCAATAATTGCTGGATCGTCTGCATAAGCTCGGTCACCATGCAATTCTCTAAAATCAGAAAAAATAGAATTTATATAATCTAAGGTATACGGTCGTTGGGGATGGCGTGCCACCTGCGAGATTTGCCAGGCAGTCAAATTATCATATATTTCGTGTAAAGACTTGTCTGCTTTTTCCGTTAGCTGTGTTAACTCTGAAGAAATATTCAGGGTCGGATGTTCTTCATGTGCATTTTTTAAGCTATCAATTTTTGTTTCAAGTGATTCAATTGATTTTTCAAAATCAAGATAAGTTTTTTTCATGAATTGTTAATGTGCAATAAAAAGTTAATTATAAAGGATTTTTACATTCTCTTCTTTAAAGGTTTGATGTAACTGCGTTATTAAATCTTCATTCAAGGTCACTGCCCATTGACTTCCCAACATAATATCTGCCAAACCCGCAGGACTTTCATATTCTATTTTTACGTTACATTTTTTATGTTTAGGATTTGTAGATCCACTAGCATAAGATTTTAGTAATTGCTTAATAACGGGGGCCTGATTTTGATCTTTAATGGCAATGCTTAAAAGTGTTGCTTTTGAATTTTGAATGCTGACTAAATCATACAGTGCAAATGCACGAACGCGATTTCCTCCAGTAAAGTCATCGGGGCTTACTTGACCATCAACAAACAACAGCTGATCCTCTTTAATCAAATGATAATTATCAGTCAGTAAATTATTGCCCACCACTACATCAATTCTTCCATAGCTATCATCCAATGTTACAATTGCGATTTTTCCTCGCGAAGTTACGCGAAAACGAATAGCCGCAATAATACCAGCCATTAAATAATTCCCATCCCTTGGCTTAAGGTCACTTAATTTATTTGCCACAAAAGGTCTGATCATGGATTCATAAAATTTAAAAGGGTGGCCACTATAGAAAAAACCGAGTGCTGATTTTTCTTCGATCAAGAATTTTTTTTCCGGCCATGGCGCTGAATGAATTAATGGAATTGCCTGCGTATCAGCTTCATCAAATAAACTATTTTGCCCAACATGCGCATTTGACTGTTCGGCTTTGGTGATCGCTAAATTAACACTGGCCAATAACGAGGCACGATTTTTTTCTAATGTATCAAAAGCCCCTGCCTTAATCAAAGATTCGAATGCTTTTCTGTTAACTTTTCTTAAATCTAATCGTGCTGCAAAATCAAATAAAGAGGTAAACGGGCCATTGATTTTTCTATCCTCTAAAATTACTTCAATGGCTGATAATCCCGTGCCTTTAATAGCTCCCAAACCATATAAAATATGGCTCTCATCGATAGGCAAAAATTTATATTCGCTGCTATTAATATCTGGGGGCATCAAGGTAATTTGATTGAGTTGACAGTCGTCAAAAAGTAAATGGATGTTATCCGTATTATTCATGTCTGCAGACATGGAAGCGGCTATAAATGCTGATGTATGATGCGCTTTTAAAAATGCGGTTTGATAAGCAATCATGGCATAAGCAGCCGCATGTGATTTATTAAATCCATAGCCAGCAAACTTTTCTAATAAATCAAATAATTCAGTCGCTTGGCGTTGATTTAGCTCATGCTTTAAGGCGCCGTCAACAAAGGTTTGTCGCTGCGCATCCATTTCTTCAACTTTCTTTTTCCCCATCGCCCTTCGAAGCAAATCAGCACCGCCAAGACTATAGCCTGCAACTACCTGAGCAATTTGCATGACTTGCTCCTGATAAACTGCAATGCCATAAGTTTCTTTAAGAATAGATTCGGTGGCGGGATGCGGGTATGTCACCT
>Ga0255775_1001595_pt1 | contig 20885 bp, 18 predicted proteins | sample 011ome_26_FD_179973 | JGI IMG/M metagenome (GOLD analysis project Ga0255775, IMG submission 179973) | Coastal salt marsh microbial communities from the Groves Creek Marsh, Skidaway Island, Georgia - 011511BT metaG (version 2) | ecosystem: Environmental > Aquatic > Marine > Intertidal zone > Salt...
AGTGACCCTCCGCGCCATTCCCCTGAGGTTGGAGGGAAAGCGCTTTGGTGCAATCGTCCTCACCCGCGACGTGACACAGGTGCGACTCCGTGAGCGAGAGATGATCACCAAAGATGCCACGATTCGTGAAATTCACCACCGGGTTAAGAACAATCTCCAGACCGTGGCGTCGTTGTTGCGGATTCAAGCACGACGAACACATAACGAGGGTGCAAAGGATGCTTTGGGTCAAGCAATGCGGCGAGTGGCTGCCATTGCTGTCGTTCACGACACCTTGTCGGAAGGCCTAAGCCAAAATGTTGATTTTGACGTCGTGTTTGATCGCGTCCTGATGTTGGTGGCAGAGGTGGCCTCAGGTTCCCAGCAAGTGGTGAAGCCACGACTCGAGGGCTCTTTTGGTATTTTGCCGAGCGAATACGCGACCCCTCTAGCCTTAGTGCTCACAGAGCTCGTGACCAATGCTGTGGAGCACGGGTTGAAAGAAAAAGACAACGGCGAAGTTGTTATCTGCTCACAGCGAACGGAGGAGACATTGAGTGTCACCGTCCGAGACAACGGTCGTGGTCTCCCTGAGGGAAAAGTGGGAGACGGTTTGGGAAGTCAGATTGTGCGGACACTTGTCCAGGGTGAGCTGGGCGGGTCCATCGACTGGCACACGTTGAATGGAGAGGGAACCGAGGTGACTATCTCCGTCCCGATGCAGTTTCTCCACGAGAAGGATGTCACCGCAGCCGTGCCCAGCGTCTAGTAGTAGGGATCGTCTCTCAGTCGAGTTTGCACAGTTGTGGCTGGAGTTCCCCACGAGACGCTGTTGCTTTCCAAATCGCGATTCACGAAAGAGTGACCTCCCACCACACAGTCACTGCCGACTGTCACGCCGTGCAGAATTCCCGCCTGAATTCCGATCATTGTTCGATCGCCGATGGAGACATTACCTCCGGTGCGAGCCCCCGGTCCCAGCGAGGCGTAATCGCCGAGCGACGACTCGTGATCTAGAGAGGCACCAGTGTTGAGCAGAGCACCACGCCCGACAGTGCTGCCTGGTCCAACAGAAGTATGGGCAAAAATCACAGCACCAGGGTGGACAGTGGCGTGGGACGACACCCACGCAGTTGTATGAACTACCGAGACTATTTCTGTCTGAGCAAGTTTTTTGCTGATGTCCTCGGCCACTGTTTCTCTCACGTGATTTGTCCCAATCCCGAGAGCAAAAGCGGTATCACTGAGGTCCAGTGAATCGAGGGACGACAACACCGGGCTGAGAATTGACGCAACACCTGTGCCATTTGGTGAGTAGAACCCAACTACATTCCACCCTGCCGACAACGCCGCGTCCGCAACGGAAAGAGCGTGACCTCCAGCTCCCACAATGATGAGGTTGGAGGGGCTAGGCATAATTCCCATCCTTCTGTCCCGAAGGCCACCGCGGCCAGTGGGCACTTAGGAGGCGCGGCGCGCGCGAGCGGCGCGACGTTTTAGAGCGCGACGTTCGTCTTCGCTCAGACCACCCCAGACACCTGAGTCCTGATTAGTGTCGAGCGCATACTGCAGGCAGTACTCGGTCACTGGGCAGTGTGAACATACCGCCTTGGCGCGATCAATCTGCTCGACAGCTGGGCCTGTATTTCCGACTGGGAAGAATAGCTCAGGGTCTACCGAGAGACATGCTGCTCTGTCGCGCCAATCCAATTTGGTTCTCCATTCTTTTCGACACGTTCGTTGGTCTGCGTCAGACGTGATTGGCTCTAAGCCAGCTCTGTTGAGAAAAAACGACTGCGACGTGTCCAAATTCCAACTCCCTACTGTTTCACACTAAGGAGCATAAAATCAAGGTTTTTCTTCAGTAACCTGCTGGCGACTTGCTTCGACCCTGTGCCACGAACTCACTAGTGGACAGGGTTCCGGGGTACCGGCCATTCCTCGAGCTCTGGTTTTCGACCCCTTAGCGCTGCACTTTTCACTTCCCATAGCGACAATTGTCTGTCCTTATCCTCGGAGAGCCCACTACAACTCTGATCGATCGTGATTTTATAGCAACAGCTACCGGGCCTTCAGGCGTCTCGCTTGGCTATAGAGAGTTCTTTTCCGTATCAAAGGCCGTATCTAATTTCACCGACTAAGTGATGGAAAAATTTGCTTTCCAAACTCCTGGCTCTGTCTCATGAAATAGGTGAGGGTTGGCCCATCTGCGCAAAACTGCGAAGAATTCATCGCGGCCCATTTCGAAATACTCGAGGTAAACACTTTCGAACTCGCCTGGGTAGTGGCCGTCATACAATCTCACAAGCTCGACACCCTGTTCCCGACTCATCGCTCCTCGACGGATTTCAATACACGCGTCCTGATTGGCTCGACCAAATCCAAATTTCAGATACATCAGGTAAGTATGCAAGGCGTAAAGGAACTGGTCGTTCTGGGCAAAGTTTGTGAATGTCCCCGAGTTAGAACCTTCAGCGTCTTCCAGCCCACAATGGTCTTTTGCGGTTAGGTAATTTCTGTAGGGATCCCAATTCTCGAAATATGACCAATTGAGCCTTTTGAGATTACTAAGTTGCGGCTCGAGTGCATCGGGGAAGGTAAAGAACTGCAATTCACTCTCGTTCACCCCAGAAGCTCGCAACACCTGCTCGTGGCCGTCTTCAAGGTAAATCTTCTTGAGGTACTCCATATCTCTGTAAGGCGTGCTCTCAGTTGAGGACGCGCCACCGTACTCAACCTCGCCGTCTTCTCCGTAAAAGACTAGGTAGCACCCAAATCTCGCTGCAATTTCAAGTGGGGCGAGTGTGATGGAGGTGAGCCACCCAAAGTAGGGAAAACCCTTTTCTATAAGACCATGTCTGTTCAGAATTTGCATTGATTGTGGATTCGGACTTACACCGAGGTGAGGGTAGCCACTTTGTATAAAGTTAGCGAGGTTTTTTTGACCGAGTTCAGTTGGAAGCGGAGGATTGATCGTGACTGTCAGGGGGTTCATTGCATAGTTGTGCTTCAGGTTGTATGCGACGTAGGAACCATCCTTACCGCCACTGACGGGAACGACGCAATCGAAGGAACCTTTATCGCTCCTGTGTTTGTCCAGGAGCTGCTCGAGTTCCGATTGTCGGGCTGACCAGTCCAATGTCTTCTTTCGCTCGGTCCAGACACACGCGTTACACCGCCCCTGTTCGTCAAAACTTATGCGAGGTCGGGTTGACATTGTTAGGCAGGTTGAGCACCAAAACACTTCTGGGGACATATCGTCGCTACTCCTTTACGGCTGGGCCGAGCGTTCGTCAGGGAGACGTCTATGGGGTGGCGTCAGATCAACGTGGACGGAACATCCCAGGTAGCCAAGTCTATTCCCGATTCAGAGATTAGTGTCCGAGCACTCTTGAGCCCCTCTCCCACAAAGTTGAGCAAGTTTGCGGTGGCGACTGAGCCAACACCGAGGTGGTTGAGCGCAGAAATGAGGTGATCGGGCTTGCCGGCACCACCTGCGATGATCGTGGGAATATTCGCCAGGTTGAGTGTCTGAAAGAAGTCCACTAGCTCTAAGTCGAGACCCTGGCCTGTCCCATCCCTTTCGATGGAAGTGAGATAGATTTCGCCGACTGTCTTGTCGCTGACCATGCTTTGTACGGCAGAAATTGGCTGCTGTACTTTGCCTCTGTCTGAGAAGAAACCAAAAGTGTCACCGACGCGTCTGGCGTCCAGAGAACCGACCGTTGCCTGTCTCCCCCAGGTCGCAGTGATTTCTTGAATGAGCAGAGGGTTGTCGTACAAGGCTTTGTTCAGAACAACCTTGTCCGCACCTGAGTTGAAGAGTTCCCTGGCGTCTTCAACCGAGCGGATTCCACCTCCGGCTGAGATCGGGGCGAAGCACCCTCTGGAAACCTGTTTCACAACGTCACAAAAAGCTTTTTGGTTTTGGCTAGTGCTCGATACATTGAGGATAATCAGCTCGTCGATAAAGAACGCTACTCGAGAAAAGTCATAGTTTCTTTGAAGCCAATCAATGTCTCCGATTCTTTGCGTTCGAAAATTACGAGACAGCACAAAATAGCCGTCTTCAAACAGCAAAGTGAAAATCAGACGCTTCCTCATGACTGAATTTCGAGGAAGTTTGACAACACGCGGAGGCCGTTAGTTTGGCTCTTCTCCGGATGAAACTGAGTCCCGAAGACTTGCCCGTCTTCGATTGCCGCGACAAAAATGTCTCCATAGGTGCTAAGCGATTCAAGGCCATTGCTCTTTCCTGCCAAACACTGAAATTCGTGGACAAAATAATAATCCGCTGATTCTCCCATTCCTTTAAAAAGAGAGGATTGCGAATTGTGAAAAACGGCGTTGAAGCCAATATGGGGAAGAGGGAGAGAGCCCTTCTCTGCTTCGCCAAACTTCCGAACTTCAAATTCCAGGATACCTAGACCGTCGGCACCGCCATCCTCCACACTCGCCTGCCCGAGTAGTTGCATTCCAAGGCATATTCCGAGAAGTCTTGCGGAGGGGTTTTCGACCGTTTCCCGCAGCGCGATGTCTATGCCTCTTTCTCGAATTATCGACATTGCTGCTGGAAAAGAGCCCACCCCCGGCAGAATAATCAGCGAAGATCGAGAGATTCTCGACGCTTCGGCAGAAACCTCAACCCGGGCTCCCAAGTACCTGAGTGCGGAGACGAGTGAGTGAATGTTTCCCATTCCGTAGTCCACTACCGTGACGTTTGGGTTTCCTTCCAGAGCCGGCACCGTCCTTTTTGATGGTCCTAGTTTTGATTGGAACAACCCAAACTACCGTTATCGCCATTCCAGCACGAAGTCATGGTGCGGAATGAAAATAGAGGCGAAAAGGATTTAAGAAAAAGCTCTCACAGCTTCAGGGTAAATGCAAATAGTCTGGGCGTTCATGGATTCAGTGACGCATGTCTAGGTCACCTTGTCTAAGCTGGAACCGTTGATTAATCAGGGGCGTAAATCGGACTCAGTGTTGTGTTCCGCAGTGGTCAAAAGTTCAAGGGAAGGTGAAGGGCTTGAGAGTCTTTGTGACAGGCGCAGATGGTTATATCGGCTCTCACGTGGCAGAGTCTCTTCTGCTCGCCGGCCACACGGTTCGTGCCTTGGCTCAATACAACTCTTTGGGTAGCGCTGGGTGGTTAGATTCTATCTCTTCAATCGATTCACTTGACATTGAGTGGGGTGACATCCGTGACCCTCAGCAGATTTTTCGTCTGTGTGCCGGTGCAGACGTAGTGATCCATTTGGCAGCCCTGATTACCATTCCCTATTCCTACGTCGCACCGAGGTCTTACATTGAGACGAATGTGTTGGGAACGCAGAATGTGTTGGAAGCTGTTCGTTCTCAGGGGATACCTCGCATTGTTCATATCTCAACAAGTGAGGTTTACGGAAGCGCACAGACCGTCCCGATTTCAGAGTCTCATCCGCTTGTCGGGCAGTCGCCGTATTCCGCTTCCAAAATCGCCGCTGACCAACTCGCATACTCCTACTGGTCCTCGTTTGAAACTCCGGTCGTGACCGTTCGACCTTTCAACACCTATGGCCCGCGTCAGTCGATTAGGGCGGTTATTCCTACAATAGTGAGTCAGCTTCTCGATCATCCAGACTATGTAGAGCTGGGAGCGCTCGATACAACACGGGACCTGACGTACGTGGAAGACACCGCTGCGGGAATCGTTGCCGCCGCTCTCGGCACCGGGGGAGAAGGGGAAGTTTTCAACTTGGGCACCGGGGACGAGTGGTCAGTTCGAGACATTCTGGACACGATTACAGGGATTCTTGATGTCTTGCCGGAGATTCGTGAAGATGCGTCCCGGCTGAGACCAGAGAAGTCAGAGGTCCTTCGCCTCGTCTCAGATAATTCACGGGTTCGAGCCAAGTTTGGATGGTCTCCTACCTATTCGGGACGCGAGGGTTTGCTACGAGGCCTTGAACAGACGACTCTCTGGTTTCGCGAAAATCTTGAAGGATACTCGAACAGATCGAGGCTCTTGTTGTGACTCCTAGGACCACAACTGAAATCCCGTCTGACCTTAGAGGCGCGTTTGAGAGGTTTCCGTTTCAGGGAGCTGAGGGATTGCATACCCCAGAACTGGGTGACCTAGAAAAGTCCTACCTTTCCGATTGCATCGATAGCGGTTTTGTTTCGTCTGTGGGAGGTTACGTCGACAGGTTCGAATCTGAGCTTGCGAGTTTTGCGCGTGCAAGATTTGCGGTGGCCACTTCGTCGGGCACCACTGCTTTGCACCTAGCTCTCCTCGCCGCAGAAGTGAAGCCCGGAGATCTCGTGCTTGTCCCGGCAATTACCTTTGTTGCGACGGCTAACGCCGTTGTTCACTGCGGCGCAAAAGCTGTAGCGCTCGATGTTGAAAAGGAATCCATTGGGCTGGACCCAAAGAGGCTATCCGAGTTTTTTGAATCTCAGACGACACTAGGACCTGATGGAGCGAGACTTCACACAGCTACCGGGGCTGTAGTGAGGGCCGTCATCGCGGTGCACGTTTTAGGTCACCCATGCGACATTGTCGCTATTGCTGAAGTGTGCGAGCGGTTTGGCGTCCTCTTGCTAGAAGATGCCGCCGAGTCGATGGGCAGTTCTGTCGATGGCGTTCACACAGGGCTTTTCGGCTTCGCGGGTATTTTCAGTTTCAATGGCAACAAGACAATAACGACAGGGGGAGGGGGTTGCGTGGTGACGAACAATCCGGTTGTTGCTGAACGAGTTCGCCACCTGGGAACCACCGCAAGGATTCCCCACCCATTTGAGTTCGACCACGACGTCGTGGGTTTTAACTACCGAATGCCCAACATAAACGCTGCTTTAGGTTGCGCACAGCTCGAACGGCTTCCAGGACTCCTGTCGGCGCAAAAAGATCTGTACGAGGTCTATCGCAGACATTTCAGTGAGGTCGAATCTGTGGAGGTTGTCCCTCAGCCAGAGGGTCGACAGAGTAATTATTGGCTCCAGGCCATCAGGCTTCGGCGCGGTGGCAGGGAAGCTAGAGACGCGGTTATTACTCTTGGCGCACAGCTCGGTATTCCTTTGCGACCACTATGGAAACCGATACCCCTCGTGGAGGCTTATCGTGATGGCTTTCACGAGGAGATACCTGTGGCTACAGCGATTTATGATTCGGTCGTCTGCCTTCCTAGCTCACCTGCAATACTGCGCTCCTCTTCATCCACTCTCCCCGGGGCGGGGACTTAGCCGTGACGCTCCCCACTGACAGGTGTCTTGTCATTGCTGAGGCCGGGGTTAACCACAACGGTTCTCTCGATATTGCACGTCAATTGGCGACGATTGCGCGGGAGTCGGGCGCAGATTATGTGAAGTACCAGACTTTTGTCCCGTCCCTTGTAGCGTCCAGTAAAGCCCCTGTCACTGCTTATCAATCAACCGCGGGGTATGGCGATCAACAGGGGATGCTCTCTCAATTTGTCTTGAGCGACGATGACCATCGGTCGTTGAAGAAGCACTGCGCCGACATTGGAATTGGTTTTTCGTCAACTGGTCACGATATTGAGTCCGCTGCATATCTCGAGGGACTCGGCCAGGATTTCGTCAAGGTTGGTTCGGGAGACTTGACGAATTGGCAGCTCCTAGAGGCTGTGGCGGGCTACGGACAAACCCTCTTTGTTTCCACGGGAGCTTCCTCATGGGAGGACGTTGTTGCAACGGTGAAATTTCTGGAGACCGTGGGGGTCTCCATCACCGACGACCTTGTTCTCTTTCAGTGCACAAGCGCCTATCCTGCTCCCGTGGGAGAAGCAAACGTCAAAGTATTGTCCCGTTACCACGATGAGTTCGGATGCCGCGTTGGTTACTCGGACCACACACCCTCAGCGGAGGCTGCTCTCGCTGCCGTTGCTCTGGGCGCAGTTGTCGTCGAAAAGCATCTGACGCTTGACACGACAATGGAAGGACCGGACCACAGCTCCAGTCTTGACCCAGAGGACTTTCACCAGTATGTAGCTGCCATTCGTCGAGTGGAAGCGGCCTTGGGGAAACCGGAAAAGCATGTCACTCAGAGCGAAGGGGGAAATCAGCCGCTCATTCGAAAGGGTTTGTACGCGAAGTCAACGATTATCGCAGGGGAAGAATTCTCGCTGGAGAACGTCGTCGCGAAAAGACCACTCTCAGCCGCTCCTGCGTCACTCTGGCCAGAAGTCAGAGGTCGTATTGCAACGCGGAATTACGCGCCCGATGAACCCATCGAGGTTGAAAGATGAAACACATCGCTGTTTTCACAAGTTCGCGATCGGACTGGGGAATATTGGAGACACTTGTCAAGCGACTGCAGTCGGCTGCAAATCTCAAGACGACAATCCTTGCCTCCGGATCCCATTTCGATTCCCGTTTCGGTAACACTGTTGATTCCATAAATGCAGAGTATGCAAACATCACTGTTCTGCTTGATGCGGGACCAGTAGGTGACAGTCCCCACGAGGCCTCAGTCCTCGCAAGTAGCCTTACGCGACTCGTCAGTGGATGGTGCGAAGAATCTACTCCCGACGCCATTGTGATTTTGGGCGATCGGTTTGAGGCGTTAGCGTGTGCGTTCGCCGCTGTGCTTCATGGTATCCCGATCATTCATCTCCACGGAGGAGAAATTACGACGGGTGCGATTGACGACTCCATCCGCCATGCTCTGACGAAGTTAGCTCGGCTGCATTTTCCTGTCCATGAGGACTACAAGCATCGTTTGATTCAATTGGGGGAAGATCCGGACGCTATCATCGTGGCTGGATCGCTCGCCGTTGAAGGATTGAGCGACGAACCCCTTCTCTCTCGGACTGAGCTTGGGTCTCGTCTCGCCATGGATATCCCCGATTCTTTTGTTGTCGGTGCTGTTCATCCATTGACGACGTCGACGACTGAGGCGATGGCGATTTTGGATGCCTTGGAGATTGCTTTTTCTGAACACCCTTACTTGCGGGTTCTCCTGACAGCGCCCGCTCCAGACCCTGGGTTTGAGGCGATCGAGCAGCGATTTGAGAAATGGTGTTCACAGCAGCCCGAGGTATTTTCGTATCGAGCTTCTTTGGGGTCGACCAACTTTCTTTCCCTCATATCGCTGTCTGCGGGTTTGGTTGGCAACTCGTCGTCGGGTCTGCTCGAGGTGCCCAGTCTTGGTGTGCCAACACTCAATATTGGTTCCCGGCAACAAGGCCGAATCCGCGCTAGCTCTGTGATCGATGCGCAGCCAACGGTGTCAGATGTCAGTGCAGGACTTCGACAGATGATGAGCCCCGAATTTCAAGAATTGGCGAGGCAAACCTCGAATCCCATTGCTGGGGAGGTCCCAAGCCATGCAATCATCGAAGTTATTAAGGCAACAGATTTTTCAGCAATGGGACCAAAGCTCTTTTTTGACCTGGAGACGACATCGTGGCAATGAGAAGACTGTCTGAATGGCGTCACGTATGTATCTCCCCGTCAGCGTCAATTCTTGAAGCAGCGAGGATTCTCCAGGAGACCAGCACCCGGATTGTCCTCGTTATCGACGAGAATTCCAAGCTTCTCGGAATTGTGACGGATGGCGACATCCGGCGCGGTTTGTTGGAGGGAGTGTCTGCTGAAGAATCTTGCACGACAGTGCTCAATACTTCCCCACGAACCATTGGCCCTGAAGGCAGAGTCGAAGAGCTCTTTCGACTGACCAGTGGCGGTGACGCTAACGCGATCCCGATCGTGTCTCACGACGGGACCGCACACGGCATTTGGGTTTCTCACCTTGGTCACCAGAAACTTGACAATACTGTCGTGATTATGGCGGGAGGAAAGGGAATGAGGCTTCGCCCGATCACTTCCGCGATTCCAAAGCCGTTGGTGTCCTTAGCGGGCAAACCGATGCTTCATCATCTCTTGGAAAGCCTGCACGGTGAGGGTTTCGAGAACGTCGCGATCTCTGTCAATTACCTTGGTGAACAAATTGAGGAGTCAGTGGGCGATGGTTCTCCATGGGGGCTCGCTGTGACCTATCTTCGGGAAGATGCTCCGTTGGGGACTGCTGGTGCTCTCGGAATTCTTAACCCAGTTCCCGAGTTACCTGTGCTTGTCGTCAACGCAGACGTGGTGACGGGGGCGAGGTTCCGAGACTTTATTGACCAACACGGCAATGCTTCAGCCGCCATCACCGTCGGCATGCGAGTTCATGACCTTGAACACCCTTTCGGTGTTTTGGAATTGGACGGGAGTGGTGTCACCGGAATAAGAGAGAAGCCGGTGTGGCGCGAGTTTGTGAGCGCAGGCGTTTACGTGCTTTCACCAGAGGTTTTCTCTCTTATCCCTCCAGGGAAATACCTCGATATGCCCGAGCTCGTGACACTTGCGATTGATCGAGAGCTTCGAGTGGAAGGATTTCCCCTTCATGAATCGTGGCTTGATGTGGGTACTCCCGATGACTTCCGCAGAGCTCAAGACTGGGTCGAGGAAAACGAGAAGTGAAATGTCCATCCCCCGTGTAGCTGTGGTGGGGCGCGGAAGCGCAGCTGCTCGAACCCTGCGGGTACTTCGCGATCTGGGGCACTCTGGAGCTGTCCATGTTGGGTCAGAACCGATAGCGGGCTTTGACAACCATCACCGAACGTCCCTTGAGTCTCTGGGTAAGGATGACGTTGACTGGGTTTTTGATTGCTCTGCCGCTTCGACCCGCGTCGCTCATGCCAGGGTTCTCTCTGAGAAGGGCCTCCCCACGATATTCGAGAAACCGCTGGCCATGAACGCTGACGCCGGAAAGCTGGTGCTTGATCTTTATGCCAAACAGGGAATTCCGGTGCAGGTGGGATACAACTTGCGACGAAGCCAAGCCTTTAATTTCGTTCGTGAGACTCTTACGAATTCGTCCCTTGGCGTCGTGAGACAAGCCACGGTGAGCGTGGGTCAGTATTTACCCGACTGGAGGCCAAACCGGGATTACCGCTCCACAGTCTCCGCTCAAGCACGACTCGGTGGAGGGGTATTGCTGGAACTCAGCCACGAGATCAATTACGCCATTGGCTTCTGGGGACATGTCCATCGCGTGGTCGGTGAAACAAGCAATTCTGGTGAACTCGATATTGACGCGGAAGATTCGGCTCAAGGAATTTTTCTATTTGAGTCCAGGACGGAGCCGGTTGAAGTTTCCGTTACCCTCGATTTTCTTCGTCGCACCCCGGAGAGATGGTGTCGGATCCGAGCGCAGAAAGCTGATCTCCATTGGGATCTCCTGAAGAATGAAGTGGTGGTGTCTTCATCCTCAGACCAGAGGGTCTATCGGTTTGAGGATTCGCTCGACGATACGTATCACCGCAACATTTCGCAGATGATGCGGGGGGGCTGGACGAGTCCTGACTCAACTAACGACAACGCAGACGCTTTGCACACACTTGAAGTAATCGACGCGTGGCGAGCGTCGTCTCAGTCCGGCGGTGGAGTCGATGTCAGGAGGACGGCTGCTCATGTTTGAGACCATCGCGCCGGTAGTTTTTGCCCGAGGGGGCTCCAAGGGGATTCCCCAAAAGAACCTTGCGATTTTGGGTGGCAAAACTTTGCTGCGCCGCAGTATCGAACATGGTTTGGCAGCAGGATTTTCGACAGTTTTTGTTTCAACCGACTCGGAGGAAATTGCGGAAGAAGCCGAGAGTGCCGGTGGTACGGTGCCCTTTCTGCGTCCATCAGAATTGGCGAGCGATGAGTCTCCTGAATGGCATTCCTGGCAGCACTTCAGCTCTTTCCTCGCGGATGGATACCCTGGGCAATTTACCCATCTCCTTGTCCTTCCGACTACAGCGCCCCTTCGCTCTCAAGAAGATCTGGATGCTGTCTTGAATCTCATCATTTCTGGTGCTTGGGACATCGTGCTCACTATGACTCCTGCCCACCGGCATCCCATGTTCAATATGGTTCGTCAGGGTCCAGAACGCCAGGTTTCCCTTTATGATGGGTCGTCCTCCGCGGTGTCGCGCCGGCAGGATGTGGAATCTGTCTACGACCTCACGACTGTTGCCTACGGGGCTGCTATTGACTTTGTGGTGGGAGCCACAAATATGTGGGAAGGTCGAACTGCAGGAGTCATCGTTCCGCACGAGCGGGCGATTGATATAGACACTCCTTTTGACGTGGAGTTCGCAGAGTTCTTGCTGGGAAGGAAACGTGCTCATGGGAGTTAGATCGGTCGAGTTTCCCGATGTTGTCGTAGTGACCGGAGCGGCTGGTGCGCTGGGTTTAGCCCTCTGCGAGGGGCTCGTTGACCATAATGTCAAAGTGATTGCAACAGACAGAAAGCAGTCCTCTGAGCCTCATCCCCTTTCGAGGGAGGGTATTTCCTGGATTACCGCCGATCTTGAGCAGGTGGAAGATCGTGCTCGGCTCGTCGAAGAGATCCGCTCCGGTGCTTCAGGATCATTGGGGATTGTCCATAACGCAAGCTTCGTTGGTTCCTCAGAGCTTGAGGGATGGAGTGGACCCCTTATGTCGCAATCGAGCGAGACGTGGAATAGAGCTCTTGAGGTCAGCCTCACCGCAGCGTTTTCGATCACCCGTGATCTCACAGACCTCCTGAGCAATCGGCTTGGTTCAGCGATTGTCCACGTCTCGTCGATTTATTCTTCCCTCGCCCCAGACTGGTCGCTCTATGAGGGAACAGATTTAGGGAACCCGGCGGCGTATGGTGTCGCAAAGGCAGGAGTGGAGCAACTCACGCGCTGGCTCGCGACCTCACTTGCCCCGAATGTGCGAGTCAACGCTGTGGCTCCTGGGGGACTCAAGAGGAGTCAACCCCAAAGTTTTGTTGAAAGGTATGAAACCAAGGTGCCACTGGGGCGGATGGGGACTGAGACCGATGTTGTCGATGCGATCCTGTTTCTACTCTCTTCGCAGAGCGCCTATGTCACAGGGCAGGTATTGGTTGTCGATGGCGGCTACGGCCTTGCTTAGCGACTCCCGATGAGGTGCTCTTAGCCCAAGAGTCCACTTGGCTCTTCCCCCGAAATTGCCCGAGAAATGTTTTCGATGCACGCGTCAATAGTTTCTCGGTAGCTATCCACCGTTGATCCCGCGACGTGGGGCGAGGCAAAAACAGATTCGTATTTCCACAGTGGATCTGCCGCAGAAGTGGGTTCGTCGTAGTGGGCATCAATTCCCAGTCCACGAATAGTTCGATCATCTAGAGCTTTGAGCAAGGAAGGACGGTCGATTAGCTCGGCACGTGATGCGTTGATAATTAGAGGCTTTCGCGTCATCCGTGAAAAAGCAGACTCGTCAATCATTCCGCGGGTTTCATCGTTGTGATGGAGGTGAAGGGAAATGTAGTCAGAATTCTCCAGGAGGGTTTCCCAGTCCACTTTTTTTGCTCCGCTAGGGGCTTCTTCTTGGGTCACGACTGGATCTGAAAAAATCACTTCCATCCCAAAGGCCGCGGCTCGCACCGCAACAAGGGAACCGATTCGTCCCATCCCTACAAGTCCTAGAGTCTTTCCCCTGAGCGAGTAGGAATTCATCCCATGGTCGTTGCCTTCCCACATGCCGGTGACCACTCTAGAATGCATTTCAGGCGCTCGCCTCGATACTCCCAGCATCAACAGCATGGTGTGTTCGGCAACAGAAGTCGCATTGGCACCATGGTTATTTGCGACGTCAAGACCTATCCGTCTCGCATCATCGATATTGAACTTGTCGTAACCAGAGCTCCACACTTGCATGAGGGAACACGAGGTCAAGCGTTCGAGATACTCAGGGGGAATTCGTCGTGCAGGAGCAAGAAGGACTCCATTGACCGATTCGAGGTCAACGTCTTTCAAACCCTCGAGTGCCTCATAACTGACCTCGTGAATGGTCCAGCCAGTAGCGTCAAGTCGCTCTCTGATGAGAGCTTTGAGAGTGTCGGGATGACGATCGATGGTCATCCAGAGAATCGAGACTTTTCCGGTCATGGTGAGCCCTCTCGATGAAGAAGGATTTGCTCTGCTCGAAGCAGGTCTTCTTCGGTATCAATGTTTACCCGCTCTCCTTTGGATTTCACTGCGCGCGAAGAGTGGGGGGAAAACAAGCTATCTGCATTCATGAGAAAGTCTCGTCGCAGTGCGTAGCAAGACCCGTTCCGATGAAAAACTGGGGTCAATTGCTGCCGAGCAATGATCTGGAGCCCTCTGTCGTCGAACAGGCGCATCGTTGAATCATTGTCAAGGACCAGCTGCTTGAGGGGGTGAAAGTGAAGCTCCGTCGGAGATACTGTCCACACGGCATCGCATCCAGTGGTTACAAGTATTGCGATGGATTCCCTGACATCATCAATGGTGCGCAGGGGAGAGGTCACCTGCAGCATCACCACGACATCAAAGGGTCGACCGGAGCTCTTTTCCATCTCAGCTGTGGCGTGCTGGAGGACTGGAGAGTCTGCGACCCGGTCTCCCGAGAGCTCTTCGGGGCGGTCAATGACAGCCACTCCATCGAAACCGAGAGCGACGGTTCGTATTTCAGAATGATCGGTGGAGACACAGATATCGGTGATCTCCGGAACACCCTGTGCGAGCTCAAGTGTTCTTGCAAGGAGGCTTTTTCCTGCCACCGTTTTGAGGTTCTTGAGTGGGATTCCCTTGCTTCCGCCTCGGGCCGGGACGATTGCCAAAACTCGAGGTTTAGACGCCACCTGAGCCCCATAGGTCCTGAATGGAGACGGGCGAACCAGTCGCGTGTGATGTCAAGGCGGCTTCGAGCGCCCACGATGTGTGGAGGGCCTCAGAAAAGTCCAAAGGCGACACCGTGTCGTCTTCCGAGGTCAGCAGGTCGATGACATGGGCCATCTCGGGAAGGAAATCATCTGGCCGAGTCTTGGGAAAATTCGTCACAACGGTTCTCGAATCCGGTGTGGTGACATGGACACTATCGTGGTCCCCGTGCATCTCCCATCGAAGTTCACCCCCGGTGAAGACAGCCTCGAGAGACTTGTCAGCGGGCCAGGTATAAAGATCCTGGCTCACCGTTACTCTTATCCCGCTCGTCGTGGTGATCGAAAGCTTAGCTTCTTTGTCGTAGCTGCCACTGTCGTGGTCGACTGTATCGAGGGTTGCCTCCACCGTCTCAGGACGACCCTGGCCGAGCGCATGCGCAATGAAGAGAGCAAAATCAACAGCATGGCTGTGCTCATAGAGAGCACCGCCACCTCGAGATGTGTGACCCAAATAGGATTCCGTGGCATCGGAAAGCCAGGGATGTGCCTTCAGAATTCCTGCCCAGTCCTCTCGCATCCAGCCGAAAATAGAAGTCAGAGTCCCCAAATTGAGAGACTTAGCCTGAGCGAGAAACTCGGCGGTATTGGTCTTTAGCCTCTGGTTATAAGCGACCAGCACCCGGGTCGGAGACTGTTCCACGAGTTTGGCAAAATTCCGCAGGGTGTCGGCGCCTGGAGAGGCGAGGGGCTTCTCAATTAAAAGAGCGCGGTGACCAACCGAGAGCTCTCGGGAGGCAATAGTGACGTGTGTGTCGGGAGGAGTGCCGATGACACATAAGTCGAATGCTTGATCTCCGACATCACCCGGGTGAGTCAGCTTAATCGACGTGTCGAAGCTTCCGTAGCGCTCGGGGTAGGTGACAGTTCTTGTCCTCTCTAGAGCTCTCTTGTCGACATCTACAATGGTGACCTCGACATTCAAGGTACGCAGGGCATGCGTTAGGTGATTGCCGATTGATCCGGCGCCAATGACCTTTGCGGTGAGCACGGTGGGCGCTATCGAACAAGAGACCAGACCGATAACTCGGTCTTCCGTGAAGAGTTCAGATTGATCGATTCATCTGTGTAGTAGGAGTCCGAACCTTGATGCGTCGAGGAAATCTCTTCAAAGACCGCACCGCTGGCAGAAGTGAAACCGTGAGGCACACCGGTGGGGACTGTCAAAATGTCGCCCTCCTTCATCCGGTGAATCTTGCCGCCGAGGTTCACGGTCATTTCGCCATAGACACAGATGAAGGTCTCTTCTTTAATTTTGTGCATATGTTCAGGGTTGCTTTGACCTGGGAACACAGCGATGATTTTCTTGCAGTATTCGCGGTTCACGAGAGTCGCCAAAACAGCTCCAAACTCGAAGAATCGATCGAATCCGTAGTGGTGTGAGAGTTCTACACGGCTCTGTGCCGGAAGGATGATGTTCGCTTTTTTGAGGAGCTCACGAGTCTGTTCAATGATGTCACGCACAGCGTCACTCACGTGCGAAATAACGACATTTGTCTGCTTTAGGGCTTCATTTTCGGCGATGGCTGAGGAGGCAGTCTTGGTCTCTAGTTTTGACCAGTCGTTCGCGGTGACTTGTCCCTCGAGGACGGGAATTGCGAAGAACACGTCGCCGTCGTCTAGTTCGTCCCCAGATTCGAGCGGACGCCCCGCGTACACACCACGCCGAAGTTCCCTCACAGCGGCCTGCTCCGCGTCATTCACCCACGCGAAGTGGTCCATTCCCGCAGTCATAGCAATTGAATCTCGAAGGCTTTCGGCCCAGCGCTGGAGGTGATCGCTACTGGAGGAATAGGCGTTGACTGGAATCGTTCCGTCATCCTCGGCGATATGACGCTCAAAAATATGGGCACCCTTCGCCAACGCGAGACCCACGGCCTGGTAGTTGTCCTGTCGCTCGTGGGTTGAGTAACCAAGAGCGATTCCTGGAAATCTGTCCCTCATCAAGTCGAGGCGATTGAGTGCCAGCTGATCGTCAGGAGTGGGATACACGGCGACGCAGTGCATCAATGCAAGCTGATGAACCCTTTTACTTACGAAAACAACGCTGCGGTCGAGGTCACGAGCGCTCAAGCCACCGGTGGAAACGATGGTCGGGAGGTTTGCATCTACCACTCGTGTCAATAGTGGCCAGTCGGTCGAGCATGCGCTGGCGACTTTCAAATAGTCGAATCCGTGCTCCACAACCTTGTCAACTGAAGCCTCATCGAAAGGGGTGCATGCAACCGTGAACCCTCGTTCCCGGGAGTAGTTGATGAGTTCTGCAAACTGCTCATCGTTAAGCCTGGTCTCCTCAAACCGCTTGATGTACTTGTAGGAGTAGTCTCCTTTGAATTGAGGATGGATAAGTGTGTCGAGGTCACGGTACTGAAATTTGATTGCCGCATCGAAACCGAAACCGGCGATTGCGTCTGCCGCTCGGTCAATAATTTTTTTCCCATGAGCTACCGAACCGTTATGGTTGTTGGCTAGTTCGAGAATGATGAGGGGATTTCTGACGCTCCCGAAGGGCGCGCCCTTTTCTGTCTCTCCGCTTGCTGTCGGTCTCTCCAATTGGTTCAATTTCCCTTTCTTCCAGACCAACAATCTATCTATGTAATTCATCCCAGCCATGCCTTACTCTCCGAGCTATGGATTGGGATTCATACGCCAATAATCGGAATGCGCATTGTCGAAAACAGTCTAAAGGTTCCATTGTCTTTCTACCAAAGCCTCAGATTTTGGAGGAGGGCATTGTAATTCTTGCCCTCCGCACCATAACTCTGTTCCTCGGAGGGGATATCACTTGCTCTCGCTCTTTGCTTACTCGGCAGCTGAAGAGGGATTGGTCGCTAGCTGGTAAGGGATGTCATGCCTAAATCTAACCGAGGCGACAGCATTCAATTTGAGTTCGACTACTGGCTGTCAGATCAGCAGTTAGTCCGATTTAAGTGCGTCACGCAAGAATTCCTTTGCCTTCATACCTCCTCATTCAAGTTACGAGCTCAAATCGGCGCACATCATTTTGGCTAAAAACACGGGTCCTGCAAGTTGTGGGTTGCTGCCCCGGCTACATGCGAAATTCGGCCTACTTATGCCCCGAGAAGTCGAATTAGAGTGAAAATGTCACCCTGGTTGCTTTTCGTTGTGATCTGCTAGCGTCATTAATTTGCGACACAGAGCATAAGGTGACAAGTGAGAATTGCACTCGTAGTTGGCAGAGAACTGGGGAAGAACCGGTCCTGGGGAATAGTTCTCCGTCATTTGCTGTCCGGCGGGCACTCCATTGTTGCGACCGCACAGAGACTCCCGAGGGATTTAGCTTCGACGGCGTCAAGTTATGAAATTTTTCCTCGAGATATCGTGACCGATCACTACCTGCACGTTCCTATTCAGAGAGGCTCAGACAAGAAACTCGCGGCCTATTTCAAAGAGGCGGCGTACGTGGAGACCCACCTAATTCTGATGGCGATGTTGTCACGCAGAGATTCAACTGGGACGTTTAGAGCTCTGGACCGAGAGGTTGTGATTCGGCGCTTGCAACTGGCGTTGATTTCGCAGCTAATGCGCGCTCAACCAACCCATATGGTGTTTGAGGAGACACCTCATGAGGTAGTTGACTTTGCTCTGTTTCGAATGGCTGAGTGGCTTGGCATTCCTGTCTTACACTTTCAGCCGTCACTCATTGGGCCACAGGTGGTTGCGCGCTCCTCCCTTCGTCAGATCGTTGACGTAAGTTTCCCACTCATCGGCCCAAACGAATTAGAGTCCGCCAGGGATGCAATTCGAACCATTTGTTTAGATGCGTTTTCGAAATTGCTGGGAGGTGGAGGGACGATTCGTCTCGAACACCAAAGACGGAAAGATTACGTGTCATCCCGCCCAGGCCAAAAACCGAAGGTTGTTAGGCATCTTGCCAGGCGTCTACTCAAGACGCCATCAAACCATCTTGTTAACTTCACAGGACATGTTTTTCTCCCAGAGAAATTTCAGCGGGCCTTAGAGGTTGTGATGGAATGGTCTCTCCGCCAATCGCTGCAGAAGACAATTGCCAAACTACCTTCGAAACCTGAGATAACGACCGGGCAGTTTGCACTTTTTGCCCTGCACTATGAGCCTGAGAGAACTAACATGCCCGAGGGGCTACCGTATCGCTCTCAGCTAGATGCAGTCTTGGCTGCTCGAGCTTTTCTTCCTCCCGAGATTTCTCTCTTGGTTAAAGAGCACTACGCCCAGCAATCTCCTTCTTGGCGAGGCTTCGTGGGCAGAAGCCCACTCACCTACGATTTTTTGAATGAGATCTCTGGCGTTGAGGTTCTCGGCGTGCAAGCCGACACCCGAGCGCTCATTGAGAGTGCCGAATGCGTATTCACGATGACAGGCAAAATTGGTCTCGAGGCTGTGAGTGCGGGCACTCCCGTTGTTTACCTTGGCCAACCATGGTGGTCAGGGATGCCCGGCTCCTTTGCGCTAACAGACGTGGATAACTGGGCGACGCTTTCAGGCTCTAGAACTCCTGCTCAGCTGGAACTGGAGCACTGGGTTAACGCTCAAGTGTCCTCGCGCTTGCTTGTAGGGCTTGGTGCCACCACTCCTGAGAAGTATGCTTCCCACACTGCGTCCCTTCCCAAGGAATTTGAGAAACTCGAAGCGCAAGCGATATTGACTGCAATTGACACTATGTGGCCGGAACCCTCTGACTTTGCGCCATAGTATCGTGGCTCTATGCACGCAGACCTGAAACCACGTTCCCGCGCTGTCACGGATGGCATCGAAGCTACCACGTCTAGGGGAATGCTTCGTGCTGTGGGCATGGGGGACGATGACTGGGATAAGCCCCAGGTAGGAATTGCGAGCTCCTGGAACGAAATAACGCCCTGCAATCTGTCTCTCGGGCGTCTCGCGCAGGGCGCTAAAGAAGGTGTTCACGCTGGTGGCGGATATCCGCTGCAGTTTGGAACAATCTCTGTTTCCGACGGTATTTCGATGGGTCACGAAGGCATGCATTTCTCCCTGGTGAGCCGCGAGGTTATAGCGGATTCAGTGGAGACCGTTATGCAGGCGGAGCGCCTCGATGGTTCTGTGCTGTTGGCGGGGTGTGACAAGTCGATCCCTGGAATGCTGATGGCGGCCGCCCGTCTTGACCTAGCTTCTGTGTTTCTCTATGCAGGATCGATTGCTCCGGGGTGGGTAAAGCTTTCGGATGGCACCGAAAAAGAAATCACCATCATTGACTCTTTCGAAGCTGTCGGTGCCGTTCAGGCGGGAAAGATGTCCGTTGAAGACGCCAAACGCATTGAATGTGCTTTTGCTCCGGGTGAAGGAACTTGTGGCGGTATGTATACGGCCAACACCATGGCCAGCGTTGCTGAGGCGCTCGGAATGAGCCTTCCTGGTTCAGCTAGTCCGGCCTCAGCGGATCGTCGTCGCGACTACTACGCCCACAAGTCCGGAGAAGCGGTCGTGGGAATGCTCAAGCGCGGACACACTGCCCGAGACATCCTGACGATGGAAGCGTTTGAGAACGCTATTGCCGTGGGGATGGCTCTCGGTGGGTCCACCAACATCGTCCTTCACTTGCTGGCCATCGCCAACGAGGCGGAGGTGCCTCTCACGCTTGCAGACTTCAACAGAATTGGGAATAAAGTCCCTCACATCGCTGATGTGAAGCCTTTTGGAAAGTACGTCATGAATGACGTTGACCGTTATGGCGGGCTTCCGGTGCTGATGAAGGCACTCCTCGATGAAGGACTGCTTCACGGTGATGCCCTGACTGTTACCGGAAAGACCATGGCTGAGAACCTTGCAGAACTCGACCCCCCAGCACTGGATGGCAAGGTCTTGCGCTCGTTGGACAACCCTTTCCATGCCACAGGGGGAATCACCATCCTGCACGGTTCGCTCGCTCCTGAGGGAGCGGTCGTGAAGACCGCTGGTTTTGATTCCGCTGTTTTTGAGGGCCCTGCACGCGTCTTCGAGCGTGAGCGCGAGGCCATGGATGCTCTCGCGGAGGGTCGCATCAACAAGGGTGACATCGTCGTGATTCGCTACGAGGGTCCTAAGGGTGGGCCTGGAATGCGGGAGATGCTCTCCATCACCGCCCGAATAAAGGGTGCGGGATTAGGCAAGGATGTATTACTCTTGACAGACGGTCGATTCTCAGGCGGCACAACCGGACTGTGTATTGGCCACGTAGCTCCCGAAGCAG
>Ga0255775_1001597_pt1 | contig 20852 bp, 18 predicted proteins | sample 011ome_26_FD_179973 | JGI IMG/M metagenome (GOLD analysis project Ga0255775, IMG submission 179973) | Coastal salt marsh microbial communities from the Groves Creek Marsh, Skidaway Island, Georgia - 011511BT metaG (version 2) | ecosystem: Environmental > Aquatic > Marine > Intertidal zone > Salt...
AAAAAACTTAAACTTTTCAAAAACAGTTGTTATGTCAATACGCAATAATTCCAGATCTTCTATATGTTGCCTATCCTGTAAAACATTGATCATAATATTTTTATCAGCACCGAAGCCTTTGGCAAAAGCAACATATTTATTAATTTTTTTTATATCGCAAAGTGGCATGCGTATCAACAATTCTTTAACACCTAGCTCCTCAACCAAATCATACTGAATCTCTCCCTTGTCTAAATTAACACCGATACCAAGCTGCATTTGGGTCTTGGGATAACGCATTAAGAATTGCCACACAAAAGAGATAGGAAATACAACAATAAACATGAAGAGCATTTTCAAATACTCTAACAAGAATTTCTTCTTTTGCTGTTTTTTAAATTTCTTATCAGTAATGATATAAGGTTGATCGGAATGTTCATCCCATATAAAAGGTGACTTTTGCATACTTAAAAATCCTTGCCTTTTAACTTACAAAGTCGCAAATAAAAACCACTTGTCTTTTTCCAAAAACTGAGTTTATCTTCATTTGGGAAAATCTGTATACGACGAATGGCATAATAATTGTCAGTGATTTTTAAGGGGCCGTTGACCGTTCCAATTGCAAAATCATATCCAGCCTCATAAGCTAAGCTTTTCTCTCGTTTTTGATAATTACCGTAGGGATAAGCAAAAGAGATCACTTTATCATTTATTAATGATTCTAAATTTGATTTTGATAGCTCAAACTCTGCACGAGCCTCATCATCGTTTAAATCAGGCAAATGTTGGTGTTTTAAACCATGTGAAGCAATCTCTACTAAGCCCGAATTATGACATTCTTGAATCTGGCCATCATTCATCAAATTGGCACTTGGCTCGCCTAATTTCTCATCCCAAACATTAGTTTGAATGGCACGATCACCCAAGCAATAAATAACTGCCTTTGCCTGATGTTTTTTTAGTAAAGGCAAAAGATTAAGATAATTATCTTCATAGCCGTCATCAAAGGTGAGAACAATAGGTTTATTAACTTTTACCCCTTTGGCAAGATCCTTAAAAGTGACAAAATTAAATCCGCGTTTTTTTAAACTGCCAATCTGCCAATCTAACTTGTTTTTGTCAACATACACATTAAACTTTGAATTGGTCAACGACCCATCCACCACTCGGTGATACATCAATACCGCAGCCTCTTTCTTCTTTGAAAAAACAACATCAGTCAGTGCGTGTGCATACACCTGATTAATTTTTGGCAATACTGCCTTAGGTGAATATTGACCAACCACTTCTGATAAATCACCTTGCTGGTAATCAGATTGGATAAAACCCTTCAGATCATTGCTGATTTGGTCGAAATCATGTGCCTCATCTAATGCACAATCACCAAAATTACTTACCTGGGCTTGTGCAATATTGGTCTTATTTAAAATACCCATGTATTGTTTTTCACCAATGGCCAATACAGGTGTATTTAATTGCAACGCCTCAATTGCAACGCGCCCTGCGCCAATAACCAAATCAGACTTTTGAATCACTTTGGGAACATTATCAATAAACCCATAGAACTCGATATTGTCAGCTATCAATGCTTCAAATCTTGGCGTTACCGGCCCGCCAACAATATTAAATTTCACTGCTGGGAACTGAGGGGAAATAATGGATAAAATCTGATAGGTAATATCGCCCTTTGGTCCTGTCAGCCTTCCAATAATACTAACGTTCATCAATAATATTCCGGATTAAGTAAACAGGCTTGTCAATATGTAACTCACTATTAATATGCTCTTGAAGGTGCTCACATACTGCAATAATGCGTTGTCCATAAACATTTTTACGCTTACTTGAAAAATGCACACTTTGGCGCCCATGAATGGTCGACACATAAGCAACATTAACAAATAAACGAACAATGTTGACTAGCCAACTGCCCGCTCTTGAATGTGTATGGATAAGATCAATTTCGTGATCTTTACAAAACTTAATTAACGCCCTTATATTACGAATACGATTTAAATACTTACGATTATGAATTGACATCGGAAAGTATCTTGCAGCAGATTTAACCGATAAGGTATCTGAGACAATAAAACACTGATGTCCTTCATTTGCTTGATATTTACATAAATCAGATGCATACACTTCTGCACCTGTTAAATGGGTTTGGGATAATAAATGCAAAATATTCATTGTGGCTCAAACATGGCTTAGGATTTTTGATTGGTTGATGATTTATCTACATTACTCCAAGTTAATGGCGACCCGTATGCAACACTCTCTTTTGCGCACTTTCCCAGTAGTTGCTCATAATATTTTGGAGATAAGCCAAAACCAGGGCGTATAGAGCGGATATTATCCTGAGTAAAAACCTCCCCTTTTTGAATATCTTGAACGGCATATAAAGAGCGACGAAACTTAATATTGCCTTGCTCACTAGATTTTTGGCCGTAATCAACCTTTCCAAGCGAGTCCCATGCTGTTTTAGCATTCACGCACAAATCTTTCAACTCTTTAAACTCCAATGAAAAAGAATCATCAGGACCACCACCATCACGATTTAAAGTAACGTGCTTTTCAATAATTGATGCGCCTAATGCTACACTGGCTACTGCTGTTGTATTATCAATTGTATGGTCTGACAATCCAGTAACCAAATCAAATTTTTGTCGCATATCAATAATTGTTTTTAAATTGTAGTCTCTTGCAGGCGCTGGATAGCCACTTACACAATGCAATATTGCTAACTCTCGACATCCGCCTTCTCGTGCAGCCTCAATTGCTTCTTGGATCTCTTGAAAGTCTGCCATTCCTGTTGAAATAATCATAGGCTTTCCTGTTTGCGCAACATATTTAATCAAGGGAATGTCTATTGCTTCAAACGAGGCTATTTTATACGCCGGAGTGTTTAAATCTTCCAATAAGTCAACTGCAGTATTGTCAAATGGAGAGCTAAATATCGTGATACCCACTTTTTTGGCATAATTGAATAAAGGTTTGTGCCATTCCCAGGGCATAAACGCCCCTTGATATAATTCATACAGGCTTTGGCCATCCCACAATCCGCCTTCGATCATAAATTCAGGCGTATTCATGTCCATAGTGATTGTATCTGGTCGATAAGTCTGCAATTTAACTGCGTCTGCTCCAGAAGCTTTAGCCATATCAATGATTTTATAAGCGTTATGAATATCGCCATTATGGTTGGCTGACATTTCTGCGATAAGATAAGGCGGGTAACCGATGCCTATTTTTCTATTATCAATATTAATTGAATTACTCATTACGTTTTTCCATATGTAATACATCTTGCTGACTTTCTTTTCCTGTGCCAGTAAACTCAAATCCACAAGCATTATAAAAGTCAATTGCCCGCTTATTATCAGACAACACTTTTAATTTTATTTTTTGTACACCTAATTCATTAAATGCATAATAGCTAACAGCTGCTTCCAATATTCTACCCATACCTTTTGACTGTAAAAAAGGATTGACATAAAGGCCAAACTCTACAGAATTACAAAAATCTATTTTTGAAAAATTAATTGAACCAATAATATTATTTTTCCATTCGATTAAGAAATAACGTTGACTCATATCACTCTTTAAACTTTCAACAAATTCCAAGTGTTCTTTTTTTGAAATACTGTTCTGATTGTACATCCACTTTTTAATTTGAGGGTGGTTGCGCATATTGAGTGCAAAAGCGCTGTCATTCGAATCTAAATTTGAATAGTTACGCAACTCAACTTCGCCAAATTTCCCAAGATTTATTTTACAATCAGCCATCTTATTAAAGACTCTAAGTCCTCCCAAACCATCACAAACTCTAGAGGCTATACCGCTAATATCTTTCATCCACTCACTTGAATTCTCCAATAAACAAGATATTTCTTTGGCCTCTTTCGCTAATTTTACAACATTATGGCGTGCTAAAATTTTAGCTAAAAATTCTTGGTTTTTTGCCACAACTACTTGAACAGTTGGCAAACCTAAACAACACCGCTCCCAAGTGGTGGCGCCTGCCGCGCCTATTGCTAGATCAGAATTTGCCATCATTTCAGCCATATTATTCACATCAACCTTGACCTCTACTTTGTAAGGGAAGTTAGCCACCATGGCTTGAATATCCTTCAGATAAGGGGAAAGCGCCCCCATAATAATAACAATATTTGTATCACTTGATAAGGTGCATGTTTTTAATGCCTCTATAACCCATTGGGTAGCATTATCAGCATCAACACCGCCCATGTTAACAAGCAACTGTTTGGCTTTTGTTTTGTTATAACGATGCTCTAGACTATAGGCTCTCCATCTTTCAAATTCAGGCCTAAGTAGTGCATACTTAGCACCTAGTAACAAACTACAATTTTTAGGAACAAGTGCAGAATAGTCACCCTGTTGTCGGCCAAATGTTTGATCAAGTAAAATATCACACTGGTGTTTTCGATCGGCCAAGTCATCAATCGCCATTATTTTTTTACAAAATGGCTTTAACTCGTTTTGCCACTCCTCATCCAGAGCATAATGATCAACAATCAACCAATCAATCTCTTCTGACTTGAGCGCTCTAATGCAATCATTAGCATCTTGTTGTTGACTTGTTCCCAGCCAATGAGAATGCGACAGCTTGTTGTTGATCTTTTTATCCTCTAGCAGGCCTAATCCACAAACCTCAAATCCACTAGAGCGAATCTTGTCAATTAAATTTCCTTCATGTTGACGACAAATAAATCTAATACTGGAATTATTTTTATTCAGCAATTGGGCTAAAGTTAGGCAACGCATAACATGGCCCATACCCATCTCTAAAGAGGCATCAACACGAAAAATGACTTTCATTAATTTAGACGTCTAAATCCACTGTGACATACAGGACTCTCTAAAAGAGAGTTAACATCCAGCCCATCTTCACACTCTTTAATGGTTGCAAATATAGGGTCAAGCACCTCAAAATATTCAGAAACTACCTTTTGTTTGTGCTCCGTACAAACATAAACACTGTTTGCGGCAAGATAACCTTGTTTTAGCATCTCTTGTGTAATTAAGGTTTTATAAGAAAGAGCGTCGGGAGAGTTGAATGTATAGCCACTCAAAGCAGGAAGACCCCAAGTATTAATACTTAAGCCGTGCTTTTTTGCTAAATTCTGCCATTGATTAGAGATATCATTGCCAGTTCGAGTAATCATCTCCCATGACTTTTCTCTTTCCATAACCTCAAGTGTCTTTAATGCCGCAGTTGGTCCAATACGCTCAGTCCAGAAAGTAGAACTAATAAAGGTCTTTTGAGCTGACTGCATAAATTTCTGTCTGCCAATGCAAGCAGAAATTGCATAACCATTACCCAACGCCTTTGCAAAAATAGCTAAATCAGGTTCTACTTTATACTTCTTATGCAAGCCACCAAATGTTTCTCTAAAACCTGAGGTGCACTCATCAAAAATTAAAACAATGTTGTTTTCAGTTGCAATGTCCCTTACCTTTTGCAAGTAGTCATCTTGTGGTCCTTCATTCCTAGAAACCTCCATTTTAATAGCAGCAATTTCGCCATTATTATCTTCAATTAGTTGTTCTAACTGTTCGATATTATTGTAATTAAACGGCAAAGTTGTTCCGGTTAACCCTCTAGGGACGCCATTAGGCTGCAAGCCTGGTAACAAATGTCCATCAAGATTTTTATCATTATTAAGATTGGTAGATAGATACCAATCATGCCAGCCATGATAACCACAAATAGCAATCTTATCTCTCCCAGTAGAAGCTCTAGCGATACGAATCGCCACAGAATTAATCTCGCCACCCGCTCTAGCAAATCTCACCATGTCTGCCCATGGATGTAGCTCTACCAACTTCTCTGCTAAATAAACCTCTTCTGGGCAATTAAGAGTTGACATGTTTCCATCTTTAACAGTTTTAATTACCGACTCATCAACCTCAGGATGCCCATAGCCCAATATGTTAGTGCCAATGCCCATAATTGACATATCGATGTACTCTCTACCATCTAAATCCCAAACCTTGCACCCCTTAGACTTACTAAAATAAGACGGCCATTTTTCAGGCAGGAACATTTCTGGCCTTTTGGATAGCAGCATGTTTCCGCCAGGAATAACTTTTTTTGCTCTCTTATATAGTTTTTGACCCGTACCCATAATCGCTCCTTCATTATTTTCAATATGTTGGTTTTCTTTAAACAACATAGGGTGAGATTTTCTTAATTCTAGCACTTGCTTCCAAGTAAACAGTATATTAGGCGAAAAGTACTCGAATACTTTGGTCACCACGGCCAAATCTTCTGGCTCATCTACCGACCATCTTTGGTTAGACAAATCCTCAGCATGTCGCATTAAGTCTTTAGAAAAACTATCAGAACAGCGAATATAAGGAGTTACGTGCTCTCTATCAAATTCAGAATCAGTTTCATTATTAGCACGCTCAATAGATTTAAATGACATGACTTCAATGTCTAATCCATCTGGATAGGTTGCTGGTTCTACATTTGAAAAATAATCCACCCCAGCGTTCTTGTAGCCTTTAATGCACTGGTCAACCAATGCTGGGTCAACCAACGGACAATCGCCAGTAATTCGAACAACATTGTCTGCTTTTAAGGATTTAGCGGATTCATAAAACCTATTTAATACGTCTTTTTCACTGCCTCTTGTACATTTATATCCTAGCGACTCAACAACTGTCTGTAATTGGTCGTTTTCTTTTGCTTCAGACGCCGCTACAACAACTTCATCCAACTCTATAGATTTGGATAAACGGGTTAGTAGCAATTCAATCATTGGTCTATCAACAATAGATCTAAGAACTTTTCCTGGCAACCTGGTTGATCCCATTCTTGCTTGAACCAATGCAATAGTTTTCATAATTCTCCCCAGTGTGATGGGTTTAGTAAATCAACGTCATTTGTAAATAACTCGGGCGGAATTTCTGGCAGCCCTCCATGTGAGGCGGCAACAATTTCCCTCAGTTGGTTTGTACTATCTACACCAACCAAAACTTTAGATATCTCTGACACGGAAATGGCATGCCTTATAGTGGCCTCTAATGCTGTTATTTGGTTATCAAATAGCCAATCATGCCATACCTTCCACAGGGCATCCCAACGCTTAAATTTATTAGGCCTTTTGTGTTTATCCATCAGTAATAGGCCTTGTAAAAACACCGAACGTGCATGCACTTCAACGCCTTTGTTTTTAAGCGTGTCAAAGGTACCATTATCAACAAGCCTTTTGTCCAATATATTAAAAGGTAATTGCACCAAATCTATATCAAAGCTTTCAAGAATAGTGTGCAATTGCTCATAATCATAAACAGACACCCCAATTTTCTCCACCTTGCCTTCTTGTTTTAACATTTCAAGTTGATCAAAGAGCTTTTTTGACCCTGGCTTAAGTAAATCATTAGCGTTATGTATTAAAACTCCATAAACACTATCCTGTTTTAAATTAGTCAATGAATGAGAAAAATCTCTTCTCATTAACTCTATTTCCTTGTTGCTTATGCTGGGACTGTCAAAATGTCTGGTTTTAGTAACAATTTTAAATTCTTGCACATTAGCATTCCCCAAAACCTGCTCGCTATCTCCATAAGCAGGTGCTGTGTCCAATAGGTCAATATTTTTGCGTCGTGCATAACTTATAATACCATCGACCTCTTTAGGTGGAACTTTTCCATTGGTTGAATTAATACCATAATCAACACCAAATTGTACCGCTCCCAATGCTATTTTTGACATACCAACCCTTTACATGAAAACAATTAAATGCTGTCTGGCAATAACATGGGTAGAGAACCCTTCCTTAAAGTGCGATATCGACAACTCTTTATCAGTGGCGGGCGTCTCATCTATTTTTAAATGTTTCTGTCCAATTTCATACCAACGAACACCTTTATTTTTAAGAAGCTCTATCGCTTTCATTTGCACTACATGCCCCAACGGTTTGTCAAACAACTCTCTCTTGTATGCGCCAACACAATACAGCCCTTGATAACGTGAATAAGTAAACAGGCCTACACCAACCAAATTTTCAGTCTCATCAGAAATAGTTACCAAAAAAGATTCCAAAGAGTCGACTTGCTTCTGTTGCACATCCCAGCTGTCAATTGGTCTGGTCGAGCCGCCTGCCACCTCCTTGTGTAACAACCTAAACTGTTCAAAAGTTTCATTCGATACTTGCTCGTGAACTTCTACTTTCCATTCTCTGAGTCCTTTATTGATAAGAGGCTTAAAACTCTTTCTAAACTTTAATCGAATTTCTTCGATAGGTAGCGACAAATCCACTAGCAAATGATGCGTAGAAAACACTTTGTTGGCTTTATCAATCCACATAAGATGCCAACTAGTTAATTGATCATATTCCATATTGGCAAATTGACAACAAGAAATATTAAGTGTGTTTGACAAAGAATAAATCAATTTAGACAACTGAGATTCAAATCTTTTTTTAACCTTTCGAGCCAGGGTTGGTATAAAAATAGGCTCAACGATTTCAACACCATTACTGCTCAAAACCCATTGAAGTTGGGCATTTTGATGGACCATTAACGGCATAATCCCAACAGCTTGTTTATTGTTATAAAGCACTATTGATAAATTAATGGCATTGTTTTCTGAAAAATAAGCGGCGTAATACTGTGTTGTATTAAACAAATGAAAGATAGATGGAGCTGTTTTACACTGGCTCAAAACAGACTGCCATTTATCAGGATTAGCATCTACACCAGGAAGGACATCCTGGGTGATTTTGATTAATTCTGTCCTTATCATCTACTACTGGAGTGCTGATTTTAGTGCCGCAACTACCATGTCTTGATTGTCAAAACTTAATTGTGGAAACATGGGTAAGCTAATCGCTTTTGAATAATAAGATTCTGACACAGGAAAATCTCCAAGCTTAAAACCCATATCTACATAATATGGTTGAGTATGCACTGGAATATAATGAACATTAACGCCAATGTTATTTGCTCTTAATTTGGCAAACACCTGCGTTCGATCTTCATTTGCACTACTTGTGTGAATTTGAATTGGATATAAGTGCAATGCAGAATATGAAAAATCGGCTTGGTGTGGTGTAGTTACCGGCAAGTCTTTTAGTAATTCATCGTATCTTTTTTGCAAAATATGTCGCTTGGCAATAAATTCATCAAGTCGCTTTACTTGACTAATACCTAAAGCGGCTTGAAGCTCAGTCATGCGATAGTTAAACCCCAAGTTGACTTGTTGATAATGCCATAGTCCATCTGATGGCTGGTTACGTATAATTCCATGACTGCGAAATAATTGCATTTTTTCAGCAAGAGTGCTTGAATTGGTAGTAGCTAATCCTCCTTCTGCAGTTGTAATAATTTTAACTGGATGAAAGCTAAAAATAGTTATATCAGAGAACTGACACCCTCCAATCGGCCGTTCTAAATACTTACCTCCTATTGCATGTGAGGCATCCTCAATGACAAAAAATCCATACTCTTTGCTTAAAACATGGATTTTTTCCATATCACAAGATTGTCCAGCAAAATGCACAGGAACTACAATTTTTGGGAGTTTGTTTACCCTCTTAGCCTGAATTAATTTTTTCTCTAACTCTTGAACAGACATGTTGTAAGTCAAAGGGTCGACATCCACAAAATCGACATTAGCGCCACAATACAAGCCACAATTTGCAGATGCTACAAATGTGTTTGGACTGGTCCAAAGCCAGTCACCCTTGCCAAGCTCTAGCGCAAGACAAGCAATATGTAGCGCTGAAGTGGCACTATTAACAGCAACTCCAAATTTTGCACCACAATAATTTGAAATTTCTTTTTCAAACAAAGGCACTTGAGGGCCTTGAGTGAGAAAATCAGATTGCAAGACATCTATGACGGAGTCTATATCCGCCTGATTAATATCTTGTTTTCCGTAAGGAATCACAATCTAAGAAAAATCGACTTCGTCAACCATTTTTAAAAACTCGTCATGAGGTAGCCAATCAGCATTGGTTCCTGAGTTATATTCATAACCAGGGGCGACACTCACACCTTTTTCCCCAAGAGGGTTTTCTGAAAAATCAACAACATGATTAAATTGAATTGACGGACAAATCACAAAATGATCATCAAACTCTAAAGTTAGGTGACTATCGTCTGATGGACACATGATTTCATGCAACTTTTCACCAGGTCGAATTCCAATAATTTTGTGCCCCAAATTTGGCGCCATCGCCTTTGCAAGCTCAGTAACATACATGGAAGGTATCTTAGGAATAAATATCTCTCCACCTTGCATACGCTCAAAGTCTTTTAAGACAAACTCAACACCTGCACGAAGCGTAATAGTAAAGCGCGTCATGTCTACGTGTGTAATCGGCAACTCTGCTGCACCCTCGTCAATCAGTTTTTGAAAAAATGGAACGACGGACCCTCTTGAACCAACCACGTTTCCGTATCGAACAACAGAAAAACGGGTATCTCTACCGCCCACCATGTTATTAGCAGAAACGAACAACTTATCTGATGCCAGTTTGGTTGCGCCATATAAATTAATTGGGTTTGCCGCCTTATCTGTAGATAGAGCAATAACTTTTTTCACATTGTTCTTTATGGCAGCCTTAATGACATTTTCCGCACCATGAATATTGGTTTTAATACACTCCATAGGATTGTATTCTGCCGCAGGCACTTGCTTCATTGCCGCCGCATGAATTACATAATCAACCTCCTCCATAGCTTCGTCCACCCTACTAAAATCACGAACATCTCCAATAAAATAACGCATGCAATCATCATTAAAGATTTGTTGCATTTCAAACTGCTTTAGCTCATCCCTAGAAAAAATAATAATTTTTTTAGGTTTAAATTTTTCTAAGATGATTTGAGTGTATTTCTTTCCAAATGAACCAGTTCCACCCGTAATCAATATGGTTTGATTATTAAACATATTTTTTTTCTCCAAAATTTAAAATCTCCACTCCGATTTCAACAAGATATTTATTAATTTCTCTTATCTCACGAGCTTCGGACTCATTGCATACATGGTAAATTGATTGGTACTTGGCGTCTGGATAAAGAAAAGCCAGTGTAAAAAATGCCGATGAACCAACCCCAGCGACACTCTCTGGTGATATCTTATTAGTCAGAAAATACATTTCTACTGGCATCCCAAGCTGTCGAACCTCAACATTATTTTGATCAAATACTAACTTTAATGATTCTCTAATTTTCTCATATCGATGTGGCACATAGATCACTTTCTGACTTTGTTCTTGAATAAATTTATCCAAAATATTGGCATAAGATTCATGATTCTCCCCATCTTCATGCGGAAGCCCTAAAAAATAAACAGAGTTATCTGCAGCAGCATCCAGAGTATATTTTTTTCTAAACCAGTTTAAATCATTACGTTCGACTGATACGTGTGGCAATGGCTTCAAATTAAAATAAGTAAACAAATCAACGCGATCTTTAAATTTTGTTTTAATTCCAAACAGCCAAAATCTAACATGTTTTAATCTCAGCTTCATTGGCTTGTTTGGGGCAAACGTGTAATTGTATGCAGCAATTGTCCCAACACCATCGTCAATAATAAAAAGCTTCTTTTTCTTTAAATTCGCCAGAATGGTATAAATTGCCGAAGTAAAGCCTGCAACAAACACATGATTGTATTCTTTTTTTCCAAGCTCTTTAATTAACCGAACATACATTAGAAATTTGCTTTTACGCCCCCCAGTACCAACCTTTATCACTCTATCCCAATTATGATATCTTATTAAATCATCCATTTGAGTGTTGTTTTTGTCTTGACGTGGTTTATAATTAACAACGAGGATATTGTTTTTACACTGAAAATGATGGACTGCCTCAATGGCATTAATAACCTGCAAAGGTGAATAAACAATAAATAAGTTAGATGTACCTTTCATATTAAAAAAATATTCAGAAAAACAATGGCTATATAATACAAGCAATCAGCATATTGATTTTGCTATCATATGCAAATAATTTAAATAGACAAAAAAACAAATATGGAACTATTTATTGGGGCGAACTTTTTTAGTACGCACGACACGTCAATGTACATTATCAACCCAAGCGCTAAAGATGTCTTTGCAATGTCAACAGAAAGACTAACAAGATACAAACACGACTACTTATATCCTATTGATGTTCTTTACAAGTATTTAGATACTAGAGGAATCAATCCTAAAGATGTAAAGAAGGTATTCATTGGTCTGCCATTTCAAAGCAACTGCTCTACAAAACTTAGTGCGCATTTAAATGAAAAAGAAGTTCTTTTTAGGAAAATTTTTAAAGCCCAATATTTTGGAGAAGTTAAAAGCGCCAAACACGAATTAAAATATGGGGGGTTTTTAAAAAACTACTCTGTAATTTTCAAATCTGGAGTGTCCTATAAGTTTTGGAAAAGCAGAATACTTAAGAATCTAAAAATTTTTAAAATGGTTAACGGTGACAGCGAAGTCTCCAAAATAATGCAAGAAATTTTTATTAATGCAGAGGTTCAAACCAGGTGTTTTAATCACTCCTATGCGCATATTATGTCATCCTACTACAGCTCTCCTTTCGAAGAAGCGACGCTAATCACCATGGATGGATCTGGGGACGGGGCATTCTCTCAAGCATACAGCTTTAAAGACTCTCAATTAACCCATATCTCAACAAGCAAATACGTAGATGAAATTAACCACCAAGTCGGTACTGCTGGCTCTGTTGGGGAGATATATTCACATTTTACAACTTTGCTGGGTTTTCAAGCATTGGCTGACGAAGGCAAAGTGGAGGCACTGGCAGCTTATGGCAACCATGATAATGAGATTTATCAAAATTTAATGACCCTAGTAAGTCTTGATAAGAAAAAAAACTGTCTGGTGTTGGATTCTAAAAAAAGCATTGAGTTCCTTAATGTTAACAACCTTAAGCCCTTACTTAAAAAATATTCAAAAGAAGATGTTTCTGCTGCTGTACAAAAATTTCTAGAAGACACTGCCATTCCTTATTTTGAACACATTGTCAATACAACCGGCATTAAAAATCTATGTCTAAGCGGTGGTGTGGCAGCAAATGTCATTATGAATCTTAAAGCATTTGAAGAAATTACACCCAACATACATATTATTCCAGCCATGGGGGATGAGGGAACAGCCGAAGGTGTTGCTATAGCTCTAATGCTAGACAATGGCCACAATCATGATGGTATAAAATGGATAAAAGATCTTCATATGCCTTATTTTGGATCATCATATTCAAACAACGAAATAAAACAAACTTTAGATAAATCTCCGCGCATTTTGTATACCGATCTTGGAGACAATTGGCACTTAGAAGTCGCAAAATTACTAAATAAAGGAAAAATCGGCGCGTTGTTTCAGGGAAAGATGGAATGGGGCCCAAGAGCCTTGGGAAACAGAAGTATTATCGCACTTGCCAATGATAATAATACTAGAGTGAAAATGAATAAAGAGATAAAAAAGCGACCAGAGTTTCAGCCGTTTTGTCCCTCCATATTGCTCGATGAAAAAGACAGATTGTTTGAATCATCATATGCCAATACTCATATGACATGTGCATTTAGAATGAAAAAAGAATTCACAAAAGATCTGCCTAGTGCAGTGCATGTTGATGGTACAGCAAGGGTTCAATTTGTGTCAGAAAAAGACAACTACAACTACTATAAACTCCTTCAAGAGGTAAAGAATATTACTGGCTTTGGTGTTGTTATCAATACTTCATTCAACAAACATGGGAGAACCATTGTTGAGAGTCCGCAAGATGCAATCAATGACTTTATTGACACAGACTTAAACTTTATGATGATTGGGAATTACTTGGTTACAAGAAAGTAAAATACTAAGTTATCTCTCAAAACGTTTCAACTTGTTCGATAATATGATTGATACTGATATTATCGATGCATGTTTCATCCATAATGCCAATGGACTTATTGGCTTCAATCAATCTAACTGAAGGATCTAGTTCGTGAAACAAACATACAACTGGAGTCAAGACAGCATTGGCTGCATGTGTCAGTCCGCCATCGGCACAAATCAATAGCTTTGACCTGCTGATCACTTCAGCAGTCTGATTAAATGTACATTTACCCACAGCATTTATTGTATTACTATGATGCTGCTTACAGATTATTTTCGACTCTTCCTCTGCATCCTTTGCCCCCACCAGAACTATTTTTTCAATAACGCCTTTGGCAAGAAGGGTATCAATAACACCCTGCCAATTGTGAAAAGTCCTTTCCTTCCAAACCCCTCCAATAGCAATGGTAATAAATTCGTTTGGTAAACAGATTTTGTCTACTGTTGCTTTGTCTGAAAGTGTTATTGGTAGCAGTGGCTTAGCAGTATTTTTTATGTGTTGCTCACTGCAAGGATTTAATAACAACTGGTTAATTCTAAAGAAACTAAAATACAAACGGTTAAAGTTATCAACATTGTAATAACCATATAAAGTCACATGCGGAATATGGGATAACCTATCAACAAAAGAGCCTAAACTACTCTCTCTATAACTGTCAATAATCAACAAGTCATAATCATCGGGATTTAGCTGGCTTGAATCGGTAAAAACACAATTAAAAACAGTATCATTATCAAAAATTTTAGCAGTGTACTCTTTAGTAAGAAGGTCAACTTTTTTGCCCTCGAGCAGAACCCTGCTAGACAAATCCATCAAACTATCGCCCAGATACGAGTCCACCCACTGAATCCATAAGATTCTCTTTTGTTGCTCTGTAATTACTTCTTGTCTCTTGCTTTTTCTTAAAAAAAACTCAGCATACAAATATCGACCGAAAAATCTCAAAAACCTTTTAGGCAATGAGACTCTCAGGAGAAACTCATCTACCAAGGTCGGGATCTCTTCTTTGAACGGCGTAGTATAGGTGCGATAAAATCCTAGCATAGAATTTTCAAGACGGCCTTTTCTATATCGGCCAAATTAAGATCTTCATCGATTGTAAAATTGTATTGCTTGTCTGGGGAATTTACAGTAGACCAACGCCTCGGACTAGAGAATAAATTATTTCCAAAAAAACTAATCGTGTTAATATCAAGCGCTCCTGCTAAATGCATAGGGCCAGTTGAAGTACTAACCATTAACTCACTATCAGCAATAAGATGTACAAAATCAAGCAATGTTGGCGGCTGATAAATCAAGTCACTCTTGGAAACTAACGACTGCATCTCAAGTTTAGCATCCAAGTCATCAGGCCCAAATGTCCATACTATTTGAACATTCTGCAGAACTCTAACTGCCTGAGAAATTTTTATATAGTCTTTCAACGCAAGATTTCCATCACTACTGCCACCATAACCAGGATGAAAAAGCACAATTCTTTTGCTTTTCAACGAATTTTCTTTTCTAAATTCTTGAGTGTTTTTAGGCTTAAGCAAAGGTATTTTGTAATCCAAGCTGATTTCCGAACTTAGCATTTTGACCAAATCTAGGTTATACATAACCTCTGTTTTTTCTACAAGACTGCGTTTTTGCTTTAGAGTTCTATTAAAGAACAGTTGTGCCAGCTTGGTGGCGGGTGCGATACGGGTTCGAATGCGACTCAAAAACAATAAAAATCCCAATCGAGTGTCAATAAATGCGCTAATACTAATATCAATCTTAGCCAACTTTATAGTTTTAAGTGTTTTCCAAAAGTTATTTTTATCATACAAAATAACTTCATCAATAAAATCAACTTGCTTAGCAAGATCTATGTTAATCTTTGACACCAATGCATAAATTTTGGCATTGGGATTGGATTTTTTAGCCGCATAATATAAAGGCAAAGAGGTAACAAAGTCACCAATTTTGTCATGGCGAGTAATAAGAATATTCACTTTTTTTTGTTTAGCTCATAAAGCTTAATATATTTATAGAAATTAGTCGCCATATGAGAAAAAGCAATAACCAATCCTGCATAGCCGTCTAAAAAACCACGTTTGAGAAAATAGGTCTTAAAAAAAGAAAAGCCGCTATTCAATACAGCTTTAACAGGTGATGATGCTCGCTTTCCAATGTTGCCATAAGCAAATTCACTGGAATAGACATCTACTTTTTTAATAAAGTCACTAATATTAGCATATGGGTAATGATCAACAAACCCTGTCAACAACTCTACTTTTAACCCCTTAGCGAGTACTTTTTCATGTACTTTTTTGTTATCAAACTGAGTACGTTTCCGATGGTATAGACGTGTAATTTTGTCATTACTCCAACAGTGCTTAATATGTGTGTTTTGATAAAAATTCTTTCTAAAAATTTGATAAACCGTTTGCCGGTTTAGTTTTGCTATTTTTAAACTATTTAAAAATTCTTTATCCACAACTTCGTCAGCATCTAGAGACAAGATCCAATCAAATTGAGCATGGGTGGCTGCTTTATTTTTGGTAGGGCCAAAGCCTGAGAAATCGCCTTGAACAAGGTTCACATTGGGGTATTTATTAACTATAGCTAAAGTTTTATCTGTTGAGCCATTATCATATATCACCACATCATCAAAATCTTGAATCGCCTCCAAAGTGTTGGCAATAGTCTTCTCTCCATTTTTGATAATAATGACAACCGATATTTCTTCTACCATAGGCCCAATGCTTGTTTAATTTTACGTTTTCGAGTCTTACGCGCTTTATTTTTCTGGTTGTATTGTATGCCCAATTGCGAAAAATTTTCCTCATCAAACTGAGCTAATTTTGCATAAGCCCTGAGCATCAAATCCAAATCAGTATCGTGCGCCCATAGTTTATCAAAATTTTTTGCTCTTTGCTCAAAACTGGGTTTTTTGAAAGTCATCCTATTGATGTCAATAATTTTAAACTCATATTTTTTATCATTTTTTTTAATCAAAATATTGCCTGGTGACAAATCTCGATGGACAATATCGCCCTGATGCAGTTTATAAACAAAACCAGCAAATTGGCTAAAAATTTCTTTCTTATCTGGGTGGTTATAAAACAATGGCTTTTGCAAATTAAATTCCGCATCAAATTTATCACAGATTAAATAACTTTTAGTTAAAAATGGCTGAAAATATTCAATTTTAGCGACAACTTTAGGGGTAAATTCAGAAATTCTCAAGCCGTATTCATATGCTCTTTGCGCTTTGGATTTGAGCAAGAATGTATAAATTAGACTATTAACAATATTGGGTTTCTTATACGCCTTAACCACAAGTTTTTCATTGTTAAAATCAACCTCTTTAATTGTGTTTCTTTCGTCTTGTAAGATAACACTACTTTTTGAAAAATACTTTTCGATCTCTTCGACTAGGGGTCTATATTTTTCACTTGTTATTTGTTGTTTAATCATGCTTATTAACGGCTATAAAATGTGTATTTTAATGTAAACTTATTGTGACTTAATTATAAATAACACCATGAAAGTATTACTCCTAATCTCCAATAGAATTTCAAAGCTCTTTGGAAACATTACTAAAATATTTTTAAGTTATCCTTTTCATTTTTTATTCCCCAAGCAGCGCTTCACTATACCAGTGCATAGCAAGCGCCTATTTAAAGGAAAAAAACAAGTCCTACAGAAGCACATTTGGCAAACAAATTACTCTAATCGGGTTAGCTTGCCTATTTATCTAAACTACTTGTTTAACCGATTAATGACACTTAGTTATGATTATCACTATGTTAGCACCGAAGGCCGACTTACTTTTATCAAAGAACACTCTGATACCAATACAATACAAGCTTATGAGCGTTTAAATGATGGCGCCGCACAAGCCGATCTTTGGCGTTTGTTAACTTTAAAGCATTATGGCGGTGTTTATATGGATATTGATGCTCATCTTGTCGCCCCATTATCAGCTATTATCAAAAAGACAGATAAGGAGCTTTTTATTCTAAAAGGAAGTGATAATACACACACTAACTACTTTATAGCTGCTGAAAAAAACCATCAAACCCTAACAAAAGCCATTGGAATCATTCTTGAAAATATCAATAACAATAAAGCGGTTGGTGTTTTTTCACTAACAGGCCCTGTGCCTTTTAGTGATGCTATTGAGCACAATAAGTCACCAGCTAATAGCCAATCATTTCGCTATGTTTGTATCCAAGGAAGTTTTACTAATGAGCATTTTCAATATATTGATAAGCCCAGAGGAAAATGGACACATAAAAAACCAGAAGAGATACTAAAGGCCAAAATATAAATGAAGGTAATTTTTCTGGATCGTGATGGGGTAATTAACAAAGAAGTTGGGTATCTGCACAAAATAGAGGATTTTCAATTTATTGATGGTGTGTTTGATGCGTGTCTACATTTTCAATCACTTGGATTTAAACTTATTATTGTTACCAATCAATCTGGCATTGGTCGAAGCTACTATGATGAGAGTGAATTTCGACTCGTTAACAACTGGATGTTGCAACAATTTAATAATCAAGGCATTAAGATTCTTGATGTGTTTTTCTGTCCGCACGGACCCGAATCAGGCTGTGATTGCCGAAAACCCAAGCCAGGCATGCTAACACAAGCAAGTAAAAAACATAATATCAATATGGAAGATTCATGGATGATTGGCGATAAGGAGTCCGACATTCAAGCAGCCAATGCAGCGGGCATTCAAAATACCATTTTAGTAAAAAGCGGGCATGTTATTGATGAAGATAGCTCAAACGCCAGCTTTGTGCTTGACTCAATCAAACAAATGCAAACAATTGTCAATAACTAAAGGTTGTTGTATGTCTTGTACCATTTGACAAAATTTTCAACACCCTTGTCTACACTCATACTTGGTTTGTAGTTAAAATCTTCAACCAAATCATCAACATTAGCATAAGTATCAGGCACATCACCATCTTGTAATGGCAGTAACTCTTTATCAGCTTTAATGCCTAACGACTCTTCTAATGCATTAATGTAATCCATTAGTTCCACTGGATTATTATTACCAATATTATATACCCTCCACGGAGCTTTAGAAGTTGCTGAATCTGGATGATTACCGTCCCAATTTTGATTAGGCGTTGCTGGCTTGTCAAGCACTCTAATAACCCCCTCAACAATATCATCAATATAAGTAAAATCTCTACGATGCTTTCCATAATTGAACACGGGAATAGGTTTGCCATCCAAAATAGATTTAGTAAATTTAAATAACGCCATATCTGGACGCCCCCATGGACCATAAACTGTAAAAAATCTAAGTCCTGTGGTTGGTAGGTTGTATAAATTACTATATGTATGAGCCATTAATTCATTAGCCTTCTTGGTAGCAGCATACAAACTAAGAGGGTGATTCACGGCGTCATGAGTAGAGAAAGGCATGGATTTATTTGAGCCATAAACTGAGCTTGACGAAGCATAGACCAAATGCTCAACATTATTATGTCGACAGCCTTCTAAGATGTGTGCAAAACCCACTAAATTAGTATCTACATAAGCCAAAGGATTTTCAATGGAATAACGCACACCAGCTTGAGCTGCAAGGTTTACCACGCCCTGAGGCTTTTCGTCCTTAAACAACTGTTCTATCCCTTTTCTGTCTTCAAGATCTACATCAACATGAGTAAAATTTGGATGATCTAAATGACGTGCCATTCTTGCTTTTTTCAATTCAGGATCGTAATAATCATTAAGGTTATCAATGCCGATAACCTCGTCACCTCTATCTAGCAATTCAATTGATAATGCTGATCCAATAAATCCTGCAGCTCCTGTTATTAATATTTTCATCTAATTACTCCTAAATAAATCACGCGTATACACTTTTTCCCTTACATCTATGATGTCATCTGCCAATCGATTGGCAATAATAACATCCGACATCTTTTTAAATTCAACTAAGTCTCTAATAACTTTTGAGTGATAAAATTCATCAGTCTTTAACACTGGCTCATAAACCACAACCTTAATGCCTTTAGCTTTAATACGTTTCATAACCCCTTGGATGGATGATGCCCTAAAATTATCAGACTCGGTCTTCATAATAAGACGATAAACACCAACTACCTTGGGGCTTTTGGCTATAACTGAGTCCGCAATAAAATCTTTACGAGTTGAGTTGGCATCCACAATTGCATTAATTAAAATATTAGGCACATTTTTATAATTGGCCTTAAGTTGCTTGGTGTCTTTTGGCAAACAATAACCACCATACCCAAAAGATGGGTTATTGTAATGCGAGCCAATTCTTGGATCTAGACCTACACCTTCAATAATTTGCTTTGAATCTAATTCGTGCGCTTCAGCATAAGAATCCAACTCATTGAAGTACGAAACTCGCATGGCCAAGTAAGTATTGCTAAACAGTTTAACCGCCTCTGCCTCAGTAGAATCTGTAAACAACACGTCAATATTTTCTTTGATTGCACCCTCTGTCAACAATCCAGCAAATTGTGTGGCTCGTTCGGATTGCTCACCGACAATAATACGTGACGGATAAAGATTGTCGTACAGTGCCAACCCTTCTCTTAAAAATTCAGGTGAGAAAAGAATGTTATTACAATTGAATTTTTCTTTGACGTCTTGTGTGTAACCCACAGGCACAGTAGATTTAATCACCATTACCACATCTGGATTGATACTCTTGACATCTTGAATAACTGCTTCTACAGATGAGGTATTAAAGTAGTTGTTGGTGGTGTCGTAATCTGTTGGTGTGGCGATAATGACAAAGTCAGCATCTTTATAGGCTAGCTCTTTATCTAGAGTGGCCGTAAAGTTAAGATCTTTATTAGCTAGGAAATCTTCGATCTCAGCATCAACAATAGGGGATATTTTATTGTTAAGCTGTTCGATCTTCTCAGGAACAATATCAAGCGCAACAACCTCATGATTTTGGGATAGGAGCATGGCGTTTGAAAGGCCAACGTAGCCAGTGCCGGCTATGGTGATTTTCATGATTTTTCCTT
>Ga0255775_1001603_pt1 | contig 20824 bp, 19 predicted proteins | sample 011ome_26_FD_179973 | JGI IMG/M metagenome (GOLD analysis project Ga0255775, IMG submission 179973) | Coastal salt marsh microbial communities from the Groves Creek Marsh, Skidaway Island, Georgia - 011511BT metaG (version 2) | ecosystem: Environmental > Aquatic > Marine > Intertidal zone > Salt...
GAGCTCGCGCCACTCGGGAACGCTGGCTCTGGCGCTTACTATGCCGGGTGGATGTTTCAGTGGGCGTTCGCGGCTGCCGCGTCGACCATCGTGTCTGGTGCCGTCGCCGAGAGGTGCAAATTCGGCGCGTATTTAGCGTACACGGCTGCCTTAACTGGAGTCATTTATCCAGTTGTCGTCAACTGGGGCTGGAGTGCCCACGGTTGGCTTTCTCCGTGGACCGGCACTGAGCCGTATCTCGGCGCGAACGGTATGATTGACTTTGCCGGTTCCGGGATCGTTCACATGACTGGCGGCGTAGCTGCGCTCGTCGGTGCTATCTTTCTCGGTCCGAGAACTGGTCGATTTTCTCCCTCGGGAGAGTGCATCGATATGCCCGGTCACTCCTCCGTCTTGGTCGCGCTCGGTACCTTTATCCTTTGGTTCGGGTGGTACGGTTTCAACCCAGTCAGTACGCTCGCGTTTGAATACATGGAAACTGCCGCGCGTGTTGCTGTGACGACGACGTTAGGCGCCGCGGCTGGCGGCGTCACGGCGCTTTCCATCCACTACGGCTTCACAAAGTCTTTGGACGTCGGGCCGATGTGTAACGGGATCCTCGCCGGACTCGTTTCTATCACCGGTAACTGCGTCGTAATCGAACCATGGGCCTCTGCGCTCATCGGAGCGATCGGTGCAGCCATCTATTACGGTTTCAGCGCGCTTCTCAGGAAGCTTAAAATCGACGATCCGCTCGATGCCTCTTCCGTCCACGGTGCCTGCGGCGCTTGGGGCGTCATCGCCGCCGGTTTATTCGCCAAGCAAAAGTACGTCTTGAACGACTACGGAGCCGAAGGCGGTGCCGACGACTACGGCGCTTTATACGGAGGCGGCGGTAAACAACTCGGCAACCAAATCGCCGGCGTTCTCGCCATCATCGCTTGGGTCGGATTCACCAGTTCCGTTTTGTTCGGCGTGCTCAAGTACGCCGGCATGCTTCGCGTTCCCGTCGAAGAGGAAGAAGTTGGTTTGGACACCTCCCACCACGGCGGAAACGCGTACAACTTCGAGAAAGAACTCGACTCCAAGGCTTAATATTTTCGAAAGCGTTGTTGTTCTTCCTTTAAAAAACTAAAAAACAATATTATTATTTATTGCGTGTGTGTCTTCTTATGTGTGTATATGATACGTGAAGAAAACAGAGCAGAAAAGGGGTCCTCTCACGCACGACGAGTCTCTTTGTAAAAAAAAAAAATTACCAATATTATTTATACCATCATCAACACATAATAGGAGAGACAATCGTACGCGCGCCGCACAACAACACGCACAAAAGCACCGTCAATATTAATAATACAACTCAATTTGAACGAAACTCTCAAAATTTTATCAATCGTTTTCTCTGAGTTTCTCGAGCTCGCCTTCTTGAAACTGCAACGCGTTTGGTTTGTAGTTCTTTTCCAATTCCGAGTCTTCGAGTTTCACGTACACTCTTAAACTCTTCAAGCGCACGGTCGTACTTTTGGACGATCCTCTGCCACCTCCAACCGTACCGAATAAACTCGTCGAAACGTCCGGGTCTGAGTCATTTCCGTAGTACGTGCCGAGTCGACTCGCGGCCATTTTCGATTCGAGCTGGATTTTCAAACCATCCGGTCCCCATTGAGGCGATTTACCCGCCTCGTCGATGATTGCCATTCCGCTGCCTCCGATTTTCGCGCACTTCGTTGGATTCTCTTTCGTACCTCTCGCGTACACGAACAAAAACGCGCTGATTGCGTCCGCCCACTCTCCGTATCCGACCCAACCTTTAGGATTATAACCGCCAAACACCACCCCGTCGGTTGTCTCCGCTATTAACAAACCGCACCCTTGTCCATCTAATTGCGTGTGAAAACTCGACCCACTCCATCCGTGCGTCTCCGCGTCGTACGCGATGCCCAATCTTTTCGACTCCATTTGCGTCTGCTTCAGAACTCTTCGAACTAAACGCAACTCTCTCGTATCGTCGATATCAGACATCGGTTCTAAAAATTCCTCGCAATTCGCCGGCCATTGGTCCGGCCACTCCTCTCTCGTCATTCGTTTCAACCCGGCTGGTTCTGGGTCGTCTAACATCCCCGGGAAGAGTTTCCCGACTAAGTTGGTGATGAAGTCTCCGCTGTCTTCTTCTTCTTCTTTCTTGTTGTTGTTGTTGTTGTTAAAGAAACTCCGCGTGATGATGATTGTTCTTCTTCTTCTTCTTCTTCTCGATGATGATGAAGATGACGATGATGATGGTTTAGTATTATTATTATTCAATGTTGTGCGACGTAAATGATGTCTTCTCGTTCTCAGCGACGACGCATCCTCGCGAGCAGTCGCTGCCGAAAATGTCATCGTCGTCGTCATCCTTCTTCTTCGATTCGGTGAAAGAAGTGCTTTGTCTGTTTTTAATGGAAAAGATACGGGGGACTTTTACTCTGAAGTCTCTCCTCACTTCTCTTTACGCGCAACAACAACAACAACGTAAATGTTCGCCGTAACTTCTCCCTCTTCTTCGTCGTCGTCGTCGTCAAAAGTCGGATTCGTCGTCGTGAAGAAAAAACAATCATCATCATCATCATCATCATCATCATCGTCGTCGCTCAGAACGAGAACGAGAACGAGAACGAGAACGATGAGAAATGCTACGACGCAATCGAACGCAAACATCCAGCGACTCGGCCCGGAAGATCCACGGTTGTCGCAGATTGTCATTCACAACAACACGGTGTATTTAAGCGGTCAAGTTGGGAGCGGAGGTGCCGATATCAAAGCGCAAACGAAAGAAACGTGCGATAAAATCGACCAGTTGTTATCGCTCGCCGGGACGGATAAGACGAACTTGTTGCAATGCATGATTTGGGTGAAAGATATCAAGAACGACTACGCGGGGATGAACGAGGTATACAACGAGTGGATCAAAGATGGGAAACCGGTGCGAGCGTGCGTGGAGAGTAACATGGTGTATAAACAGGAAGGCGTGCAACTGTTAGTGGAGATACAAGCGACTGCCGCTCTGCCTCAATGATATGAAATGTAGTTAGACACAAGCGCACGCGCCGGCATTGTGATGAAGTTACGCTCGTCGTCTGCTACTTATATATATGCTTTATTTTTACAACTCTCTTTTCTACTATACTTTTGTGTTGCTACGTGTGTTTGATTATTAATATTCTCTATCATCATTCGGAGTAACTCATCTCTCGACTGCTGTGACTGTGATGGTAGAACCCAAGAGTGGAGAGAATGGTTTGAAATCTTTCGCCGAAAATTTTCTGTCTCGCGGTGCGTTCGCGAGGATGCGGTCGATAATATTTCAACATTCCGTCCCAAGCGACCATTTTTAAGCCGGCTTTTTTCGCAATCATCGCCCGAACGCGTTCGGCGAATTCTATGCTCGTTTCGTTTTCTCCAATAGTTTGCGGTTCCATGAACCAAACGTCCGCGACGACGCTCCACGAGGACATTAATTTTATCAAGTGCGCGGTAAAGCTTTGTTTCCGAGAGTTCCAAAACGCGTCCACGAAGGTTTTATCGTACTTAATCGCAATTGGACATACCGGGACGCCTAAATCAAACGCACCTCGTTTAAACATGACGCAGTGCTCGTTGTTCACGCACGTGCCTTCTGGGAAAATCAACAGCGGTAACTTTGTGGGATCTCTGACGTGTTCTTTCAATCGTCTCGATACCGCTTGTTTATCTTTGATATCGGTTCGATTAAACGTGATGCAATCGACTGCTTTCAACGCGGTGTTTTGAATAAACCCAACCCACCCGGGGTGTTTCTGCATGATGCACGCGAACAAAGACACTTGCGCGACCACGTGATAATCAATCATGGACGTGTGATTGGACACGTACACGCACCCGCCTCTCCTCGTTGGTTTCGGTCCGTGGTATTTAATCACGCCCGTCCACGACATGACGAAAGCCGCGGCTAAATACTCCAACAACTTTCTCTTCACCACTTGCGCTCTCTTTTCCGGCAAAGTGTAATGGACGATAAAGAACAACAAGAAGAACAGAACTAACGATAAGACCAACCACGTGAATCGTAACGGCAGTAAAATGCAGTGTCTGATGATAAAGCCAACCACCCACAGAGGGTACAAGTAAAAGTTGAAGTTCCACGGCCTTTGGTCTTTCATTTGAAAACATCGATTGAACGAGTCGTCCACGATGGCATTGCACGCGTCTTGAACGACTCCAGAACAATTCAACAAAGCTGGCAAAATCGAGCTCTTTTGCTTTTGCAGAGAAATCAACTGCTCGGGCGTTTTCGGTCGTCGTTGTTCGTTCGGCGAATCCAAAAACTCAACGTCTTTTTGTTCGAACGATTTCTTATCCAGCTCAAATCCACTTCGAAACGGCCGAATAGATGGATCGTCTGGATCTGGTTGAAACGGTTCCTCGCCGACTTTGAGAAAGTCACCTTTGCCCAAGAAGAAAGCGTCCGAGGATTGCACTCTCGGGACGTTCTTTTGAGTATTCATGATTGAAGAAGTTTTCGTTGGTGCGAGATTTCTGTCGTCGTCGTTCACGTTGTTGTTGTTTTCCACGGATGAATCTGTTGATGGTGTTGCGATGCTGCTGTTATTCTTTTTCTTTTTCGAGGAGGAGAGTGACATCGCGCTCTTCATTTCTCTCTGAAACGCTCTCGTTACTGTGCTTCTTTGCGCGTTGTTGTTGTTGTTGTTGTTGTTGTTGTTGTTCTCAGCGGTGGAAGTATACGCAGTATTGAGTGAAGAATTTTGTCTGACGAGTGTCTCATTCAGAGACGAGAACAAATGTGAAAATGAGAATAAAAATATAATAATATTAACAACAACGATTATTAATGATGCTTCTGAAGATGAAAATGTTTTGTTGTTATCGCGAAACAGCCATGCCTTTGTTTGCTCTAATCATATCCACGAATTGGGCGAAGCAGTTATCGGAATCGTGCGGTCCAGGACTCGCTTCCGGGTGATATTGAATGGTCATGGCCATCTTTTCTTCCCAAACCATGCCGGCGCACGTGCCGTCGTTCAAGTTCAAGTGCGAAACTTTCACCTCTTTCGGCAACGAGTTCAAATCCACGGCAAAGTTATGGTTTTGCGCGGAAATCTCAACCGCTTGGGTGAATTCATTTCTCACCGGGTGATTACCTCCGTGGTGTCCAAACTTCATCTTGAACGTTTTGCCGCCAAAGGCTTGTCCCAAAACTTGATGTCCCATGCAAATGCCAAACACCGGGACTTTGCCGAGTAACTTCTTGCAGTTTTCAACCGCGTACGGGGCAGCGGAAGGATCTCCAGGTCCGTTGGAAAACAATATCCCGTCCGGGTTCAACTTCATGACGTCTTCGGCGGAGTAGTTTGCCGGCACGACGGTCAAATCGCAACCAAACGAGGCCAATCGGCGCATGATGTTATTCTTGATGCCGAAATCAAAGCAAACGACGTTGAACTTGTCCTTGTTGCTCTTCGCCTTTTCCGCGAATTCCCACTCGCTCGCGGTTGGATCGACCCATTTGTACGGTTCTTTCACGCACACTTCACCGATTAAGTCCTTACCGACGATATCGTAGCCTTTGGACATTTTCAACAACTCGTCGTCCGAGATGCTCATATCCGTCGTGACCACGCCATTCAACGATCCTTTCTCGCGTAATCTCACCGTGATCGCGCGCGTATCGATATCGGAAATCCCGATAACGCCTTGCTCTTTCAAGTACGAGTCCAACGTTTGCGTCGAGCGGTAGTTCGATACGTTCAAGGCCTCGTGTCTGACCAAAGTAGCGCCCATGTGCACTTTCGTCGATTCCATGTCGAGCGGGTTGATGCCGACGTTCCCGATGTGCGGGCACGTGAACAACACAAACTGACCGGCGTAGGACGGGTCGGTCAAGATTTCTTGGTATCTGTTGTTGTTGTTGTTAATGTTGTTCAAATATGAATACGAGGAAGGAAGAGTTAAGAAGACAAAGAAGATGATATTGTCAGCGGTATTCGAGGAAATTTTTTAAATATTTTGTGTTGTTTTTGATGCGAAGAAGATTTGAACGTTGCGTGCTTGGGCGGCCGATCTCTCTCTCTTTTCACACATCACGTGACGACGACGAGACGAAAGCGCGACGATAACAAAATAAAGAGAGAGTAAAAGAGTATTATAAAAGAGAGAATGAAACGTACCCGGACAGAGAGGTGTTAAACACAACCTCTCCAACTTTCGTCCCTTCCGCCCCGAACGCTTTCCCTTGCCACACCGACCCGTCTTCCAAAACCAACTTACAGGGCTTCTGGATGTCCCACGGTTTTGAAATCGCTCCTCCTCCGGCGAAGCACTTTAAAGTCGCTTTTCTTCCTCCTCTGGACAAAGAAGAAAAAGAAGTCGAGCACGACGACGAGGCAGACGAAGAGGTCTTCCCGACGCGGCCTCTGAACGACAATTGTTGGTGTTGATGGTGTTGCGCGCAAGACACCGAGGACGACATTATTATTTGTTTTCAAACCTCTTTTTTCCCTTTTCGTCTTTTATTTTTAATGACTTTTGAGGAAAAGCGCAAATTCAAAAAAACGTCGTACTGCATGTTGAATTTTTTTTTTGCACGTCGAGAAAAAAAAGAGGAGAAGCGGTACGAGTTTTATCATGTTTATGTGTGAAGATGATATACGGTGCAGAGAGAAAGATAGAAGAAAGATATCCTTCTTCTTCTTCAAAAGAACAACAACAACAACAACAACAACGCTTTCCTTATTCCTACGCAAAGAAAAGCGCGTCGAGACAACTTCTTTTAAAAAAACATGCGACTGATGCGCGTCGTCGCAAATTCTCAAACGACGACGATGTCGAGCGCGCGCGCGAGTGATAGCTTTCATACGAATAACAGCGCTATTAAAAAATCATCATCATCACCTTTGTTGTCATCATCCTTTTCCCGAAGACGACGAGAACGAAAAGATGGATTAGTGAAAACGTCCGCTTTTTTCGACGATTTGAAACAGAAAGCCTCGCAAGTGTTGGAGAAATCCAGGGACGACGACGAAAAAGAAGAAGAAGAACAAGATGTGTATCCAGAAGAGTCGACGGATTACGACGACGAGAACGCGAACCCGTTCAAGACGATGTTGCAGAAAGGAATGAAAAAACCAGCCTTCATCAGTCGAGACGAAGGCGACGAGGAGTACGTGAACTACGACAACACCGTGGACGAGATGGAAGAGGAGATGGAAACGAACAACAAAGGGTTTTCATCCGCGGCGGAGAATTTGATTCCAAAGTTTTCCGTCCCGAAGTTTAAAATACCAGAAAAGAAAGCCAGCGCCGCGACGCAAACGCCGGCGTACGAAGAAGAAGAAGAAAAGGAGGAAGAATCGACGGAAACCTCGAACCCGTTCGCGAAAATGCTGAAAAAGTCCAAGTCGGTGCAAATGACGAAAGCTGCGCAAGGCGAACGAGATTTTGATACGGCGATCAAGGAGAGAGTGTCCTCGAAAGCGGCGGCGGCTTTGATGGAAGCGACAGATACGAGCACCGCGAAGTGGACGTTAACGCCAGACTCCTCGACGACGAAGAAACGTTTGGGTAAGATCAACTTGAAAAACGGTGACGTTTTCATCATTGGGAGAGAGAAAGGAAATGGCGTAGACGTGAGCGTGCCGTTACCGTGCGTCTCTGGCGTCCATTGCCAACTCGAAATGGAGAGAAATAAGTTATACGTCACGGATTTGGGATCGACCAACGGAACGTACGTGGACGGATTTCAGTTGCGAAAGAACAACCGATTTCGCATCTTCAATCAATCTGTGGTCAGATTAGGCGCGGAGAACAGAGACGGGGAAGATTACGCCAGTTTTGGAACCGATTTAACCGGCGCAGATGAAATGGAGAAGAACTCAGAATACGGACAGTTGAATTATTTCATCGAATTTTTGGGAGGTCCGAAGGTGGTCATCAACTTCATCTTCATCAACTTGGCTTTCCAAGGTACTTTCTTCATTCTTTTAAAGTACTTATAATATAATATAATATACTGCTACTACTACTACTATTACTACTATTACTACTGCTATCGTTCTTAATGCTGCTCTTCTCTGGTCCAGTACGCGCGCGCATTCATTTTTTTTATACATTCGATACGGACCCGTTTTCGGTGAAAACGCTCTTTCGTTTTTGTTTACGCTCAGCCAAGTCTCGCTTCTCCTCGCACGCCTTCACGCACATTAACAACGCTTCTTTGGCTCTCACTTTACGTATCGCGTTTCGTCTCGCGATTGCTTTGTTCTCTCGTTGAATAAAAAACGCTCGGATTAACGGAACTGCAAAGAAAAAGATGGCGTAATAAACCATCGGTTTGTACATCCATTGCGCGAGCTTTGGAAAAATCTCAAAGAAAGCAACCAGAGCTGGAGGTTGCTCGATAATGATTTCCTCGTCGTCTGGTCCCGCATTTAAGAGTTTGTTTTGCGACTCTGAAAACTGACCGCCGCGTCTTCCCATCGATCGTCGTAATTGCGCTCTCGTGACTGTTCGTCTCGGCGCTTTAAAATCCAATCCGCCGACGCGATAAAACAGAAACAACAAAAACACGTTGAATATTCCAGTGAATACGACTAACGGACCTTTCACTCCGTACTCGAACACTGGCTTTTGTTTTTCATAAATCGGTGGTGGGATTGGTGGAGGCGCAAACTTTGCGATTTGCGCGTCCGTTTTGTTCTCTTCAGCCGTGACTTGGAAAGATGGAAAGATGTATATTAATCTTCCGTAATCGTCGGACTCGGCGTGACCGTAAAACTGTTCCAGAATTCTCAACACGTATCCTTCGTGCTGTCGCTCTTCGCGGTCGTCTAAACTGCGCGACCCGTCGTCTTTTTTAACATCGCGTCTATTTCCACCGAAGAACGAGGAAAAAAGAGATCCTCCTCCTCGCATACCTTTTCGATCTTTCTTCGACAGTAAGAACGCATCCGTAAACGCCGCGAGTTGCTCGGCGAAAACGACGCCTCGGTTTGCGCGAAGTAGCTGCGATATCGCTTTCGACCGCTCGTGCTCTAAAAATTCGTTCGGATCGCCTCTCCCGAAGACAAACGCATAAATCGATTCGATGAACGATAACTCTTTCTTTTTATCGACAATATCGTCGTCGTGGTCGTCCTCTTCGGCAATCATCAACCGGCGATACATTTCCGGGTCCGGAAAATTACTATTATTGTTGTTGTTGTAACTGTTGCTATTATCGTCGTCGTCGTCTCCTCCTCCTCCTCCTCCTCTTCCTTCTCCTCTTCCACCGGATGGTTTGACTGGAACGCCCGTTACTACGTTCGCGTTGTTATAAATATCGCCATTCAAATACACGCGTCTTCGTTCTAAATCGTCCCAATACGACAGCCACATGATATCTCTCATGTATAAATACATCCAAAATCCATCCATGTTACCTCCTCCTCCTCCACCTCCTCCAGGCCCGTATCCTGGATTCATGAACAAAGGGATCTCTCCTCCTCCCCCGCCGCGATTATCGCCACGACCGTTTGCCAAAACTAATATGAGCATCGCGACCAACGCTAAAGCGACGACGACGACCGAAACGATCAACATGACGCTAAAACTCACGCGCAAAAACGTGTAAAACGCGCGAAACGTTCGCCTTCTCAACAAAGAAGCGCGAAAAGCGGCATCTCGCGCCATGTAGACCGATCGACAGTGTCTCGGGAAGGAAAACACCACCTCGTATTTTTTCGTTTCTTCTTCTTCTTTGACTTTGTCTTCTTCTCGCTGTTGTTGTTGTTGTTCTTTCATCGTCGTCGTTTTTGCTGCTGTCGTTGTCGTTGTTTCCACCAGCGCGTCCACCTTTGAAGCGCAAATAAACACCGTTCGTCGTAACCCACTAACGCCACCGGGAAACTCCGGAACGATGGCGTGTAAATCGCCAATCGTGAACCGTTCGTTGTTCGGAAAGGCATTCTCAATCGCTCGTAGGCAATCGAACGCGTTTTTATTAGTATTATTAAAAGTATTGTTTTGATTCTCGTCGGACATCGTCTGAATCGTCGTTCCGGTAGTAGAGAGGTATTATCGTTGTCGTTGTTGTCGATGATGGTATGAATACTCTCTTTAAGTAAGTTATTTGAACGAGTAAGAGAGATGCCTCGAGTGAAAGACGATTACTCTTTTTTGTAACGAAGAACAGAAGGAGTTTTTTGGAAGTTTTTTGGTTTCACTTTTTTCTCTCTTTTCTCTCTCTTTTGGCAGAAAGTGTGTTTTCGTGCTTCTCTTGTTTTTGCGTGGCACCTCTTTTTATGCACTTTTTTTCCTTTTCTCTCTCTTTTCTATCCTCTTTGGCAATCATCATCAGGATAACAGCTCTTTACTTTTTGTCCTCTCTCGTGTTTATACACTACACACTTTATATTAATACACACACACGCACACTTTAACACGCACGCAACGCGAAGAAGACGCGATGAGTATGCGTTTTACTGCGACCACCACCTCTCGTTCGGCGACGAAGACAAGTTGTTGTTCACTTTTAAAAGGAACAAAAAAACAATCAAAATCATCATCATCGTCGTCTCGCGTGTCGTCGTCGTCACCAAAATCATCAACGAGAAGAAGAATAAAATGCTTTGCTGGCAAAAACGAAGAAGAAGAAGAGAAGAAAAAGACTCGCGAGGACGAAACGAAGAATACCACGATGGCGAAAAAAATCGTCTCCCTTTCGACGGCGTTGGGCGTGTCGCTGACGATGACGACGATGCCATTGGTGGGTGATGATGTCGCGCAAGCGTACGAATATAATCAAAATCAAATATCTCAACTCGCTGGGTTACAAGCGAACCCGGTGACGAACGCACGCGCGTTGTTAAGAAACTCACTCCCGATCGATTGCAAAGAAATTCGCCAGATACAAAAAGCGTTGGAATCGATTTCGGACGATTTGAGAGTCCCGGGGGTGAAATTTTCCGGCGTCGAGGAAAGCGTCAACAAGTCTTTGAAAATCGTCAAGAACGACGCGAACAAAATAGTGGACAAAACGGCCTCGGCGAAGAAAGACCAGGTGAGACAGTACTTGAAAGATTTAGGGACAGAATTGCAAGATTTCCAAACGATTGTCGCGAACAAAGATAAGCAAGAGGTGCCAGTCGCGCAGCAAAAGTGTTTGAGTTTGGTGACGAAGATTGAGGAGGCGTTGGTGAACGAGTTTCCGTACCAAGTGCCGGCGCCGTACGACACGACGTTGCCGAGATTAGAAGGTCGAGCGACGGTTGAAATGGAGGTGAAAATTAAAGACAACGCGGTGACTCCGGGGGGTAAGCTCACGATCGTCTTGGACGGGTACAACGCGCCCGTATCGGCTGGGAACTTTACGGATTTGATTCAGAAGAAATTTTACGACGGGATGAAAATCCAAAGATCGGACGGTTTCGTCGTCCAATCCGGGAAACCAGAAAATGCGCCAAAAGGCGTGGATGGCTACATCGATCCAGCCACGGGCAAAGAACGCTCCGTTCCGTTGGAGATTATGCCTGAAAGTTCGTTCATGAAGAAAAAAGCGCCGGAATACGATTTCACGTTTGAGGAAAACGGCATGTACCGCGAACAACCAGTCTTACCGTTCAACGCTTTTGGCACGTTAGCCATGGCCAGAAGAGAAGCCGATAACAACTCCGCGAGCTCTCAGTTCTTCTTTTTGTTGAGAGAATCGGAGTTGACCCCGTCTGGTACGAACATTTTAGACGGAAGATACTCCATCTTTGGTTACGTCGTCGATAACCAAGAGTTGTTGAGAGACATGAAGGTTGACGACGAAATCGTCAGCATGAAAATCGTCAGAGGCGCAGAAAACTTGGTCAAGAACGAACGCGCGGCACCGACGCCGACCACCCAAGAAGAACAAGCGCCCGCTTCCGAGTAAAGCATCGATGATCGTTTTTGTCCTTCTCACCGTCTTTAATATCATCATTATCTTACCACCGCAATTTAATACTAATACTAATACTAAGCTTATTCTATCTGCAGTAGTAGTTTTCTCTCGCTTCGTACGTCACTTTTTGCCGTCAAAGAAGAAGAAGAAACATTAAAAGAAGACGACGAATAAGACGCACGATGATGATAAGGACAACGCGTCATCGCGCCTCGTCCTCCTCCTTTGCCACTTTTGCGTGTTGTCGTCACCTCCTGCGCGATGAGTATTGTACTACGAATACTTTTAACAACAACAATCGTCGACGGAGTTACCACCACCACGGGAAAAGAATCACTCTGAAAGAATACGTCGTCGGAGGAGAAGAAGAAGAAGAAAAAGAAGGATTTTCAGAAACGAAGCTAAAGACAAAAATGGCGTTTCCAGAGCTGAACAAACACTTGATAATCTCGGGGGCCGATGACGACGACAATAACAAAGAAGAAGAAGAAAAGATGAACATTGGGAAGAATCAAGTTTTGGTGAAAGTCCGAGCGTTTTCGGTGAACCCGTTGGACGCGGAAGTCGCGCGCGGATATTTAGGAAAGTTTCTTCCACGCTTGGATGGAGGAAAAGGCGGCATTGGATTAGGGAAAGACTTTAGCGGCGAAATCGTGAAACTGGGAAGAGGAGGAGGAGATGGAGGAAAGTTTGAGATTGGGGACGAGGTGTTTGGAGCGATATCGGCGGCGGATTTTAGGAACGGGACGATGGCGGAGTACGTCCTCGTCGACCGGAAACAGTTGATGAGAAAACCAAAACGGTTGACGCATAAAGAGGCGTGCGCGATACCGTTTGCGGCGTACACGGCGTACGCGTGCTTGAGAACGACCGGGTGCGTGGATAGGAAAGATCCAAAGAGGATTTTGGTGTTTGGCGGCGGGAGCGCGGTTGGAGAGTGCGTGGCGAGGATAGCTTTGAGGAGCGGATTCGCGTCGACAGTGGTTGCGACGGCCGGGAAAGCGAGCAAACAGATGTTGATGGAAGACGTTGGCGTCGAGCGAGTGATTGGATACGAAAACAAAAAGAAGGATGGAGAGATGAAGAATCAAGATCACGGCGACAGTAGTAGTAGTAGTAGTAGCGGTAGTACAACGAGTAGCAATAGTAGTGGTAGCAGTAGCCACAATAGCGGCGACAGAAAAACAAGCGAAGTGAGGGAAGGCGAGAACTTTTCGGCGAAGAATTCGCGGTTCGTCGATGACGCCGAACCTTCATTCGACGTCGCCATCGACACCGTCGGAAGTGCAAAAACGAAGTTCCAAGCCGCGAAAGCGCTGAAAAAAGGTACGGGCACGTACATCACCTTACACGGCGACATGGCGCAACTCATAGGCGAATCTGGCGTTCTTCGCGGCGGTGCCCAAGCGTCTTTAGAGCTCTTGCGCGAAAAAGCCTTCGCTCGACTTCAATACGACATCGGATACGATTGGGGGTACGCCAACGCGAACGATTTCGACGCCACGAATTTGATCGAATACCTCGTCGATAAAGGTTTCTTATCCGTGAAAGTCTACGACGATACGAAACACGAACAATCAGGACCCTTCCTCGGCTTGGAGAGCGTGGAAAGAGCGTTCAAAGCGTTGGGAGACGCGTCGAAAAAAGGGAAAATCGTCGTCGAGATGCCTTTGTAAACTTGATTGAGCGCTCGCACTTTGCGTAATAGCGAATAATGAAATGTTTGTCTTGTGCATATGAATTTGATTTTTTTTCCGCTCGTTGTTTTTTGCTCCCCATAAAAAACTACTCCTGTACAAAATGTTTGCCGCTCAAAACCGACAACACGTGGTACAAAACGTTGACTCCTTTAATTGCGGTGGTCGTGTTTCGAGCACTTTTTTCAATCGGAGGTTTCAAAGGAGGATGAGTTTGGGATGTTGTTCTCCTTGTCGTTCGTTTCAATCGAAGAAACAAAATTCGTATCTTTCCCGGTCGTCATCATCATCACACGAAGGAGGACAACACCACCAACAACAAAGCATAAACAAACACATCCAATTCAGAGGAACGAACGTCAGTACTATCAGCAGAAGAAGGAAATCATCATCTCTCGTGGTAGTGCGAGTATCGTCTGAATCGTCGTCGTCAAACGGTGATGATGATGATGATGATACTAAAGGAGGAGAAGAAGAAAAAAACGGTGACGTTTCGATGTCGTTCGCGGAGGAATTGAGAAAAAGAGGCATCAAAGAAGCTTCGGACATAAAAAGCGACGACGAGAACGGAGAAGGAACGAGCAGCAGCAGCAGTAGCAATCCGTTTGCAAACGTAGCGAAAGCGGTGAAATCTCCGTTTGGATCGTCGGACTCGGCGGCGGCGCCAAAACCTCCACCGAGGTTCGCGCAGCCGCGCGGGGACGGCGACGGCGGGGCGAACAAAGAAGAAGACGACCAGTTGAAAAAATCGAGACTACTAAACAGCGAAGGTTTAGAGGGATTTCCGACGCGCGCGGGCGAACTTTTGAAACTCGCCGTGACGTCCACGGCTTCGTTTGCGCCTTTAATAGCGGTTATTTCGGTCATAACCATCGGCACGTGGTCCATCTTCGGCGCGGACTTTATTCACGGCGGCGTGAGCAGAGATTTTGGAGGCGGAGTCCCCAAGTACGTAGCGCCAGAAACTCTCTTAGCTGAACCTACGGTCGATGTAATGGTGCCGTTGAGAGCACCAAACGTGGTCGCCGCTGAGTATTAGTTAAACTCGCGTCTCCCGAAAAGTGTGCTTCGCGATACGTTTTTATTATAGTAAACTACATGCGAATATATTAAAACAACAAGCTACTAAAACTTCGCGAGCATATTAACATTCGCATCTTCTTCTAAGTCTCTTACTCTCTCCAGCTAAACATTACAAAACAAGGACGTGCGATCATACCATCAATCGTGTCGGGTTGTCGTAAAATCTTTTAGAATACTACAACAACAATCACGACAAGGGTGAAGGAGAGATTTACTTCTCTTGTTTTCTCGGTGCTCTGCGAGGCGGTTCTCTGATTCTTCTCGCCTCTCTGGATCGCACTCTCACGACTTTGCTGTGAATCGCAGCAGAGATGGAGTAGTGCACCTTTCTGTACATCTTCGGTAAAGTATACGTTTCGTACGCGCACGCCTCTTGGAGATCGCGAATGGCTGCAGATTCAACCATGTTTCTAACGATGAACCTCTTCACGGCTTTGTCTTTTGGCACCAACGCACCGCTAGATTCGCAAAATACTCTCTTGACCTGTGTGAATGTGGATGAAAAAATATCGCACGAGTCAGTTTCGATGGAAATAAATGGACACAAAACGTCGCGTCGTCTTCGCGTCTTTGCAAATCTCCGCGCTTTTCCAAAACCCGCTCATTTTGGGTTTGAACGTAAGGAGCAAAAACGACTCTCGAAATCGTTCACGCGCGGAAAACATCCACTCGCGACCGATAAAAACGACACTCGCGATCGATTCTAGATGAACAAATGTTCGCTCCGTGTAAAACAACGTACGTGTCCTCTGGCCCCGGAGGGTTTGTTTCTCCCGTTCGCTCGACGTTTCTTCGGCATTTCTTCTTCTGTGGGTCTTGTTGTTTGTGAGGAATGAGCTTCCCGTTTGAAGACCCAACGACAGACACAAAAAAGACAAAAAAATTCGCGTTTTCCTCTTCTTCCTAAAAAAACAACACAAAAAACAACAACAGAGGCAAAAGTGGTGAGATGCGGTAGTTGAGAACAATACTACTAACTAATAATGGCGAATACTAATAATAGTAATTTTAAGGGAGAGAGAGAGTACAAACAAGTGCCACTCTTTGGAAACTGCATGACAACTTTGATCCCTCTGGAATGGCTGGACGTCTCGGACTACCGACCAGTGCCGGATAACCAAGAAATGTTTAGCGATTTCAACGCTTTAGAGCCGTCGATGATGTGCGTGGAGATTGTCGAACGCGTCGGAGACGACGTGACTGGCGTACACTCGCAAAAGTTCAGAGAAGAGGACAACTTGGCAAAGTTTTACTTGGAGGACTTGAAAGAGCTGATGGACATCGCGACGAGGGATGATGATGATAGTCACAACAGTAAAACGATCAGAACGAAAGATTGGAGGTATGAACTCTCATCTGGGAGGAAAGTACACTCAGACGTACGCGCGATATTCGTAGACGGCAAAAACGAGGACGCGAAGAAGGAGGCGATGAAGAAGATGGAAGATTTATCGTTGACGCTACCAAAAGAAGATGACGACGGAGAAGAGGAACGGGAAGGAAAGCCAAAGGAGGAAAACGACGACGACGTAAACGACGACTACGTAAAGAATAAGTGCGAGTGGATATCCTTCGCCGAGGAAAAAAACTGTCTCGTCCCTTCCAAGGAAAACCAAGAAGGCAAAGACTCCACTCGTTCGGTCACGATATCCATGTACGTGCACAGACTGGAGAAGAAATACGAGACCGATATTCTCGTAAGTTTCGTTCGACCGAGTAGTAAAAGTGATGATGCTAATCATCGCGTAATAGCAGAGGATGAAATAGAGGAACAGAACAATCCCGGGACGGTTGCGCAGCAAACGCTTCGGATGTTGGACTGGAGTCTCTTAGGATTAGACGACGATTCAGACGACGTAAACGACGACGACGACGAAGAGAGTCTCGAGTAGATAAAATGCGCGTAGTAGAATATAGTAGAAAAGACTGTTGTTCAGTAGTAGATATATAGTATTTTAGTGTAGTCCTTTAAGCATGATGGACGAATTCTTCATTTTTCTTGCTCGGCATCTCCTCCCACACAAAACAAGACTCTTCACTTGGTCGTCGTCATCGTCTGCTCCGATTCGTATTCAAACGATGACGGCGACCGACACTATATCCTCTACATCCTCCTCAAAATCGATGCAAACGTTCCTCGACAAGTGCGCGTTGATAAAAAAACAGCATCGGCAGACTTTCAACGACTTTTCGTTCCTTCGAGTATCTCCGCTGGCGTTCGTGACACCACTGCGTAAGGACGACGATTCAGACGACGATGTGAACAACAAGAGAGCAAAAATGAGAGCAAACAGAGAGACGAAAATACTAAACGAGCTGGAGATGTGCGAGCGAACGGGAGACGTGGTTTTTAGAGCTTCTTCGAAGATGAAAAACGAATGCGTTTTTCGTCTGAATTCACTTTCCGTGGCCGAGGAGGAAGAGAGAAGAGGAAGAAGAGGAAGAGAAAAAATAATCGCGTACCGAATGAAGATTTGGACTTTAACGGACGAGAAAGAGAAGAAGGTGGTGTTGTACGATAACTTAACAACAGAGGAGGATACTATGAATAGCAGTAATAGGAGTAAAAGTAGTTTTAAGAAGAGTAAGAAACTACTCCTGGCGCGCGTAGACGCGGATCCGAACCGAACGAGCGACGGGTTTCAGTTGAGAGGAGTGAGTTTGGCGCTCGCTGCAGAGGCGGAGAGACTTTCGAGGACGAACTCTACCTCTAAGGAGGATGAGAACGATGGTGATGGTGATACGCTTAAAATTGAGATGACATCGAACGTGGCGTTCAAACACCCGTCGATGAATAGAAAGAGCGATACGTTCAGAGAGATTTTTAAGGACGTGGACGCGAACGCAAAATTGGCGTGCGAAGCGCGTTTAGTTGAAGCGTTTGAGATTATAGAGATTCACGAACTATCCACGTACGAGAAATCAACATTCGCTGATCGTGATAAAGACGACAACGACGAAAAAAATGCACGAGTAGGAATAGAAATAGAAGTAGAAGAAGAGAGACGATCGAGATGTGCCGTTTTGAAGAGGGTCGTGGTCCCGGGCGAAAGTTGGGAGACGCCTTCGGATTTTTCAGAAATCTCGCTGAGGATAAACGACATGAATGGTAAAAGTAACGCGCACACGTTCGTTTTGAAAAGACACGAGAGTAAGAAGGATTCCTACGAGAGATTCGTGATGGCTTTGGTGAGAACGATGCGAAAGAAGGAGACGTCGGTTGCGTTCGTTCCCAAAGAACGCTTCCTCGATTTCACGTTCCCGCAACACGAAGAGGTGGGGAAGGTTATCGATGCGATACGTAAAAATAACAACAACTCCTACGATTACGAAGACTACGTCGCGATTGAAGTGCACTTGATTGATTGGGTGAGCGCGAGAGACTGTTTCGGAGACGGAAAAGTCATAAAAACGGTGCTGGAAAAGAGGGATCCGTCGAAGAGTTTTCCGAACGATTCTCCCGTGCAAGATACGAAAGTGTACATTTCCAATCTCCGCGCGAGCGCGAAAACCACATCAGGGACTGAAGGTATAATAGGCACCGACAAAAACGAGCAGCATCTAATTGGCGAAGACTTTTCGTTTCGATTAGCGTCGGGAGAGATGCCGCGTGCTTTAGAAACCGCGCTCCGAACCGCGTGCATTGGCGAAACTATTCGCGTGACTGTAGATGTGCGAGAAGAAGAAAGGACAGCGTTTGCGCTCAAACAACGAAAGGAAAGGATGCGCGCGTATTTAGACTCGTACGTATTGAGTGATACGTTAACCAAACTGGTATCTCGAGACGACGACGAGCAAAATCTGCTCAAAGCTGAGGATGGTGGTTTTCGACTCGTGCAAGTTACGTTTGAGTGCACTTTGACGGGCTTTGATAAGATTGTCAATTGGTACAGCGACGCCGTCGCCGTTTGCATCAAAGACGGCGAAGATTTGAAAACGGACGCGAACGCGCTGTTCAAAAACGGTATGCTCATCGAAGCGTTGGAAAAGTACGAAAGCGTGGCGCAAAAGTTGAATCAGCTCGCCTCGCGCGTGTTGCTCGAAGAAGAAGAAGGAGAAGGAGAAAAGTACGAACCTCGGATCGTCGCTTTGAGAAACAACGTGCTCTTGAACGCCGCGGTAACGGCAAAGAAGTTGAGAGATTACACCGCCGCGAGGAAAAGCTTGGAGAAAATTCCGGAAAATGAGAGATCGTTCAAGGCTAAAATGTTAAAAGGGTGCATTTTTCTCGACGAGAACGAATTCGATTTGGCCAAGGAAGCGTTCCGAGAGTTGCTGACCGATATCGCCGCCGACGAAGACGAAGATGAAGTGACTAAAGACGAAAAGAAGAAAGAGCTAGAGAGAGAGCTTGCGCGCGTGAAGCAACTCGAGAAGCGGGCGTTGGAGGAGATGCGAAATAAGTTTCGAGGTAAGCTGTAAAGAGTAGTAATTGTAGTAGTAGTGGTAGTAGCAGTAGTAGTAGTAGTAATATTCACAAGCGGAAACGTTTCTTGTTGTTGTTGTTGTTGTTGTTGTCGTTCTTTTAAAAAATTCGTATATGTTTAATAAGTGTTCTTTTACTCATCGTCCGAGTAATACACGGTTTGGTTCAACGCTTTCACTGGACTTCCAACGAACCCTTCGTCGGTCCCAGCCGCGTACGTGACTCGTCTTTTCGCGCTTTTCTTCTTCTCGCTCGTCGAAGACCCGTTGTTCTCGCCGCCGTTGTTCAACTTTACGATGCCGTTTCTCTTCGCGTCGTTCGACGACGATTTATTCTTCTTCTTCTTATTGTTATCGTTTTCGTACGAGTACGACGCGTTCCCATACCCTCTGTCCTCCGTGTAATACTTCGCCATCTGCACTTCCTTCGGGGCAAACCCGCACTTTTCGTAAAACTGAACGTTTTCCGCGGAGCAGTCCAAAATGGTTTTATAACACTTCACGTGGTTCCTCGATATAATCGACATCGCGTCAATCATAACCTTCCCTAATCCAGAGTCTCGCGCTTCTTCGTCCACGACGACGTCTTCTACGTGTCCGGAGAGACCTAAATTTCGTCCGAATTTCCGTTCCACCATTAACGTCGCCGTCGCGAGAATTTTCGTTTTCTCCTCGTTTTCCAACACGTAACAAAACTCCGGTCCTTCTCTCATTTGGTGCCAACGTTTCACGAATCTCTTCTTTGTCATCTTCGGCGCCACGGTGAGTTGTTTCAGCAGATCCACGAAGCCTTTCTCGTAATCGTTCGCTTGTAACCGTCGAATGGTTTTTTTCTTCCCGAACTTATCCGTCACGGAGATTTGTTTCGGTGGTAAACCGTATCCTCTCGAGAACGTTTTCGCGACGAACCGTAACGCCATCGCGCTCAGAAATCCAAAAAGAAACGGAATCTGCGTTTCTTTGTGATTCGTGAGAAGTTGCACGCGCATCACGGTGTTGTTGTTATTCGACGATTTTCGTCGACCCCCGTTACTGTTGTTCTTCGATCCTGCTCTCGGTGGGTACATCTCAGAAGACGAAGAAAAAGCAGCGGCAGAAGAAGAAGAAGACATTGAAATTGATTACTCAAAAGTCTTTCCTTCGAAGGATTTTGAGGAAGAAAAAAGTCTGTTGATGGAATGGTGTTGTTCTGTTGTTCTTTTCAAAGGACAAACAAAAAAAAGTCGTTTTTTTGACTTTTTCAGAGAAGACGAACACTGACGAAGAGAGAGAAAGAAGAAGATCCTTTGAAAAAAACAAAAGAAGAAAAAGAACTTGCTTTTTTCGCCTCAAAAAACACACGAATTTTTTTACACAAACTCACCGCATATAAAATAAAGCATGTTGTTGTTTTACTAAAAAAAGAAGAAGAGACAAAACGAAGAGACGACGACGACGAAGAAGAAGAAGAGAAAAAGAGCGTTACTATGTCTTCTTCGCTCTCTCTGTTCGGGTTTGGAGTCACGGCGGAGGATTTCACGATGTCTCGCTCTGAAACGTTGTTGTCTTTGTCTTCTTCTTCTTCTCGTCGTCGACGTCGCTTAGAATCAGACGATGTAGAAGAAGAAGACGAAGAAGAAGAAGAAGAAGAAGAAGAAGAAGAAGAAGAAGAAGAAGCAAACGACGACGACGACGACGAGAGAGGAAGAATAAACGGAGGAAGAGG
>Ga0255775_1001604_pt1 | contig 20814 bp, 18 predicted proteins | sample 011ome_26_FD_179973 | JGI IMG/M metagenome (GOLD analysis project Ga0255775, IMG submission 179973) | Coastal salt marsh microbial communities from the Groves Creek Marsh, Skidaway Island, Georgia - 011511BT metaG (version 2) | ecosystem: Environmental > Aquatic > Marine > Intertidal zone > Salt...
GCGCATTGTGAATTTGCGTGACATGAAAGTTCGCGCGATGGTGAGCGATCATTATGCAGGACGGATTTCGAAAGGCATGCCAGCTACGGTCATCGTGGGCGGTGTAGACACCATTGAGACGCGCGTTGGACGTGTGGGTCAATTCATTAATCCGGCCAACCGCACCTTGGAAATCACGTTACCGCTCCCCGAGGGCACCAACTTTTTGCCCAACATGTTTGCGAGTGTGTGGCTTGAAGATTTGAACTTGGATAGTGCGCTTGTTTTGCCGAGCTCATTGATTCAACAGGATGTCAATGGAGATGAATTTGTATTTGTTGCGGAGGGCAGTGGCGCGACCCGCACGGTGGTCAAGCACGTGCTCGAGACGGGAATGGGGTCTGGCGATGATTTGTTGGTGACTTCAGGTTTGGCCTTTGGTCAAGCCATCATTTCCAAAGGCGCCACGCGTGTGGTGGCCGGTCAACAGGTGAACATTATCGCGGAATAAGCCGACATGGAAGAAAATCAAATGCCCACCGAAGGCAACCGCGAATTTGGCTTGAGCTCATGGAGCGTGACCAACCGCGTCACGGTATTTGTCTTGATGGCCATCATCACCATCAGCGGCTTGTACAGCTACATCACGGTGCCGAAGGAGAGCTTCCCCGAGGTCGTTATCCCTGAGATTTACATTGGCACCCCATACCCCGGAAACAGCCCAATCAACATCGAAAAACTCATCACACGCCCGCTCGAAAAGGAGATCAATACGATCACCGGGGTGGATGAGATTTCATCAACGTCGATCCAAGGGTACAGTGCCATCGACGTGAAATTCGATTTCGATGTGACACCCGATGAGGCGCTGCGCAAAGTGAAGGATGCGGTCGACAAGGCGAAGGCGGATCCGGAATTTCCAGACGACTTGCCCGCCGACCCCAACGTCTTTGAATTGAATTTCACGGAGTTGTTGCCTGTCATGAACGTCAACCTGTCTGGCGATTACAGCTTAGATGAATTGAAGCGTTATGCCGAGCTGCTAGAGGAGGAGATTGAGGAGTTGCCGGAGATTTCAAAAGTCGACATCCGAGGGGTAATGGATAAGGAAGTGGAGATTGTGGTAGACCACTTGCGGGCTGAGGCTATGCAGGTGAGCTTCAATGACATTTCGGGTGCGATTGCACAAGAAAATGTGACGATTTCCGGAGGCGATTTGCTCGTGGACAATTTCCGCCGCACCGTTCAGGTGGTCGGGGATTTTCAGTCGATGGAGGACATTGAAAACGTCATCATCAAAAGCGAAAACAACGCTCCGGTTTACCTCCGCGATGTTGCGACGGTGCGTTTTGTCGAGCAGGAAAAGACGAGTTATGCCCGTGAGTACATGCGTCCGGTAGTCTCGTTGGACATCATCAAGCGCGCCGGTGAAAACCTTATCGCTGCATCGGATGGCATCAACGCTATCATCGCTGACGCCCAGGAAAGCTATCTACCCTCCAACCTGAGCGTGAGCATCACGAACGACCAATCCGATCAAACACGGACGCAAGTTGAGGAACTTCAAAACTCCATCATCTTCGGGGTATTGCTTGTGGTGGGTGTGTTGTTGTTTTTCCTCGGATTGCGCAATGCGTTGTTCGTGGGCGTGGCGATTCCGCTTTCCATGTTCATGTCGTTCATGGTGTTGAGTGCGCTGGGGATCACGTTCAATGTGATGGTCTTGTTTTCGTTGGTTTTGGCTTTGGGAATGTTGGTCGACAACGGCATTGTGGTGGTGGAAAACATTTACCGTTTGATGGACGAGGGGAAGTCGGCCTTGGTAGCGGCTAAACTCGGTGTGGGCGAAGTCGCATGGCCGATCATCGCATCCACCGCGACAACCCTTGCGGCTTTCTTGCCACTGGCGATTTGGCCGGGCATCATCGGTGAGTTCATGAAGTACTTGCCCATTACGCTGATTGTGGTGTTGAGCTCGTCTCTTTTTGTTGCGCTGGTGATCAACCCGGTTCTGACTTCGGTCTTCATGGTGGTGGGAGAGGAATCGGTCAATAAGCGCCGGTCCGTGCGTGTCTTCTTGTCATTGGCGGCGTTCGGTGCCATTTTCTTGGCGTTGGGTGCGACAGCGTTCGGCAATATCCTCATCATCGCGGGTTTGTTGACGGTGCTGAATAGCCATGTACTCAATCCGGCAACGAAATTGTTCCAAAACCGGTTTTTGCCTCGCCTTGAACGCGGTTACGAGCGATTCTTGCGGTTTGCATTGGCCAAACGTCGGCCTTGGTTTTTCTTCTTCGGCACGGCCAGCCTCATGGTCGTCGCATTCATCCTGCTTGGGGCTTTCCCACCGAAAGTGGAGTTCTTCCCCAGCAACGAGCCGCAGTATTTGAACATCTTCATCAGCAAACCAATCGGCACGGACATCGAGGAGACCAACCGGGTGACGCGCGAAATCGAAGGCATGGTGCTCGACGTCCTGAACGATGAACGATTCAAACGCCCGAACCCTGAAACCGGCGAGCTCGAATCGTACATGGCCAATTCGGTCATCGGCCAAGTGGGCAATGGGACGAGCGACCCGCAGGAGGGTCCGTCCCTCGGCAACACGCCCCACAAGGCTCGTATCGTCGTGAACTTTGTGAAGTTCCAGGACCGCCGGGGCCAATCCACTCGGGATGTATTGAACAGCGTTCGCGAGCGGCTCAGCGGCTATCCCGAGGCGGAAATCGTGGTGACCAAAAACTCCGATGGACCGCCCCAAGGCCCGCCCATCAACCTCGAAATTCGAGGAGAGGACTACGATGAGGTTTTGGCCACTGCAACCGCCATTCGGCAATACCTCCGGGGCCTCGGATTTGCCGGCGTCGAGGAATTGAAAATCGACGTGGACAAGCGCAAACCCGAGTTGCCCATCACCATTGACCGGGAGAAGGCACGCCGCTACGGCTTGTCGACGCAAAACATCGGTTTCACGATTCGAACCGCGTTGTTCGGTCGCGAGGTGAGTTCATTCAAAGACGGGGAGGACGACTACCCGATCAACCTGCGTTTTGAAGAGGACGCGCGCAATAACGTGGACGCCCTGATGAACCAAAAGGTCATTTTCCGCAGCGCGTCGGATGGACAAATCAAGGAGGTGCCCATCAGCGCTGTCGCCACCGCCGAGCGCAGCACCACCTTCAGCAGTGTGAAACGGAAGGATTTGGACCGCATCATCACCTTGAGCTCCAACGTACTCGAAGGCGCCAACGCCAACGAAATCGTGCAGGGCATGAAGGACGCGCTCGCGGATTTTGATGTACCGGATGGAGTGCGCTACGCATTCACCGGTCAGCAGGAGGAGCAGGAGAAGGAATTGGCGTTTTTGTCTCGCGCGCTGTTGTTGGCGTTGTTCTTGATCATTTTGATCATCGTGGCCCAATTCAACTCCATCACTACGCCGTTCATCATTGGCTTCAGTGTGTTCTTTAGCCTCATCGGTGTGCTGCTCGGATTGGTGATTTTCCAAATGGATTTCGTGATCATCATGACCATGATCGGCATCATTTCATTGGCGGGTGTGGTGGTGAATAATGCCATCGTACTCATCGACTATACCGATTTAATCCGTGAGCGCAAGCGGAAGGAGCAAGGGGTTTCGACGCAATTGCCGTTTTCCGAGGTGGTGGAGTCCATTGTCACCGGCGGCCGCACGCGTTTGCGTCCGGTACTGCTGACGGCCATCACGACGGTCTTGGGTTTGTTGCCGCTTGCCATTGGCTTGAACATCGACTTTGTCACGCTCGTCACGGAATACGATCCGCGCATCTACATTGGAGGTGACAACAACGTCTTTTGGAAGCCGATGAGTTGGGCGATCATTTACGGCTTGACGTTCGCCACGTTCCTCACGCTCATCATCGTTCCGGTGATGTACTGGTGGATCACGCGCATGCAGTACAAGTACTTCCTGAAGGAGTCGGTTTAATTGCCGCGTTGTTCGCGTGCGACCCGTCCTGGGATGCGTGTGAGGATTTCGTACGGAATGGTTTCGGCAGCTGCTGCGAATCCTTCGATGCGTTGGTGCTGGCCAAAAATTTCCACGGAATCGCCCACGGCTGCGTTTGGGATGTGGCTGACATCGACCATGACCATGTCCATGCAAACCTTGCCCACGACGCGCGCTTGCTGCCCCCGTATTGTGACGGCGCCGCGGCCGTTGGATAGGTTGCGCGGGAATCCATCTGCGTAGCCGACGGGAAGGGTCGCCAAGGTGCGCGGGTGTGTCGCGGCATCCTCGAATCCGTACCCTACACCTTCATTTGCGGGTACGTGGTGAAGCGAGGAAATGCTGGTTTCAAATCGCACGACAGGTTGAAGATTGAGCCCCGGAGTCGCCACCAATTCGATGCCCATGAGCCCAATGCCGATGCGCACAAAGTCTCCTGTAATTTCAGGAAATCTGAGGCATCCAGCGGTGTTCAAGATGTGAGATTGTAAGTGCGGTTGATGCGCACGGAGGGCCGTCAAAACCGACTCAAAGGTCTCAATTTGCTTCCGAGTTTGGGGGTCGTGCTCGGGGCGTTCTGCACTCGCCAAATGGCTGAAGACGGTTTTAACTTCTGTTTCGGGCCGCGCGATCAATGCCATGAGGCTTTCCTGTTCGTCGGGACTGAATCCCAACCTATGCATGCCGCTGTCGATTTTGAGGTGAATCGGCCAAGGGGCGCCGTCGTGGCCTTGTTGTTTTAGCGTTGAAACCAGGTTGTCGTATTGATGGAGCGTATGAATAGCGGGTTCCAGGCGGTAGGCCACCAGGGTGGAAAGGGTGTTCGGGGTGGGATTGAGCACGAGAATCCGCATGGAAATGCCGTGTTTTCGCAGCTCGACGCCTTCTTCCGTGCAAGCGACAGCTACGAGGGGAACCCGATGAAATTGGAGCACACGGGCGATGGCAGGAGCATTTGTACCGTAACCGGATGCCTTGATGACGGCCAACAATTCCGCTCCGCTCGGCGCATGGATACGAATGAAACTCCGAAGGCTTCGGAGGTTGTGAGCGAGGGCTTCCAAATCGAGCACCAACCGCGTGGCGTGACCTTGTTGAGTCAGCGCATCCACGAGCCGTTCGAATTTTTCCGTCCGCGGGCCCTTGACCAGGACGTGCGCTCCTTCAAAAGTTTCGCGTCCTTTTTCAATAGCGTGAAGTGCGGCTTCCGTGTTCGCAAAGTGCCGCCAGCCGGTCAGGCCTTCCGACGATTCCCAAACGGCTCCTACGGTCCAAATTTCTTTGATTCCTTTGCCGTCGACGATGGTGTTCAATCGTTCCGCATCCGCTGCCTGCATTCCAGGAACTGGACCGACGATCATCGCCTTGTGTTCACCTCCTGGAATCAAGGCCAAATCGCTCACGGCCAATTGCAATGCATCCCAATCATTGGTATACGCATCAGACAACACCCAATTTCCATCGGACTTTCGGTGCCGTTGCATGCGGTGATCGAGGTCTTTGAATTCGAGCAATGCAGGGGCGATGTGTTCGATATCCAACCCCCACACGAGGGCGGTCAATGCAGCAGTCATTGCATTGCGGTAAGCTATTTCGTCTGCAAAGGGCAACGTCCAGCCATATGCTCTGTCTTTCCAGCGAACTTGCACGAATCGGCCGTTGCCCGATACATGGCTTTGGACGATGAGGTTGGCGTGATTTGATTCTCCCCAGGAATAGACCGTCACGCCCCTTCTTTCCAACTCGATTTTGGCCGCGCCCAGCGCTTCAGGCATTACGACCCATCGGCATCCGGCAAACAAGGCGAGTTTGTTCTCCATTAAGGATGTGCGCGATTCGAAATGATCGAGATGTGCGTCTCCCAAATGGGTCAAGACCCCGAAATCCGGTCGGATGCACGCTTGCAATCGGGGCATTTCGCCGGGCTTAGAAATCCCAGCTTCAATGATCGCCACTTCATGTTGACGTCCCAAATCGCCCAATGCCAGCGGCACACCCACTTGGCTATTGAAGCTGCGGGGGCTGCTATATACATCGTACGAAGGCAACAAGAGCTGAACAAGCCATTCTTTGACGGTCGTTTTTCCGTTGCTGCCGGTAATCGCGATGGTGGGTGTGGCACAGGCATCGCGCCAGCACCGAACGAGCTGTTGCCATGAACCTATCGGATCGTTTGACCAAACGATTTCGGCATCTTCCCATCTCGGCAATTCAGCCCCGGTATCAACGATGAAAAATCGGGCACCGGCTGCGTAGGCGTCCTTGACGTAGTCATGTCCGTCATGCCACTGCCCTTTGATGGCGACAAAAGCGCTTTGACCCGGTCGGGTGAAAGGAAATTGACGGGAGTCTTGCGTGATGTGAAGGGGCTGGTCGTCACCGACGGATTCAGCGGCGGGTCTTTGGTGCCGCATGCCTTCGGGTTCAACATTCGTTGTTACCCATATTCTCCATGCGCCAACGTTCATTCGCTCGGGGTTTCACCTTCGCCGGCTTGCCTGCGGGCTTCCACGAAGGCTTGGCGGGTGAGGGGAATGTACAGGTCCTTTTCGCCCACCTCGATCGTGCTGTTTCCTCCTGCGATGCGGTGCGAAAAATGCGCAGGCCGACCGGTCTCCATGCAGACAGCGTGAAGTTTGGTGACTTCTTCCGCCAGCGCCAACAGCTCGGGCATGCAACCGAATGGGATGCCTTTAAAATCCAAATCCAGTCCAGCGGCGATGACCCGAATTCCACGATCGGCGAGGAAAACGCAGGTTTGGGGCAAGTTCGCATCGAAGAATTGTGCTTCATCGATGGCCACAACGGTAATCGGGCGCGGTTGGTCCGCGAGGTAGTCAATGATTTCTTCGCTGGATTTGACCGTCACCGAAGGCAATGCGTTTTGATCGTGTGAGGTGACGTGGTTCTTTTGGTATCGGGTGTCGGTAGTGGGTTTGAAGATGACAGTCGGTTGATGTGCAATTTGCGCGCGCCGTACCCGCCGCAACAATTCCTCTGTTTTTCCCGAAAACATGGGTCCGCAGACCACTTCAATGCGTCCTTCACCGAGACCGGTGTGCTGGAGGGGCGAGTGTTCTTCGTGCGGGACCATGGATTGTTTGGGGATTTGATGCTCGAAATTAATTCAGTCGCTACTTTGCAGACGCAAGTCGTGGAATCAATTTTAAAAAGAACGCATACATGACCAAGTTCGCATTCATCATGGGACTGACCTTATTGCTCGCGGGGTGCACGCGCACGGCAGGTGAGGGTGGCATGACAACGGTTACGGGAATGGTTGAAGTAGAACAGCGGATTGTCATCACCAACCCAATTGGAGCGGTGGTGGCTCCTGCAGCCGATGAAGATGTATTCATCATCTACGGGGATCGCGTGGGCCCAGATGACCGCGTCCAAACCAATTTCGACGGAGAATTCGCTTTTTACGGCTTGCGTCCGGGTGATTACACGGTTTATGTTTTCAGTGAGGATACGATGCCTCCGTTTAACAATGCCCCGGATGTAGCGGTGATTCATGAATTCACCATCGAATCGGGAGAAGAGATGAAGGATTTGGGAACGCTCCGCATCTTTAAAGACATTTGATTCTCGTGCGAACAGCGGGCCTTATCGCATTGTTGGGCTGGGCGATCACCAGCAGCGGCCAATACACCGACACGGAGTTTTGGCTGGGCTCGGGCATGGGGCAATCCCTTAACAAATCCTGGTCCTGGTCGCTGCAATGGGAAAACCGCTGGACACAAGATGCTTCGTGGCATAATCAAGGGTTGATTGATGCGTCGCTGGAATACCGTTTGAGCAAGCATTGGGATGTGAACGCGCAATGGCGGTTTGCGGAACGCCAACAACTTGAAGGGGGTTACCTGCCTTCACAGCGCGGGGCACTGAGGTTGCTGGGGGGTTGGAAGGTTGGCGCCGGCAAAGTTCAGTTCCGATTAATGGGATCGGAAGATTGGATGCCTACGGCGAGGGCAGAGGGAGCTTGGCGCGATTGGAATCCGCAACCCACCTTACGCGTGCGATGGGGTTATGAACAAGAACTGAGCAAACGCATGGAAGCGATGGCGAGTTGGGAAGTTTTCGTTCGCAACAGTGGTCGAAAAAGCGTGCGTTGGCAGGCGGCCTTGACCTATGCTGCTTCGAAGCGACTCAAAGTGAAGGCTGCTTACCTGTGGGAAAATGAATGGGGCATGTCAGACCCGTGGAGGTCTCATGTACTTCGCATCCAGTTGAATTGGAAGCTGCCCGATGCCCAAAAGCGCACGTGGCGGCGCATACCACCTGCACAGGTATACAATGACGGCGTTCCGCAGCGGTTGGTTCCAAGCCCCTGTGAGCCATGCACGAAAGCGCAAATCGTGGTGACCGAGGTGCATACCCAAGGAACTCCAGCGGATTACATTGAAATCCGCAATGCAGGACCGGCCCCATGTGATTTGGGCGGATGGAGGTTAACGGATGACCCTGAAAAGGAGGGGTTTGTATTCAACACCCGATGTTTGCCAGCCAATATGATGTGGTTGGGTTACCAAGGCGGTCGGAATTCGTTTGATTTTGGACTATCGGCAGAAGGCGAATTGCTATACCTTTTCAGCCCGAACGGAAAAGATCGCCTGATCTACTCCCTTCTGTGGAGTGCGGAAGAACGGCCCCAAGGGTTCCAATCAACCGGAACGTGGGACTTCATTTCACCTTCCCCGGGACGCCCGAATTTCAGCAATTAACAGCGTCTGAAATTTTTGTCCACAAGATGGCTTGGGTTGTAAACATCCGTTTACTATCTTCGCACCCCCAATTTTGGGGAGAATTCGAACATTCAAAACACTGAGCTGTGGATACTTTGAGCTACAAAACCGTCTCCATCAACAAGGAGAACGCTGAAAAGAAGTGGTTGCTCGTCGATGCCGAGGGCCAAACTTTGGGCCGTTTGGCTTCCGAAGTTGCGAAGCGCCTACGCGGAAAGCACAAGCCCAACTTTACGCCACACGCGGACTGCGGCGACTACGTAATTGTAGTAAACGCAGAGAAAGTTGTTTTGACAGGTAACAAGTGGGACAGCAAAGAGTACATCCGATATACGGGTTACCCAGGCGGTCAACGTGTCCGAACGGCGAAAGAGCAACTCAAGCGCAAGCCGTTTGCACTTGTTGAGGATGCTGTACGCGGCATGTTGCCTAAGAATTCTTTGGGACGTGAAGTATTCCGCAACCTGCATGTATATGTAGGCCCTGAACACAAACATGACGCTCAACAACCTGAGCAAATCAAATTCGCTTGATTCAAGCCTGATCATCACACCGCATGGAAGTAATCAATACATCTGGTCGTCGGAAAACAGCAGTAGCTCGTTTGTACATGAAGCCTGGTAAAGGCAGCGTGACCGTCAACAAAAAAGACGCGAACGCGTATTTCACAACGGCCGTGTTGCAATACAAAATCAACCAACCGTTCATGTTGACGGAGACCACAGGTCAATATGACGTGCAAGTCAACGTTGACGGAGGTGGAATCACAGGACAAGCTGAAGCGGTGCGTTTGGCCATTTCCAAAGCATTGGTTGAGGTCAACCCGGAGTGGAAGCCGACGTTGAAGCAGGTGGGATTGACCACACGTGACCCCCGCATGGTGGAGCGTAAGAAATTTGGCCAGAAGAAGGCGCGTAAGAAGACTCAGTTCTCTAAGCGTTAACGGCTGCCCCCTCTCTAGGAATCTCTTTATTATTCATTGTTTAGCATCCAAACTGACTGGACTCGCGGCGTAATCAAACCCACGGCTACCGGACAGTTGCTTAAACCAGGAACGTAAACAAACATGTCAAAACCAACATTTGAGCAAATGCTCCAAGCCGGAGTTCACTTCGGCCACCTGAAGCGCAAGTGGAATCCCCACATGGCGCCCTACATCTTCACGGAAACCAAAGGAATCCACATCATTGACTTGCACAAAACCGGTGTCAAGTTGGATGAGGCGGCTTCAGCTATGAAACAAATCGCGAAGAGTGGTAAGAAAATCTTGTTTGTCGCTACAAAGAAGCAAGCCAAGAATATCGTAGCTGAGCGCGTCAAAGCAGTAGGCATGCCTTACGTCACAGAACGTTGGTCTGGAGGGATGTTGACGAACTTTGCAACCATCCGAAAGGCGGTCCGCAAGATGTCCCAAATCGACAAAATGGAACAGGACGGTACGCTCAACACGTTGTCAAAGCGTGAGCGCCTTCAAGTAAGCCGTCAGCGTGCGAAGCTTGAGAAGAACTTGGGTTCGATTACGGATTTGACCCGCATTCCAGCAGCAATTTTCATCGTGGACGTGATGAAGGAGCACATTGCACTCGCTGAGGCGAAGAAGTTGGGCATTCCCGTGTTCGCTATGGTGGACACCAATTCCGATCCGCGCCCAGTGGATTTCCCCATCCCTTCAAACGATGACGCAGGCCGCTCCATCTCATTGGTGATGGATGTTTTGGTTCAAGCGGTTGCAGAAGGCTTGCAAGAGCGCAAGGCAGATAAAGATCAAGCGGATGCTCAAGCAGCGGCAGTGAAGAAGACGAAAGAGGAGTCAGCAGAAGCAGCAGCTGAGGAGGAAGCAAAGGAAGAAGCTCCAGCGGCTGATGAAGCGGCTGAGGGAACCGAAAAAGAAGCGTAACCACTACGGAATACAACTGATAGACATGAGCATTACAGCTGCAGAAGTAAACAATCTCCGCAAGCAGACCGGTGCGGGCATGATGGATTGTAAAAAAGCCTTGCAAGAGGCAGAGGGCGATTTCGATAAGGCGATTGAAATCCTCCGATTGAAAGGCCAGAAGGTCGCAGCCAAGCGTGGCGACCGTGAAACAGGCGAAGGAGCAGTGATTGCTTCAGCCAATGCGTCAGGCGATTTCGGTGTGTTGCTTTCGTTGAACTGCGAAACGGACTTCGTGGCGAAGAACGAAGAGTTTGTGGGTGTGGCCAACAACATCATGAACGTGGCGTTGGAAGGCGGAATCACCGACAAAGCAACTTTGTTGGCATCGGGCTACCCCGGGTCTGGCATCAGCATCGAAGAAAAAATCACGGAGCAAATCGGAAAGATTGGTGAGAAAATCGAGGTGGGATCATTCCACACGTTGAATGCTGCACACGTTGCAGCTTACATCCACCCTGGAAACCGACTGGCGACGTTGGTTGGATTCAGTGCCAACGTTGGTGAAGGTGGACGCGACGTTGCGATGCAAGCAGCGGCAATGGCGCCTGTGGCTTTGGACGAAACCACTATTCCAGAAGACTTGATCGAGAAGGAGCGCGCAATTGGCAAGGAGTTGGCTATCCAAGAAGGAAAGCCAGCAGAAATGGCCGATAAAATTGCCGAGGGTCGTTTGAAGAAGTGGTTCAAAGAAGCCACCTTGGTCAACCAAGCTTTCATCAAGGACAACAAAATGAGCGTTGCCCAATACGTCCAATCCTTGGAAGGCGGAGCAACGGTGACTGGCTTTTGCCGCGAAGCGTTGGACTAACGTTTACATGAATTGAATTTGATAAAAAGGGCTGCCGTTTTGGTGGCCCTTTTTTCATGTCCAACCTTTGTGGAATATTCGGATATTTACCCTCGCGATGAAATACAATAGAATTCTTCTGAAATTGAGCGGAGAGGCGCTGATGGGCCAAAAACAATTTGGTATCGATAATGATCGCTTGAAGCAATACGCGGAGGAGATCAAGACGGTTGTGGATGCTGGATTGGAAGTGGCCATTGTGATTGGCGGGGGTAACATTTTCCGAGGGGTTCAAGCAGAAGAAGGAGGTATGGAGCGCACCCAAGGGGACTACATGGGCATGTTGGCCACGGTCATCAACTCCATGGCCTTACAAAGTGCCTTGGAAAGCGAGGGAGTGGATACCCGTTTGCAATCTGCGATCGAATTGAAACAAATCGCGGAACCGTTCATCCGCCGCCGAGCCGTCCGGCACCTTGAAAAAGGGCGGGTGGTGATTTTTGGTGGAGGCACGGGGAATCCATTCTTTACAACGGATTCAGCAGCATCGCTTCGCGCCATCGAAATCGACGCGGACGTGATATTGAAAGGCACGCGTGTGGACGGCATTTACACCGCAGATCCGGAAAAGGATCCCTCCGCTCAGAAGTTTGACACCATCACGTTTGACGAGGTCTATGAGCGTGGATTGAAGGTCATGGACATGACCGCGATTACCCTTTGCAACGAAAATAAATTGCCCATTGTCGTATTCGACATGAACAAAAAAGGAAACCTGCAGCGATTGATTTCCGGAGATGATGTGGGTACCTTGGTGAACCATTAACAAAAAGTGATGACGGAGGAAATTCAGATGGCGCTGGATACGGCGCGGGAGGCCATGGACAAGGCCGTTTCCCACATGGAAGCCGAATTGACAAAAATCCGGGCTGGAAAAGCGCATCCGGCCATGTTGGATAGCGTTATGGTTGAATACTATGGATCGATGACACCGCTGAGCCAAGTCTCCAACATCAATTCCACAGACGCCCGGACGTTGACAGTACAGGCCTGGGAAAAATCCATGCTTGATCCCATTGCGACGGCCATCATCAATGCCAATTTGGGACTGAACCCTATGAACAATGGGGAATCCATCTTGATCAACATACCGCCGCTCACAGAAGAACGCCGCCGAGATCTAACCAAACGCGCGCGAGCTGAAGGCGAGCACGCTCGCGTTTCAGTGCGCAATGGCCGGAAGGACGCAAACGATTTTGTGAAAGCTGCGAAAGCCGATGGCCTCAGTGAAGATTTGGCGAAGGATGGTGAAAATGAAATCCAAAAGCTCACCGACAGCTACATCAAGAAAATTGATGAAATCCTTGCGAAGAAGGAATCGGACATCATGACGGTTTGACGCCCGTCAAAACTGCTCTACAGCGGCGCGTGCGGCCTCGTCTGAGGCGATCAGCGCTTCCAAATCAGGTTTGGCTTCCCAATCTACGCGTTCAAGCGCGTGCTCGATGGCGTCCGTCATGCGGGTAAATGTGAGCTCGTCTTTAAGGAATCGAGCCACCGCCACTTCATTCGCTGCATTGAGTACTGCTGGAGCATTGCCACCGCGGTTTCCGGCGTCAAATGCCAACTGCAAATTGCGGAACGCTTCAAGGTCAGGTTTTTCGAATGTGAGTTGCGGGTAGTCGAAGAAACTGAACCGCTCGAAGGTATTGGCCAGTCGCTTGGGATATCCCAAAGCGTATTGGATGGGCAATTTCATATCGGGCAGTCCGAGCTGTGCCTTTATTGAGCCGTCTTCGAATTGCACACAGCTGTGGACGATGCTCTGCGGATGGACGACGACTTCGATTTGATCCATGCGAACATCGAACAGCCAACGGGCTTCGATGACTTCGAGGCCCTTGTTCATCATGGAGGCGCTGTCGATGGTGATTTTGGCGCCCATGTCCCAATTCGGGTGTTTCAGGGCTTGTGCTTTGGTCACGTGCAGCAACTCTTCTCGGGATTTGCCCCGGAAAGGTCCACCGGAAGCGGTCAAAATAACTTTCTCAATGGGATTGAGGATTTCACCGGCAAGGCATTGGTAAATGGCGCTGTGCTCGGAATCCACCGGATGAATGTCCACGCCAGCAGCGCGGGCCTCTTCCATGACAAGGGCGCCGGCAACGACCAGGGTCTCTTTATTCGCGAGGGCAATGGTTTTACGCGCACGGATGGCGCGTAAGGTGGGTCGCAATCCCGCAGCTCCTACCAATGCCGTGAGGACCACGTGGATGCCGTCCATTTCCACTACTTGTTCCAAGGCCTCGGGTCCTCCGTATACTTTGATTCCCGCGTCCCACAGTACGTCCTTCACTTCCCCAAGGCGCGTGACATCGCCGATGACGACGGTGTTGGGTTTGAATTCGAGGGCTTGGGCGATGAGCAGATCAGCGTTGCGATGAGCCGTGAGCACCTCCACATGGAGCGCGTGGGATTGCTCGCGAATCACTTCGAGGGCCTGTGTTCCAATGGAGCCGGTGCTCCCTAAAATGGCTACACCGCGGGTGGAGGGGGTTGATTCACTCACAAAAATCCAAGTTCAAGTTTGGCCTCCTCACTCATCATGTCTTGCGACCACGGCGGATCGAATACGATGTTGACCTTTGCACCGGTCGCGCCCTCGATGTTTCCGACTTTTTCCTCAACTTCTGCCGGTAAGCTTTCGGCTACAGGGCAGTTGGGCGAGGTCAGTGTCATTTCGATGTGCACGAACGCATCGTCCGTGATTTTCACTTCGTAGATGAGGCCCAATTCATAGATGTCGACCGGTATTTCAGGATCGTGCACCGTCTTGAGGACAGAGATGACAGTGGATTGGGTAAACGGTGCGGACATGGGTTCAGGATTGAGCGGCTGCAAACCAAGATTCAACTTCCTCCAAGGTAAGCGCAGCCACGTCCAATTTGTTCTTTTTGCGGAAGCCATTGAGCTTTTCGCGCAATCCGCCAGGACTCATTCCTTCGAAGGCGGCAGGACTTTCGTAACCCGCGGCTGCGACGTGCTCAACCCAGTGCTCCGAAATGCCGAGGGCCTTCAACCCGTCTAAATCCGGCCCGGATTCAAAAACCTCGGGTCGCATTTGGGGAAAAAGAAGCACCTCTTGGATGGAGGTTTGGTTCGTCAACATCATCACCAAGCGGTCGATTCCGATTCCGATTCCACTGGTGGGCGGCATGCCGTACTCCAATGCTCGCAGGAAATCTTGATCGATGAACATCGCCTCATCGTCGCCGCGGGCGCCCAATTTCAATTGCTCTTCGAAGCGGTGCCGCTGATCGTCCGGATCGTTGAGCTCGCTGTAGGCGTTCGCGACTTCAGTGCCGTTGATCATGAGCTCAAAGCGTTCGGTATAAGCGGGGTCATCGCGGTGCACTTTCGTCAACGGCGACATTTCGACCGGGTAGTCCATGATGAAGGTGGGTTGGATGTAGTGATGCTCGCACTTTTCACCAAACAACTCATCGATGAGCTTTCCCTTACCCATGGAATCATCGGTTTCGACGCCAACACGTTGGCAGGCAGCGCGTAACTCGGCTTCATTCTTTCCCTGGATGTCAATGCCTGTGTGCTCCAAAATGGCCTCGCGCATGGTCACGCGGCGATAAGGCGGAGCAAAATCAATCTCCGTACCTCCAAGCGTGGCTTTCGTCGTGCCGTGGACGGATTGGCAGATGTCGGCAAGCAGTTGCTCGGTGGTTTCCATCATCCAGTGGTAGTCCTTGTACGCAACGTACAGTTCCATCACGGTGAATTCCGGGTTGTGCGTCCGGTCCATGCCTTCGTTTCGGAAGTTCCGAGAGAACTCATAAACGCCTTCAAACCCGCCGACAATCAGGCGCTTCAAGTACAACTCATTGGCGATGCGCAAGTACAGCGGAATGTCCAACGCGTTGTGGTGGGTGATGAACGGTCGCGCAGCCGCGCCACCCGGAATCGCTTGCAATACAGGGGTATCAACTTCCAGCCAACCCGCTCGATCAAACGACTCCCGTATGGTGCGAATGACTTTCGAGCGCGCTTCAAAGGTGGACTTGACGCCCGGATTGACCACGAGGTCGACATAGCGCATGCGGTAGCGCAATTCCGGATCGGCAAATGCATCGTGCACCTTACCGTCTTCATCGACCTTCACAGCAGGAAGTGGCTTCAACGATTTCGACAGCACAGTCATCGTTTTCACTTTGACACTTTGCTCGCCGGTTTGGGTGGTAAACGTCACACCGGAAATACCGATGAAGTCACCTCGGTCGAGCAATTTCTTGAAGACATCGTTGTACAGGGATTTGTCATCCCCCGGGCAAATTTCATCCCGATTCACGTACAGCTGAAAGGTGCCCTCGCTGTCTTGCATTTCCACAAAAGAGGCCTTGCCCATAATGCGACGGCTCATGATGCGCCCTGCCATCGTGACTTCCAACCCGTCCTCGAATGCCGCGGCCAACGATTTCGACCGGTGCGTTACGTTGAAAGCAGCTGCTGGGTAAGGCTCTATGCCCAAGTCGCGAAGCGCGGCGAGGGAGGCGCGGCGAATCCTTTCTTGTTCCGATCGTTGCATGGGACAAAGTTAAGCCGATGTCCGATTGTCGCTGTAGCTTTGGTGCCGAATAAAAAGCGAATGAAAAACGCAATGAATGCGGCCTTTTTGATGCTCCCGGTGACGTGGGCAGCGAATGCTCAAGATGCAACACCTGACACCAGTGTCGTTTTGGCCGAAGCGGCTGTCGTTGGCATCGATTTTCAATACTCTTCACCTCTTGCTGCTCCCAAATCGGCGGTGATTTTGGATCCGACGGAATGGAGCACCAGCGCCTCCGTTACGGAAGCGTTGGAATTCATTCCCGGAGTCGATGTGCAGTCGCGCGGGGCTTGGGGCGTTCAGACGGATGTGAGCATCCGCGGGGGGTCTTTTGAGCAGGTAGCCTTGCGCGTGGACGGGATGCGTTGGAGCGCACCCCACACCGGGCATCATCTGATGAACATTCCGGTCGATCCCGAAGACTTGAGTCACGTCGAGGTGGTGCGGTCCGGTGCAGGACCGTGGTCCGGCGTCGGGGCGTTTTCCGGAGCCATCAACATGGAGACAGCCGTCAATCGCAGCGAAAACCGAGCCTCTTTCTCGGCCGAAATTGGAAGCTTTGATTGGCAGCGATTGCGCGCGCATGTGGATTGGCAAACAGGCGGCTTCAGCCACGGATTGAGCCTATCCAGGGCCTCAACTTCCGGACACGTCACCAATTCGGATGCCGAAATTCAGCGGCTTTTTTACGCGGTACGGACCGATCGCGGTAACCATCGGTGGAAGGGTTTGTTGGCCGGTGAAACCAAGGCTTTTGGCGCCCAGAATTTTTACACATCGGTTTACCCTCATCAATACGAAGAGACCGGCGCTGCCGTGGCGCAAATTTCATGGGAGTGGCAGCGGGGGAATTGGCGAGCTCAGGCCGGCGCACATGGCCGTTTTCATCAAGATCGATTTGAGTTGTATCGGGAGGGGGACGGTTGGTATGGGTTGACGGATGATGGATTTTATGTGGCGCAAATGAATGTTCCGGATACAGCTGGATTGTTTGCGCCCGGGCTCTCGTGGTATGCGGGGCGAATCAGCATCGTTCGATGGTGGCTGCTTCAAACGCCTTGGCCCAATGGAAAAACGAAGTGTGGACGCTATCCGCAGCGATGGATGCCCGACAAGAGTCCATTCAGTCCAATCGCTTGGGCACCCCGCGGGAAGATATCGCGCAAGATGAGATCTACACCCATGCTGACGACCGGCAAAACCTCGACGGATACGTTGCTGCACATTTCGACTGGAACGGTTGGAGCGGCACAGCGACCTATGCCGTAAATGCCAATTCGCGTTTCGGAATGTTTGACTTGCCCGCTGTGCAACTGGCCAAATCGATTGGGTCCGACGGACGAATCTTTGCTTCGGCTGGCCGGTCTGTCCGGCATCCGTCGTTTACGGATCTTTACTACAATTTGGGGGGAGCCGTCGGCAGCGAAGATTTGCTTCCAGAGCAGGCCGACCAGTTGGAAGTTGGCGCTCGATGGAAGTTGTCGGCAATGGCGGATGAGTCGCTGTACCTTGAAACCACCCGCTTTTTCCGGCGAGGCACCAACCTCATTGATTGGGTGCGAATGGACGGCAGCAGCACGTTCGAAGCCACGAATTTGACGGAAATTGACTTCTGGGGCGGCGACATTTCGCTCCAGTACGCACAGAAATCGACGGATGCATTGCACATTCCCTTGGCTCGGATTTCAGCGACTTGGATGGAAGCCAATAACACCTCCACGGGCTTCACTTCCAATTACGTTTTGGATTTCGTTCGCGTCAAATACGACGCCGTGTTGCGCGTGGCGGGCAGGGGACCTTTGGCTTTGACCGTTCGGGGCAGCATGCAAGATCGAAACGGCGTACCCATGCAATGGGAGGACTCAGAATTGTTGCAATTGTGGGGTACGGAGTTGAGCTTTCGAGGAGACGATGGCGGCCAGTTGGCATGGCGCGGAAGCGTCCGGTTGGACAACATCTTCGATGTGCAATACGCCGACCGAGGCAGCGTATTGCAGCCGGGACGCATGGTGCGATTTGGCCTTACCTTTGAATGGACCGAGTAAAGGAAGAACGCGACTGCAATGGAACAAATGAGAAAATTGATCACGGAATTTCCGGACCAGATGGCGCAGGCTTGGCGCATTGCCCAGGATACGCCATTGGATTTCGGCGGGTGGAAACCGGCAAATGTGCTCGTTTTGGGCATGGGCGGAAGCGGCATCAGCGGGGCGATTGCTTCCAAGATGCTGGGTGGAGTTAGCCCCGTGCCGATACAGGCGAATTGCGATTATGTCATTCCGGCGTGGGTGGGTACGGAGACGTTGGTTCTGGCGTGTTCGTATTCTGGAAATACAGAGGAGACCTTGATGGCATTGAAGGCTGCGACGGATCGCGGTGCGCGCATCGCGGCCATTACCTCAGGTGGACAATTGGGAAATTTGTGTGATGCGAACGGTTGGCCTTCAGTTCGGTTCCCGGGTGGGGAGCCTCCACGCTCGCAGTTTGGCTATGCTTTTACTTCCGTTATGCACGTTTTGCATGCGGTGGGCTTGGTGCCAGACGCAATGCACGCTGAGTTTGGTGAAGTGGCGGAACATTTGCGGAGCAATCAGGAAAATGCCATTGAACGCGCCACTGCTTTGGCGGATTTTGTTGAAAATCGAAATGTGCTGTTGTACGCGGATGCGGGCCAAGAGGGTTTGATAGTTCGCTGGCGTCAGCAATTGAATGAGAACAGCAAGTTGCTCTGCTCACATCACGTGTTTCCTGAGATGAATCACAACGAATTGGTGGGATGGGAAAGCGGCAGCGAACACGACGTGGCACTGATTATCCAAACCCCAGAAGACCACGCACGAACCCGAGTCCGCATGGACGTGTGCTCGGAAATTTTCCAAGAACGCGGAGCAGATGTTGTGGTGGTTGAAGGCGACGGTGAAGGTCCCATTTTGCGCTTTTTCGATTTGGTGCATGTGGGTGATTGGTTGAGCTTGATCTTGGCTGAACGCGCCGGCGTCGATCCGGTCGACATCAGGAACATCGACCACCTGAAAAACGCTTTGGCGCAGATTCCTTAAACCTCATGGGTCAACCGCGGGTCGTATTCCACGCGCTGGGTCGCCAATCCTACGAACCGGTCTGGCGTCGGCAAGAGGTGTTGATGAAGGATATCATCGACCGAAAAATAGCACGGCGCAAGGCGGGATTGGAGGGGAGCGATCGGTCGGAGAACGCGGAGCTGGATGTTCCGGTGAGTCAATTGTTGTTCGTGGAACACCCGCATGTCTTGACGTTGGGCAAATCAGGGGACGCGGCCAATGTGGTCGCCACAAAGGAGCGCTTGGCGACGCTTGGTGTGGAGTATTTTCCCATCAACCGCGGGGGGGACATCACCTACCACGGCCCGGGCCAATTGGTGGGTTACCCCATTTTAGACTTGGACCAGTTTTTCACAGACATCGGCAAGTACATGCGATTCCTCGAGGAGGCCATCATTCGAACCTGCGCGGATTACGGCATTGAGGCCGGTCGAATTGACGGCTTGACGGGCGTTTGGATCGATGCCGCAAAGGGATTGGGTGCGCGGAAAATTGCCGCGCTCGGGGTGAAGTCTTCGCGGTGGGTTACGATGCACGGCTTTGCGTTCAATTTGAATACGGATCTGACGTTTTTTGATCTCATCGTTCCGTGCGGAATTGGTGATCGGGGTGTGACGTCACTGGCGCGCGAATGTGGCCAACCGATCGACGAGCAAAAGGCAGCTGAGCGCGTGTTACACCACCTGACAGCGCTTTTCGGCTGGAATTTGGAATACGCCGGCTAACTCGGTTTGTTTTTGCTGAACTTCGCCACTGACAGAAATGCAATATTGAAGTGACGATGAAAGTCTTGAAAATTATGGGCGCGGCGGCCTTGGTCTTGGTCGCTGTTACCTTGTTGACTGGCCACGCCTATTTGTGGGGAGGAATTCGCGAAACTTATTTCCGAGGCTGGAAAAACTCCAACATCGATGATATCGAATTCCGGGACATCCGAACGATTGCCGCTCCGGATTCCGCGCACGCTTGGATAGCGGCTCCCGTCTGGGGATACGATTTGTCTACCGAAGAACGGGCGTGGCACGAAACGCACATGTCTGCAAGTTTCCTTGTGCTTCACGGGGACACCTTATTGTTCGAGCGATATTGGCAAGGGTTTGATGAGCACACGGTTTCGAATTCTTTTTCGGCGTGTAAGACCATCGTGGCGCTAGCGGTTGGGCTAGCCGTCACTGAAGGTCGCGTGGATGTGCAGCATGAATTGGCGACGTACCTGCCACGTTTTGCGGGTGATGGCGGAATGGGATTGACGGTGGAAGAAGTCCTTCAAATGCGCTCGCACATCCCGTTTGGTGAGGATTATGACAATCCGTTTGGCTTCATGGCAAAGGCGTATTATCGGGGAGAATTGGCCGAGTTGGTCGCGCCCTACCGTGTCGAATCAGAGCCCGGTACGGAATGGGAATACCAAGGTGGAAACACCCTGTTACTCGGGGAGCTCATGCGCGGTTTGGATGAGCGCACGCTGAGCGATTGGGTTGGAGCTGGGCTATGGCAGCCAATGGGTGCGGAGCACGATGCATATTGGGCGGTGGACGGTCCCGAAGCAGGTGCGATTGAGCGGTGTTTTGCAGCGTACTATGCCACAGCCCGGGACTTTGCGCGCTTTGGCAAGTTGATCAATCACCAGGGCAATTGGAACGGCACGCAGCTCATTGATTCCACCTACATGGAG
>Ga0255775_1001623_pt1 | contig 20663 bp, 39 predicted proteins | sample 011ome_26_FD_179973 | JGI IMG/M metagenome (GOLD analysis project Ga0255775, IMG submission 179973) | Coastal salt marsh microbial communities from the Groves Creek Marsh, Skidaway Island, Georgia - 011511BT metaG (version 2) | ecosystem: Environmental > Aquatic > Marine > Intertidal zone > Salt...
ATAAGATCATAAATCTTATCAAAGATTTTCTTACCAAACTTATATAAGAATACCTTACCTTCATTTTGAGGTGCAGATGGATCACTAACTACATAGATGTTAGTTACATAATGCAATCTTCTCTTTTGAGTTCTTGCTCTGTCTTTATCTGACTCAATACCTGAGTTCCAAAGTCTAGAGTTTAGTTCGCCAACTGGATCAGGTTGACCTATTGAAGTCAATGAGTTTTCAATATACCATTGACCGGTAGGGCCTTTAAAACCGTGATCCCAATATCTTACGAATGGAAGATTTTCTTCTGTACCAGGAAGGAATCTGATCACAGCATAACCATTACCTGCTTTATCAACAGTTGGTTTCCATATTCTATCATCAACGTATGATTTAGTTTCACCAGTATTAGTGGCTTCTGCTGCTTTAATGATTTTACTGATATTAGAACCGCGATTGCGTTTAAGTGTTTCAAATGACATCGTATTGTCTCCTTATTACTGAAATATTGACTGAAGTATAATACTATATATACTAGTTAAAAAACGATGAATCAATAGCATTTTTCTTTGGTAAGAAATTGAGTTCCATCGCTTCGGCTTCAAGCTTATCTTTTATAACTGGTGATATGAACTTTCGAATGTCTTCGACTTCAATATCGTTAGTTTCACAAACCTTCAGTATTGCATCCATATATGGAATTTTGAGATCTGCTACGGTATTTTCGATAAGCTTAGTGAATTTAGACTTTGTTAAAAATTGTTCTTCTATTTTCATTTGTCTAAAACCCTTAATAATATTGTATCTTTATTGATTCGTCCATTAGGTACCTTTGTTTTTGTTTTAAGAGTTTGCCAAGCGTCATTAATTTGCTTTGGTGTTTTCTGTAAAACAATCGGTAAGAAATCAAGTGGTTTACGTAAGCACACTGTTCTACTTGAAACCTTTGAAAAATTCTTAATGGTTGAACCTGATATTTCAAATCCATTAACACTTTCGGTAACATACTCAATAATCATTTTACTTCTAGTATTGAATGCATATAACCGAGTTTTTGATGGTATTTGAATTGGATTGATTGATACAATTTTAAAATCGTTATCTTCTTTCTTGTACTGCACTTTAGCAACCTGCTTATCAATAGATTTTGGTCTTTTGATTTTAACATTTCTTGAAGCTTTAGTAGCGGATCTGATTCTTTCAAGATCTTCCAACATTGCAGTACATATTTTAATTCTTTGATTGAGGACTGACCGTTTAAGGTGGGAGTAACCTTCGACAGCTTGATCGCATCTCTTATGATATGCGTCTTCATAATCAAGAAGCCAGCCCTCAATCATTGGCTTAACATGACTTATGGCAGTGTTTGTTAAGCCGTGGAACTTGAACCTATCGTATATGTTAATTGTGGCATCTTCACCATCGATCCACTTGTCTTCTAGTTCAAGTAATTCTTGCATAATGGTATTATTAATCTTACGTGTTAATTTTTCTTGTGGTGATATAGTAATTACATTATTTTGAGCTTTTCTTTCTCGTTGTTTTTCTTCATATAAAATTTTACCTTCATCAATTAAAGGAATCATTCTATCAAATAAATGGTTTAAGAAATCTTTAGCAGTATCACTATCTACATCATTGTTTTTATGTAGATCATTATTGTACCAGAATGATGTAGCTGCATGATGTGTCATTGTAAACTTATATTCTGGATTTGCTAAAATATATTTCGATGCATCTGGAAAGTTTTTCTTAACCCAAGTTTTTACTTGATTAATACAATCTTTTCTATCAACATGTAAATGAAAGTAATCCTTCACTGCATTGAAATTTTTATCAACCGGGACACCAGCGAGTCCAGTTCTTGCTCTAGATCTTATTGTTTTCTTTTTTAATTTTTTACCTTTAAGTGCTTGTAATCCCATATTAAACTCCCATTTATATGTTGTGTGTTTTAATGTAATCTAATGTTGCGCCGATAACTATATTTGGATATTCACCAAGATATGTGCCAGCATCTAAATCTTTTTTAGTAACTAAATGTTTATGCATATGCTCAATGTTATCATAGTTTGCAAGAATATCTTTTGCTAATTGATCAAATTCAGTATCAGTTATTAAATTTTTATCAAGTTGATAATAAGCATATGCACACATTAAATATTTAGCTATAGGGTTTTTCATTAAGCTATAGCCTTTTGAACTTTCTTTTCATTAGCTAGAAAAGCTTTATCCATTAAAGTAACGTCAATGTAATTAGATAAAGTAGAAGCTAGTGTTTCATTTTTGTTAACCAATCTTTCAGCGAATAAAAGCTTTTGACCGTGATTTAGTGATTCTATTTGTTTGATTATTGTATCGTAATTAGCCATAATATAAAAACTCCCTTTTTAATTTTATAGTTATATTCTACCATAGTTTTGAGCAAATGTAAAGGAAAAAATGCACAATTTAGAAATTAATTTCTCCTCATAGTTGCATATTCTTTTGCATCACCATTTTTATTTACTGGTACCATATTTGATTTATGCATAGTAGCGATACCAGTAATGAACGTACCAGTGTATGCATTAGATTTAGACTTACCAACAATTTTACCTACTTTATCACTTGTTGGTAGAGACCGTGAAAGCTCTTTATAATTAGGAGCTTTGATTCCTGAATTTTTAGATTTATTTTTAAGCTGACTGGGATGTACACCACGCGCCATTAACCATTTATCGTGTTCTATTTGAGCTTTAGCCCAACCTGGTTTACGAAAAGGCTTCTTCTTTTTAGAACTATTATTGTTGTAGTAAACTGGTAACAGATGCATTGTCATTATTAATTGCTCCAAATAGTTTTGTTAAATCAATGTATCCATAGTTGACTGCAAAAATGATTGCAACTACAATCATAATCAAAACAGCATGACGAAAAAACCAGCCAACTATGGAAAAGAAGACGCCTACAATCAATGCTCCAGCTACTGCGAAGAAGAGGAGTTGAAAAAATAGTGGAAGCATTGATTGTATCTCTGATGGGCTAGGCATATGCCACTCTCCAATTCTGTTAAAATTCTTTGGAGGGGCTCTCTAACACATCCTTATCTTCCATAGGTATACCCCTCCGCGGAAGATAAGGGGAACGTTTTATACTCCGACTATGGTTCCCTGGGTAGTTCCTTACCTGTAAACCCCGATGTGCTTCTGCTTCTGCCTAATGCAACTTCTCCATCACAACACCTTGTCGGTTACTTTCGCTATGTCATTATTTAAACTCCCTTTTCAATTTTATAATAATATTATACACTATTTTTTTGCCTTTGTAAAGGAAAAAATGCATTTAATTTAAAAAAAGTGATTAACATATTAACTATCTTTCCAATTAAATATATTTTTATTCTTAGCTTCTTCAAGTTCTTCAGTCAACTCTTTAATTCTTTTATATAAAGAATATTTTTCTTTAACCTCTTCTGCTATTTGTTTTTTTAAAAGATCAACTTCATTATAAGTCTTCGTTGTCATTATCAACCTCCATTTCAAAAACAAATTCTGTTGATTCATCGCTTTCATCATCTAGTGTGAAAATAACTTCTTTTTCATTGTTAAATTTTTGCTTGACTGCTTTTTGAAAACTTAGAACATTAGATTGTTTGGACATAAATTCCTCCTTAAATTATAGTATTATTATACCATAAATAAACGGAATTGTACACAAGTTTGTTGTTAACTTGTTAAATGTTTTGCATGGATTCTACAACCTATAAAATTGTTGTAGTAGTCATCTCTAAATAACACATTATTATCGAATTGAAGCTTTGCTTCGTAATAAGACATTTCACCTTTTGTCTTACAGAGTTTTAATATTTCTCTGGTAAATCGGTCAGATCCAAATTCTTCCACAAGCTTGCGTACTTCATTGGACGAACCATAATATTCTCTCCAATCAGATTCGACACGTGTTCGTACTCTTCTCTTACGTGTTTTAGTGATGGGTAAAGTTTTAGGTTTCCAGAAGTTTTTCTTTCCAATGTACTTCTTGCCTGTATCCAACTCTGTGATGACGTAAACAAAACCTTGGTACTCTTCTGGTGTTATTGTGAATTCTTCATTATCAAAAAGCCACATTTATTTTTCGACTTCTTCTGCTTCTACTCTTCTTCCACATATTGGACAAAAAATAGGTTTTTCGTATGATGCTACATATGTTGTTTCATCACACTCTTCGCATTCTATTTCGTAATCCTTCAATGATCTCTCTCTTTCTTTTGTCAGATGCTTTGAACCACTCTGCAATTTCTTGAGTAGTTCTTCCACATCCTAAACATGTATTATTCTCGACTTTACATATTTTAACACAAGGTGAAATAATATTAGAAGTCAATTTCACAGGCGCCACCTGCGCATGCGGCTGCAGCGAGTGTATCAACATCAGTATATTTCTTTTCTGTTATATCTTTTTTCCAATCTATAGTTTTAAGTGTAGATTGTATTTTATTCCACTTATGTAATAAGTAAGCATCTTTCAAACAATGTTCTGCTAAAACGGCATCAGATCCTAGATAGTTATCTGCAAACTTATTGAATCTTCTTATCCAGTCATTTTTAAGAGCATTTTCTGAAGACTCAAGTGATATGTCATCACCAAAACCTTTTGCTGTTGCGCATGCATCCCATAAGTTATTAAAACATTTAAGAGCATCAACTACCATACCTGAAGCAAAGACTGCTGCATTACCATATTTCTTAACCATCTTATCTGCTGTAATAACTGCAGTATTAGGTGCTTGGTTATAATCTTTATCTCCAGACATTGCTAAGAAAGATATTCCCGCAAATGAATGTCTGTTTTCAAAAACATATTTTTCAACTTCATCCCAATCATCGACAATAATAGTATTTGATACGTTATGTCTTATACCTTTGTCTGCACAAAGATCTTCATTAGTTCCTGCTTCAACCCAATGTTTCTGAGCTTTCTTTACAAGTTCTAAATGTTTAATTCCTAATAAATCATCTTTATACATTGAACCTTTATTAGGTAATATAGGAAATGAAACAACAACGTCTGTTCCACCTGCTGACCACACTGATTCTTCAACCATGTATGGATTAGTCTTCATGATCGCTTGTGTTATTTCAGATTCTTTATTCATTTGAACATTTCTAATATACATATCAGAATGTTCAGCGTGTATACCTGAAGCTGTTTGTAATAACACTGATGCATTTCCACTTGGCTTTACACAAGTTGTTCTTGCAGCAGCATTGATACCTATTATTTTAGAAACCTCACGATTTACTTCTTTAACGATTTGAGCTCCTTTTTCGAGAATCTTTTCGTTGAAAAGTATTTTAGGATTATTCATCCATCCAGTTATTGAAACTCCAAGTAAAGCTTCTCTATCAAAAATAAGTTTTGATGTATCTGTTAGAAACTTGAAGTCTGTGTACCCAGCTTGTAGGGTACCGAGGATAGACGCTGCTCGGCATGCCTTATAAAAGTCCTCCTCGGTATTGCATTTGCCTCCGTTGATCTCAGTTAGGTTACATCCTTGCCAACCTGACTTTTTATTAATTTGAGGATACATTCCAATCTCAACACATGGATTAGTAGTATGCTCTTTTGATTCAACGAACACGAATCCTGGTTCACCAAATTGCTTGACAGATTCCATGATTTTGCCAAACTGTTCTGGTGTAGTCTCATTTCTTACAATGACTGCAGAGTTATTAGATCTGCCTCTTTGCGGATTATCCATAAACCAATTGCCTGTTTTAGCATTCATCATTTCTTCGTCATCAGGCGAAAAAAGACAAATTGTTGCTGACCTACGTACGCCACCAGATAATACAGCATCAGCTGCATGCATCGTGATATCATATGCGTTAATAGGTTTAAGATCAATTGGATCTTTGGAATCTATTACAATACCTTGAAGTAAATGTTCTATTTTATCTAAAGACCGACGTAAGCCTTCAGGACCTGGCGCTTTAAATCCTCCTGATATTAGTGCGCCTTTAGGTCTTATTTGTGATAAGTCAAAGAATACTCTACGTCCTTCATAATCAGGATGTTTCCCACCACCTACAAAGAATGATGACATTAACACGTCAAGTGCTGATGCCCAACCTTCAATAGAGTCTTCAACTATATAACCTTTTGCTTGTTTTGTTCTATTTTGTATTTTTGGTAATTTTTTAATATGATGCTTTTGAACAGAAAAACCTGCACCAGCTCCACATAACAAGATATAAAACACTTCGCCAAAAAACTCTGGTCTGTTGACATATGACGAAGTACAATTGTACATTCTCATTTGATGTTTCATCAATTGCTCTCCTCCAAACTGGAGAGCTCTTTGTGCACCAAGGACTCTTTGTTCTTTATATGCAGTTCTCGCTTCTTCTAAATATTCAGATAATTCATTATTACTATTCATATAATTTTGATCGTGCATTTCAATTACTCGATCAACAGCCTCATCCCAAGTTTCGTATCTACCTTCGTTTTCTATAAAACGAGAGTAACCTTCATAAAACTTAGTTTGAGACAAAAAATCCCTTGTGTCAACAAACTGTTGCATTTTTTACCTCTTATCTTTTTTTGATTATTGTATCTATTATATATTAAAAAACAATTTTTGTAAAGGACTTAATGTGCATTTTTTAAAATATATTTTTTAATCATTTGATTTTTGCGTTTACTTTTCTGTGACCATTCCAAGCAACAAATCCACCTATTCTTAAAGCCCAATAAGCGAGATAATTTAATAAGTGAAATCCGTTTTGCTCAATGTTAATATCACGAAATATTTCATCTGCTTTCTTTTGTGTAATAGTACCCATAGTTTTTTCTTTATCTGCTTCTAATAATGTTGCATACTTATAAGCATAGTCATGTACTAATCCACCCATTAATAATACACCAGTCGGTGATAGCCATGTGTGTAAGAATTTTGGAATAGATGCACCATCAAAAGTGAATCCTTGAGGTATGACATACGATTTACGGCCAAGTTTAAACTCCCAATCTTCTGCAACTTCCCAATTACGTGTGCCCATCAACCACATCCATATTGCGCCCCAGAAACCTTTTCCTGCTGTAGGTATTGCTATAGGTTTTAGTTTTGGCATTTCTTTATACTTAAATCCAATAAGGTCATCGTCACAATCAACGCCAAACATGTTGATTATAAACCCAATAATAATTAATACTCCAACTACAGTAAATTGCCACCATGTGACAAGTTGATCTATTATGAATTCCATTATTGTTTCTCCTCTTTAGGTTTTACAGCTTTTTCATAATAAACAATTATTTCTTTTTGTTGATTCAAGTACCTTCGCATTTCTGCAATATTTATTGCTAAGTTCTCATAATCTTTCATGCTTAATGCAACATAAGCAAGATCGCCATAGACTTCTTTAAAATCTTTTACAAACTCTTCGTAATTATCTTTTGTGACTACGAATACTCGAGTATTATTGAGTTGAAGTGGTTTTGGTCTCGCTACTACTGGTATCTTTATCTGTTCTATCTTTGTCACCGTCTTTATTTCCGGTTCCGGAACCAGCCTGCTCAGGCCGCTGCAACCAGCTAGGCTTATCAGACTTATTAGTATTACCAGTTTCTTCCATAATCCCTTGCCACAATTTATAACTTGCGCCATTCATCTTTCCTTCTAAAACTTTTGAATCTTTAAGAGCTTCAACTACTAAATTTAATTTACTTAACTTAGATCTTAATTCATCACGGTACGCTTCAGCTTTTTGTAAATCTTGTTGTAATGTTTTATTTAAATTAGCCATCTTTGTAATATTAGCTTTTAATTCACCAATACTTTTTTCAGATGTTTCTACTGCCACTTTAAGTGTAGCGTTGTTTTTTGTAAGAACTGCTATTTTATTTTGAGTAGTGTCATAATAATACTTTGCGCCATAACCTATAGCGCCAATCATGCCAATAACAAATATAAGAACATATATTCTAAGCATGGTTATCTTCTATATACTTTCTAAATCTTTTAAGTAATACTGGAAATTTATCTTTTTTTCTTCGTTTATCATGCATAGTAGTTGTTTTAAGACGAGGGCCCATTGCTGTAGTTGCAGGATTTGGTATTGACGATGTATTTGTTGAAGGAGCTTCTTCTCCTACATTAAGAGTCTTAGGATAGTTTTTATCTCCTGGTTTTAATCTAGGTTTTCCTGCAGCTCTTCTTTTTCGTATATTATCCCATAATGATTCTTTTATATTTTCTTGCATGTTAACCTCTTCCATAACGTCTGTATTTGCGCTTTTTCCAGATTGTTTAACTACTCTTAAAGGATTACCTACTAATCTTTCATATTTTTTTGCTGCAGCTTTTGCTTTATCTTCTGAACTATGATAACTAAATGTATAACGAGACTTAGGTGCACTAGGCTGTACTACAACATGTGAGTATGGTTTAACCTTACTGCCTTTTTGCCTGCCTGCGTATCTCATCGTATCAATTCTCCAGCTGTAACATATATACTTTTATTTGTTTTAATATGAGTTGCTTCATATATATCAACACCAAATACATCACCAATTGGAAAACATTCTTCCTTTATTCTTACTTGATCTTTACTCCAAACTAATTCATCACAAGAATCATTCAATAACTTAGGATTTTGTATTCTGTATACTCCAGGAGACAACTGTTTATTTTTTAATAAAAACCATTCATTGTTCTCATTTAAAAAATCTAATATTTCGATATTACATTTTTCACAAATACTTTCTAATCCTTTTTCGCTAAGATTTGCTTTTTCTTTAACAAGATAGAGCGCTGACGCAAAAGATCCGAGTTTACTTCCACCTCCTGGAATTTTTGCAACGAGCCTTTTGATGTTAGCCACAAGGCGAACGAAAGGAGTATAAGAAGACTTTTTGCTATCAGTGTCAAGTTTCACGTTTCTATTTCTTTTTCCGTTTTCATCAATTACACCTTCTTTATAAGCGTCCCAACTTGTCCAATCGAGAACCATCATTCTTATAAATCTAAAAGCATATACTGTATCTGCTGCGCCTTTTAGTATTCCCATTAAATTTTCCTTAACTTTTCAACAACATATGGATCCATAGTAATACCTGTATATTGATCGTTTTTAATATAATTTAAAAATATTAAAAATGGTTTTACTATTGGCCAATGCTGCTTTTCAAGTTTTAATTCTAATATATCAAGAGCAGCTTGAATACCAAACATATTAAAAACAACTATAAAATGATTAAGCAATAATCTATAAGCTAAATCATCTGTTTCCAAGTAACGATTAAGCAAACGTTTTATATACTTAAATCTCTTTAAGTCTTCATAAAACTCATCAATATCAGCAAACTTAGGATTACTATAATGCTTTGCAGCATATAGCAATAAGTTCTTTTCTGTTAGTTCTTTAAAAATCATTACAAAATTATATATTCAATTTTTAAAGATCTTCTTTTAATTCTTCAACTAATGCTGGTTTATTTTTTCTTCTATCTAATTTAACACTATCAAGTTCTTTTTCAGTCTTTGGTTCATATTCACTAGGTAAAGTATCTTCTGTCATAAGTTCAGATTTAGCTTCATGAAAATTTGTAGGAGCTTCTTTTAACATCTGTGCTGGCATCATTATATTTTACCTTTATTATCAACTTCTGCTATTGCATCAAGTAAGCCATTTGATATTTTATTACCTGATATACCGTATGATTCTACTGGCATTTTAGGTGCTTTACCTTTTTTAGTTTCGTCAGCAGGTGGATTAATTATTTTCTTATCACCTTTTTTGTTATCATTACTTCGAGCTTTCATGCTTGGTCCTGCTCTACCTGCTTTTGCAGCATCGTCATGAGATTTTTTTTCTAAATCTGGATCTGCAGCATTTCCTTGAATATCTGCTTTCATTTTTTTAGCACCAGCACCTTTTAAATTATTATCCATTGGCTCTGCTTGAGCGGCGCCTTTATAGTGTTTAGCTCTGTCATTCTCAAAGATTGACATTAATTTTTCTCTAAAAGTCATTTTACTTTCTTTCTGATCTGCTATTGCTTTAGCTGTATCTTTTTTCATAGTGACCGGATGAGTCTTTCCATTAAAATTAAAAGATTTCTTACCAGTCTTTGCCGCTGCCGCTGCTGCGCCGTGAAAGGCTGTTCTTTCATTTGCTGGAATGTCTTCAGGTATATGATACTTGAAACTTTCTTCCATTGTGTTCTCCTTTACATCCACATATGGGCGACATAAGCGCCGACTGCTGCAACCATTGCAGCATATACTACTTTATTTATAAGACTTACTGTACGTGCATTGTCGTCTACTGATTTCTGAATTTCATCTAGTTTAACAGAAAGTTTATTTAATCTCTCTCGCATATTTTCATGATCACCTTGTAGAGATAATATTTTTTCTTCTGCTCGAGCTAAAGATATCATAGCGTCTGCTAACTTATCTATTTTTTCTTCTATACGATCGAGTCTAGCGTCTTGTGATTCAGATTGCATCATTTGTTATCTACCTTGAGCTCTATATTTTTTAAAACTTCTTTTTTTATGTTTATTCATAGTTGAAGTATTTGGTCTACGACCAATTGATGTTCCATGTTTAATTGGTTCATGAGCAACATAATTTTTAAACATTTTTGCCATTATTCACCTTTCCAAATTGTCCACACACCATAAGCAATTGCCAATCCTGCAGCAATTTTAGCTAATGGTGCTAAAAATAAAATCATAAGACCAAGAGCAATACAAACTGCTCCGTCCATAGATGTTCTTTCTTTAATTCTTTCTTTTATCCAGTTTTTTATCATTACCATTTCTCCTTATCTGCCCAGTATGCAGCTGACATCTTCCCTTTTGCAATATTCTTGCCGTGACGAGCTTTAAATGATTTTCGTTTTGCTTTCATTCTATCAGACTCTCCTTTTTTAGGAGCTCCTGCAGTTTCTGCACCCTGTTGGCCAAACCTAATTGTTTTAACTTTATCACCTTGTTTAGCAACAACAATATGACTACTAGTAGGATGCCCAGGTGTTCTTTTTGCTTTATTGAATCCAGCAACTCCGGCTCTTTTGAGCCTAGGATCTTTTTCTTCGAAAAATTTTTTAAAACTATCTAGAGTCATTACCTTTTCCTTTTTTTCTTATTATCTGGGTGACCTTTACCACCATCTTTACGAGTAGCCCATACAGCTCTTTGTTGAGCCATAGAAACATAACCTTCTTCTTTTTCGCATGGTGTCATCTTTTTCATTTTCTTAACTGACTTAGTTGTACCATAATCACCTAATACTGTATTGTCTTCTGCAACTTCTCTACCTTGAGCTTTATCTCTATAAGCTTTCTTAACTTTACTTTTTGTTATTCTACCAACATCTTTTATTAAAGATGGCTGCTTTACAATCTTACGAAGCTTTTGTAATAATGCACCAGGTGTTTTATCATTCATATATAAATCTGGTAATCCATCAATAGAAACCTTAAAGCTAGTATCTTCTTTAACACCTAAAGCTTTCTTAGCTAATGATATTTTAGTTTGATCACTTTTCTTAAGAGCAACTATTCCTTTTGCTTTTTTATCTAGTTCCTTTGCTCCTTTGCCAGTATCTCTCATCCAATCGGGTCTTGCTTTTTTACTAGGACCAACTAAAGCTCTTTGAACTTTTGCTTTAGTTTTTAATCTCATAGATAACTCACTAAATGATCTATTCTTTTGACCAAATAGTTTTAATGAGCTACCTGCAAGCTTGGATTCTTGTGGTCCGCGTTTAGCATCAAGATAAGCAGCAACTGCCATATCTCTTTTTTTCTTATCGCTCTTACCTTTAAACTGAGGAGCCTTAGACTTTTTAAAGTCTTTAATGTAAGAACCGATTCCGTCTTTTGGATCTAGTGGCATTGTTACCTCTACTTTGCGTTCATTGCTTTTGTCATTTGAGTAATAACACGTTTCATGTCATCTTTTGGAATTTGTATAAATTTACCTTTGCCTCTTCCATAGTTAATCTGGAAAGTTTGTCCACCTTTACCAGCAAATCTATCAATCTGAAAACCAACCCTGTCATCAGTAAACATGTTAGTAGCTTCTTCGAGTTCTTCTTCTTTTTCTTCAGTTAGAACTTTTGTGATTGCATCTCTTAAACTCATTTCATACTCCCAACTTTTTTCTTAGTTCCAAATTGACTGGTATCATCTTTCGAAATCATACCTTTTATGCCTGCACCAGGATCGGCTTTACCATGATAACCTTGTGCGTATCCTGGTTTTAATTTTTTAACTTTACCGCCTTTAGCTTTGAATGCTGCTATAGCATCTGCATGAGCTTTCTTTTCAGCATCAGACATTGCTTCTTTTTTCATAAGCCTATTTGTAGCTTTATCGATACCAGCAACTCGTTTTGCTGCTTTACGTTCTGGACTTTTCTTATAATCTTGATCTGGTCCACCTAATCGGCTTATTGCATTTGCTGTGCCTTGTTGTTGACCTTTGTCATAAACATCTCTTGAAGCTTTACCGATGTAACTTCTTGCAAGATTTTTAGATATTTCATTTACTTTAGATTCATTTTGTCTTTTAAGAACTGCTGCAACTTGAGGATGTTTATCTATGTCTTTAGAAATTTTATTCATAGCTTTAACAGCACCGGTCATATTACCTTTTTTATAACGAGGATCAGATGCGATGCCAATTGCTTGTTTAACATGTTTAGGATCGTGTGCTTCATACTGAACATCATCTCTTAAATCTTTATCAGCGCCATGATAAGTACCTTTGCCTTTTGTGATATATGAATTGACTCGTGCCATTCCCCATTGTTGTGGAGTTGTGCCTGGTCTATGTCCAGTTTTCCAAGCAGCCATGCCACGATTATAAACCTTCTTTAATGTTCCATAAGATACACCAGATTTCTCTGCTTTTTTCTTCAGGCCTTCATTTTCTAGAAGATCACTGTAGGTTGAAAATTTAAGCATTTTCTTTACTCCTGTTTTTTATTTTTCTAACTTTAGCACGGTCTAACATTCTTGCGTGTTTCATTTTATCGACCATTTTTTCTCGTTCAATTTTCTTTTTAGTTAATTCTACAGCATCTTCACCATACATTTTTTTGTATTTGAGAGTATGCTTACTTGGTTTTGTTTTTGCAGTAGCATCACCAGGTGCCGGTTTATAAGCTGCAGGGTTGTCATCAGACATCTTTGCATACTTTTTAAAATGTGCAAGTCTTTTTGTCTTAGTTGATTTTTCTAATCCTTTATAATAAGGTGCTGGTTGTGTGCCTTTTTTATCTTTAATATCTGGATCTTGTTTGACTTTTTGATTTCCTTCTTTTTCAAGAAGTTCTATATCTGTAAGCCATTTTCTATATATCTTACCTGCAGATTCTACAATGACATAATTAGTTCCAAGACTGGTAACACTACCGAGTTCGTCACTGCCCACAATTGCAACACGATCACCAATATTATACAAAGTTCCTTTAACATATGCCTCTCTTTTCTCAGAGACAGGCTCGAAATGTAACTTATTAAAATACTCTTTTTGTTCTTTGAGTCCCATACCTTTTCTTACTTCATTATATACTTTCTTTGCGTCTGAATTTGATACATTCCGTGGCAGCCCCTGTGAGAATTGTGTGAAGTCTCCTTCATTTGCGAGTGATCTCATCTTAGATGCTGACATTCCACTAACATCGTCTGCATCGGGGTCTCTGTCTCCGGCTGAAATTACGTTGATTTTATTGAAATTATAAAGACCATGTCGGCCTTTAACTCCATTATATTTGTTTAACAATGTATTGAATTCGTTTACTCTGTCTGATCCAACAACCATTGCTATGTTTTTAAATCCATCATTATACATTTCAGTGACTGCATCAAATACTGTTTTTACTTTTTTATCTAGCATCACACTTCTTGCATGCTTAGGAAAAAACTTACGAACAGTTTTAACTTTATATTTAAAATCCAATGGATTTTTCTTTTTATCTGTTGATTGTGATAAGTAAACCCTATAAGGATTCTTACCAGATTTTTTTGACAACTCATTCATTAATTTTTCATGACCAGTTGTAGGAGGATTCATACGACCGAAAGTAAAGAATACGGTTTTCTCTTCCTCTATCAAATAATGTTTAAATGAACTTATCATTAACCTTTCTTTCTTTGTAATTCTTTCTTACGTACATCTTTAAATAGCTTCTTAGCTATTCTTTTAATTCTTTGTTGTAAAGCTGGTTTAGCAAGTCTTTTTTCAATTTCTTGTTTTCTCGCAAAAGTCAATTCACGTTTTGGAATACCACGTGTTAGCTTTTGTGCAATTTGATTTCTCGCTTGTCTTAATGCTCTTTTTTCAATGGTCTTTTTATTAGCCATCTTTTTCATAGCACGTTTTCTACCAACAGCAATACGTGACTTCATTCTTTTCATGAGTCGAGAACGTTTCATTCTTTGCTGTAGATTCAGAGCTTCATCAACATCTTCTTTTCTTAAATTCTTAGTTTTACTTTTATTAGTGACAACATGAGGCTTGCCGTTAATATGCACTACAGCTTCACCTTCTTTATTTACGTTACCGTCCCATGTTCCAGCAGCGTGTGCTTTACGAGCTGCTTTAACCTTTGGATGATTGTCTATTGATTCTTTATTAATAATTTCTTTGTCAGTCTTCACCATTCTAACACCGACCTTTCCGTCTGCCTTAATATATTTTTCTGGTTTTTTATCTGCTGATTGGACGCTCTCATTGCCGTGATATTGCTTCTTACGTTTTTGAGCGTAGTATTTGATTGCATCATCTTCGCCTGGTTTATAATCTACAGACGTAAAATGTTTAAAGTCTAATGGTGCCATTAGTTCCTCCCCGGCTTGTCCCATCCTTTTATAATTTCTGGTGAAAAGTTAGCGTATGAAAACTCCATACGGTCAACAATTTTCACTGCATCACCACCAAGTTTATCAATAGCAACATACCCTTCTTGACCAGTTACCTTATACCCATCGCTAGTCTTAAGAAAGGTCTGCGTGCTATTCAGTCTATTAAGTATATTTATAATTTTTAATTTTGCTAAAACAATAGATTTTTGTAATTCGAACATCATTTCTAAACTTATTTTATTTTGTGGTGAAAAGAATTTTAAAAATTCATTTAATTTTTTTTGTTGAACAGCTTTACCTTTTTCTGTTTTTCTTTTATCTATCTCTTTCTGAAACTTTTGTTGTATGTATCGTATAAGCTTTTCAACGTGGGCTTTGGTGTTACCAATGACTTCACCTTTTCGTACAAAAGTATTATTAAATGTTTCAATAGTTTCAGCAATCTTTCTATCATTCTCGAGTTGTCGTAGTGTACTGCCAGATATCTTATTAAATATTCTGCCGCAATTACTAAGATGGGCATTAACTTCCTCCGTATCTTTCTTTGACATCGTAAAGTTAGTCATATCTCTTAACATAGCATCTTGTGACCACACGTCTTTAGATCTAAACTTTGATATATCAACTCCGTAAGAAGCTTTCATATTTTCAAAATCAGTTCCTTTATAAGTTGTATGCCACACAATACCGATCTTAGCTGACTTTGCTTTCTTTGCAGCATCAGTTCCAGATGGTATAGCATAAACGATTGTGTTAGGGTGAAACGTAAGATAAGGTTTACCTTTTATCTTTTTTGTTTTAAGATCACCTGGTCCAAATAAGAAGTCGCCCTGTATAACTCCTTTGATACCAATGTTCGGTAAATACTTTAATGCTGCTTTTAATTTTAAATTGAGATCACCGCTAGTATCAGCATCAATGTCAGAATCAGTCTTGTATACTTTTGGAGATTTGTTGAATATCCCTTTTTTAGCAACAAAAAATTTACCATCGCGAGGATCGTTACCGCAAAAAATAGCTGGAGCTCCGTCCCATTTGACACTGACGTTTCCATCTTTAACTCCTCCTACCATATCTCGTAAAGATCTTAAAGCAAGTATTGCTTGTCTAGTACCATCGACTCCACCATAAAGGACTTTATCCTCAATATGAGTCATATGAGTGTTTTTTTGTTCTGATATAAATTCTATAAAGTTGATCATTTTACTTCAACGATATTATTGGTTTAATTACTCCTTGAGTCACAACTTGTATTTGACATTTTGCAGGAATAACCTTTTGTATTGATATTATTGTTCCACCACTTGCAGATAAAACTTTTTGTTTTCCAGCATCAGGAAACTCTGGATCGACTTTACTGCTTGCATTATTTGATATGAATATGACTTGCTTATTACCAAAATAATCTCTACATTCTTTTTGAAACTCTTTATCTAATCTTGCCATTCTTGCTGGATCTTTTTCTCTCATCACCATTATACCAGACTTTGAAGGTATTTCTTCTTTACCTTTACCGGTAGTTTTTATTCCGTATTCGTCTTTCATTTTCATAAGTTCAGTAATAATTCTTTTATAATCAACGCCTGCACCGAGTTTAAATCCGCTTACATGAGTTTTTGCAGGATTGACTAGCGCAGCTTTTATTTCATATGGTGTTGAACCTACTGTCATATCCACGCCGCCTGAAGCGCCACCTCCTAAGTAACCATCATCGAGTAAAAAATAAAGTGTAGCCTCACCAGGACCAACTCCTTTTAAATTATAATTATGCAACTTATTATACATTGAAGGATATTGCGATTTTAATGGCTCTATTAAAGAATTTAATTTTTTTACTGAAGGCTGTCCTTTAAGAGTTTTAGATAAATCAAATTTTGGAAAATAATGTTTCTTTATAAGATATTGTATTTCGTTTTTAAACTCAAGACTTGTAAAATTATTAGGCGATAAATTAAAAGAAATAACTCTTTCTGCCTTACTTATAAATTCAGTATTTAAATCTGCTACATTCACGGCTGCCATCTCCTTTAAAAATGTTCTAAATCTTTGCATGAGCTTTTCCTCTAGTTACATTATACACTATTTATAATAGTTTGTACATAAAAAAAGCGCCCGAAGGCGCGTTAATTAGGAATTATTTATTTTTAAAAGCGACCAAGGAATCGAGCAATGTGATGAACAAACGGTAATAGTGTCATAGCCATAAAGAGATTGACACCAGTATGAGCCATAGCGATACGCAAGGTATCACCTTTTGGCATTCCATCTGAAACTAGAAGTCCCGCTAACCAAATTGTACCAGTTGTTCCTATATTGGCGCCAAGAACGGCTGCAATTGCTGCTGGTAATGGGACAGCGCCTGATGCTACAAGAGCAATGATTGCGGTAGTAGATAAACTCGAAGACTGCCATAAGAGAGTCATAACGATACCACCTAAAAACATATAAACAATATTTCCGGTAAACCAGGATAGGTGTTCCATGTTCCCCATTGATTTCATTCCGCCAGAAAACATTTTAAGACCTATATAAAAAACTACAAGTCCAACAAGTGCCGTGATAACCGGATTGCCTAGTTCCATCTTACTAACCTTTTTAATTAATTTGTCCATACTATTATGTATTAACGACTACGGCTTTTATATGTTACACTTTTGTTAAACTTTTTCTTTTGAGAAGATTTTGTTCTTTGTTCGTTTCGGTATTGAGGATCGTATTGTTCGTATCCTCGAATACCATTTTCTTTAGCCCATGCAGCTATCATTTCTGGTCTATGTTTTTTCATTTTCTAAATCTCACTGTGTAAGTTTTCCCTTCGTATTCGAAAGAGATTGTTGAGTGAGAGTATACTGTTCTAGACTCTTCCTTATAACGCGTTTGATTGCTGCAGTATGTCTTAACATCGCCACTAGCGCTACTATTTGAATGACCAAGCATGCCGCCAATAAGAGCTCCGATTGCACCGCCATCTTTTTCTCCTTTTATATTATTGCCTATGATTCCACCGATAATTGCTCCGGCAAGAGCATCTCCGGTTTTGTCACCTGATGTGACTCTATCTCTACAGACTTCGACTGTATAGGGCATTTGCTTTATTACAGTCTTGTAGTGATCTCTTATATTATTTTCATTAGCTTTAACTTTTCCTGATACTGTGAGAAACGCTGCAGTCGCTAGAGTTACCCAAAAGAAAAAGTCTTTAGTTTTTTGATCCATTATTTTAACTTCCATAAAATATATTCTTCACCGTTAGACTTCATAGTAATAGCAGGAACACCAGACGCCGGCGTCTTACCTACATATTCCCATTTATAGCCTTCTTTCATCTGCTTATTTGCAGTCTCTCTAAACTCTTGTGTATCAATGCTAAACATTGCAAGAAGTAACACTAGTAACATTATTCTATTCTCCCAATTTAGTTAGTGGTTCAGTTTTATTATAGTCAGTATAATCGTTATCAGAATATCTGCGACCTGCAACTTGTTTAACGACCATGCCATTTCTAATGCGATAAGTGATGAGCTCCCTGGATAAGACACCGTCTGTATCCAGGAGATCAAAAGCTTGTTTTAAAGGACCGTCAGTCATTAAGCTACTTCCGCAAATTTTAATGCTGTGTTAAGTGCATTTCTTTTTTTGATTTGATTACCACCAAACCATGAAGAGTAGAGTCTGTTGTCAGAGTTTCTACCTTGTAAGTGATCAGTAACATAAGTCACTGAGTTAAATGCTTGCCACCAAGAACCTTCGGCAAACTTTGCACCAGGTTGTTGCTTTAGAGCATCGTAACATGCAATTGCATTCTTTGAAAGAGTCTCTAAAGATAGAGATTTATTCTGTACTCTCTTATCTGCAGTTCTTGGATAAACTGTGTTGTAGTACTCAACTAGAGAATCAATATCGTATCTCTTAGAACCAAGAAACTCAGCCATTTCTTTATAAGTCTTTAACTTATCAGAAGCAATGCCTAAAGCTTTCTTGACTTCTTTAGAATTGAACTCAACTCTATGACCAACTTTAACTGATCTTTGAGCTTCTTGATCGAGTGAAAGTGAAAGAGTATTGTTACATACAACTCTGATTGGAGTAAACCTAATGTCTATAGACTTACCGTAAAGATGTGGATTTGAGAAAAGTAAGTAAGACTCAACAGTGTCACCACCGAAAAGATCAAATGATTCTTTAACTTTTGCCAAAGCCCATACCATTTGTCCACCTTTCAATGAACCTGCTGTATGCATCTCCATATCACCAGCAAGAACATACTCTGAAAAGAACTCAAAGGCTTGTTCGTTTTGAACTGGATTCCAGATCTGACCGATGTTAGTAAGAACTCTATCGTCTGAACTTCTTACGAGAGCTTTCATTCCAGTAGCAACCTTCTTACCGTTTGGTAATGTTGCGTATGAATCGATCTGATCGACCGTCCAGTCAAGGCCAGCTTTTTTCATCATCTGTGCTGGTGTCAGATCGTTTGATACAGGAACTCCAAGACCGTGCCACGGTACTTCGCCTGCATATGCCATAGTTTCAACTTCGTGTGCCATAATATAATCCTCCTATTGGCTATTTAAATTTCGTTCAATACAACTTGAAGATAAACCTTCAGTGGTGCATGGGTCTTCCATTGCTCCAATCGCAATAACTGCGGTTGATATCAAAAGTGCTGCGATAAATAGTTTCATGAAATGTACTCCCTTTTCAATTTTATAGTATTATTATACACTATTTTCTCTCAAATGTAAAGGATTATTTTCACTTAATTGCATTTTTTTTCCAAGTATTTTATCCTCAACACTTTTAATATGTTTACACTTACGAAATGCAATACATGTACAATCAAATCCACTATCATACATGCGAACCTGATAACTGTCACCACGTGATCCGGTGACAGGCCACATAACTCCAACAAACGGATGCTTGAATGTGTTGATCTCATCTGATTGATGTGCCATTAAGCAATCTCCTTCCAACCAGCTCGATCACAGATAAACTTCTGAAATTTATAATCAGATGTAAATACCGCAAACTCATCGCCAACCATAGAACTTCGAAGAGGTGTACCATCTGCATTATAGTGACATACAGTAACATCATCGTGTCCTCTTTCTGACCATGAATAGAAAACATTCTGTGTTCTATCGAATGCATACTCAAGAGCTTTTTGTACATCAGTACAAGGTGTATCAACACAAGCTGCTGTGAATGGAACTGCACCGTAGTTGTTGTTAAATGTAATAGATACTTTCATAATAAAACTCCCTTTTCAATTTTATAGTACTATTATACCATGTTTTTTCTTAGATGTAAAGGAAAAAATGCACTTATTTAAATTTTTTTTTCGATCTTTTCGACCTTTGGATACTCAGCCTCGATACCGTGAGACAAGTCCAGATACGCACATATGAACTCGAGAAAGAACTCATCATTGACAGTACAGTAGAACTCGAAAGCACGCTCACCAGTAAATCCAGCATACTCAAATTTACTTACATCATGAAACATATAGTAGTGGTCTAATGCTGCTAGTGCCGTCTTTCGTGTAATCATCGTGAACCTCTTTATTTAAGAACTTTTTTTTCCGGAGGATTTTTTTAGCACCCCTGACTTAATATCGCAGATCCCGGTATATCCGAGTCTCGATCTCCATAGAGCTTCTGCCAGTCTTCCGTCGTGTCATAGTAATACTCTTCAGTATCTCCGAGCCTATACTCATTGCCATTCTCCACCTGATAGACTACCGTAGACACACGAAAGTCCGGCTGCTTTGGTTCTCGCGGTGTCAGACTATTATCATACA
>Ga0255775_1001625_pt1 | contig 20641 bp, 15 predicted proteins | sample 011ome_26_FD_179973 | JGI IMG/M metagenome (GOLD analysis project Ga0255775, IMG submission 179973) | Coastal salt marsh microbial communities from the Groves Creek Marsh, Skidaway Island, Georgia - 011511BT metaG (version 2) | ecosystem: Environmental > Aquatic > Marine > Intertidal zone > Salt...
TATCCCTGAAGCTTCAAGCTTAGTTTTGCAGGCTGGTGAAATGTCAACTGGAGGTGAAGTTTTTATACTTGATATGGGTGAACAAATAAAAATTTATGATCTTGCTAAAAAACTAATTCATTTATCTGGAAGAAATTGTGTTGAAGATGAAGAGCAATTTGATGATGGCATTCAAATTCTAGAGGTCGGCTTGCGACCAGGTGAAAAAATGTATGAGGAACTACTTATTTCTGGATCTGAAATTAAAACTGAAAATCCAAAGATTTTTAAAGCAAATGAATCTTATATGCAACTAGATTATCTTCAACCAATACTTGAGCAAATGGAAGAGTCCATTAGAAATTTTGATAATGCGAAGATTTTAAGAATACTTTCAGAAAATGTCGAGGGTTTTGAACGATGAAAAAAAATAAAATTTTAAATTTCATTTCTTTCTTTTTATTCTTTCATCTTTTCTTGCCTGCTCAAAATATAGATAATTTAGTTTTAGAACCGGGGTTTAAAATTTCTATATTTGCTAAAAATTTGAGCTCTCCTCGTCAAATTGCTCAAGGCAAGAATGGCACTATCTTTGTTGGAGAGCGCACTGGACAAATAATAGCTTTAAGTGATTCAGATCAAAATGGGCAAGCAGATGAGAAAAAAATTATTGCAGAAGGGTTAGAGTATTCAACTGGCATAAGTATATTTAATGGAGATCTTTATTTCTCAGAAATTAGCAAAATATGGAAAATAGAAAATATTGAAAGCTGGTTAAAGAAAAATAATTCAAGCTCAGACCTCCCAAAAAAAATTCTTGTTACAGATCAATTGCCTAGTGATAAATGGCATGGCTGGAAGTGGTTAAAGCATGATGAGCAGGGGGGTTTATATTTTAATATTGGAGCTCCTTGTAATATTTGTTTATCTAAAAATTCACAATATGCATCTATTTTAAAAATTAAGAATGGTGAATGGGAGCATGTTGCAAGAGGAGTGAGAAATAGTGTTGGATTCGACTTTCACCCCGTAACTCAAAAACTTTTTTTTACAGACAATGGAAGAGATTGGCTGGGTGATGACTCTCCCTCATGTGAATTAAATAGAGTAGATCAAGACGGTCAATTTTTTGGTTATCCATTTAAACATGCTACCAATATAATGGATCCAGAGTTTGGCGATTTTAATTCAGGTTTTGATTATGTTGATCCAATTTTAGAGCTTGGCGCTCATGTTGCACCAACTGGGGTAGCATTTTACAACGGATCAATGTTTCCCCCACAAATGAAAAATAACTTATTTATTGCACTTCATGGTTCCTGGAATAGATCTAGCAAGGTAGGGTATAAAGTGATCAGAGTAAGTTTTGATAAAAATGGGAATGTAAAAGAATCAAACGATTTTATTTCAGGCTGGTTAAAAGATGAAAGTGTATCTGGAAGGCCTTCTGCTCCTTTCATATTAAGTGACGGCAGCATGCTGTTATCAGATGACAAAGCTAATGTTATTTATCGCATTACATATGAACGATAGATGTCAGATTTAGATTCTTGCCTACAAATAGCTAAATCCGCTGCATTGCTTGCTGGAGATTATCTCAAAGAACAGCAAACAAAGAATTTGAAAATTCTTTCAAATAATGCAAGAGACCTCAAGCTTCAGATTGATATTGATGCCGAAGAAATCATTAAAGAATATATCACTCAAAAAAGCTCTTTGCCAATCTTAGCTGAGGAATCAGGTAAGAGTGGTGATCTTGATGAGTTTTTCTGGGTAGTGGACCCGTTAGATGGAACGTCAAATTTTTTAAGAGGCATTCCAATCAGTTGTGTTTCTATTGCATTAATGCATGAATTGGAACCAGTGCTAGGGGTCATTTATGACTTTAATCATAGGGAGCTTTACTTTGGGCATAAGGAATCTAAAGCTTTTAAAAATGATCAAGAAATTCAGGTTTCGTCATCATCTTTAAAAAATGAATCTACTTTAGTTACTGGCATACCAGCAAAAACTAATTATTCAGATGATGAGTTCAATCAACTGATATCCACTTTCCAGTCTTGGAAAAAAATTAGAATGATTGGATCTGCAGCAATGGCAACAGTATATGTAGCTTCAGGAAAGGCAGAGAGATATCAAGAGAAAGGAATTTTTCTATGGGATGTCGCAGCTGGAGCTGCAATTGTAAAAGCTGCAGGGGGCATTGCGTCTATAACTAATTTTCAATTAGATTATAGGGTAGACGCAAAATTTTCTAATAACCTAATAACCTAATAACCTAAAAATTGAATACAAAAAATATTTTTTCTAAATTTAGCCCTTTTTCAATAAGCGCTTTTTTAGTTTTTGTAGATGGCGACCTAGATTCTTCAGCTTTTTCCAATCAATCATTTAATACTTTGGGAGAATTGCCTTTTTGATAGATTTTTCTATCTGGCTATATATGATATGTGTGGAATTTTAGGCGCTTCTTTTGCAACTGATAGTATCGATGAGGAGCTATTTCATCGGAGTTTGAAGCTTATTTCGCATCGAGGCCCAAACTCATCAGGAATTTGGCTTAATGATTCACAAAAAGACGCATTTGGCTTTCAAAGACTATCAATTATTGACTTATCATCAAATGCTGATCAGCCACTCTCAAGCACATGCGGTAATTATAAAATTATTTTTAATGGCGAAATATATAATTTTCAATCTATTAAAGAAATTTTAATTAAAAAAAACTACACTTTTTTTTCAACATCTGATACTGAGGTTTTACTAAATGCATACATTGAATGGGGATTCAATTGTCTAAAAAAAATAGATGGTATGTTTGCCTTTGCAATTTATGATTTGAAAGATAATCATATCTTTATTGCTCGAGATATTTCTGGGCAAAAGCCATTGTATTACTCACAACAAGATAAAAATTTAATTTTTGCCTCAGAGATTAAATGCGTATCAATGTTAAAAACTAAGAATTCAATAATTAATTTAGACTCACTTCATAGTTATTTTTATAGTGGACAAATTCAAGATAACAAAACAATTTTTCATAATATTAATAAGTTACCTGCAGCTCACTATGCAGTATTTGATATAGGGACCAGAGATTTCAATATAACTAACTATTTTCCATTAGCCTCAAAGGTAGCTAAGTTATCTAAAAAAAATCTATTGTCTGATTCAAATAAATCACTAAAAACCCTGGATAACTTGCTAAATAATTCTGTGAAAAATTGTTTAGTAAGTGATGTTCCAATAGGCGTCTTATTAAGTGGAGGCTTAGACTCTAGCCTAATTGCATCTTATGCCTCATCTCACTTGAAAGATTTAAAAACATTCTCAGTTATCTTCCCAAATCATAAAAAATATAATGAGCAATATCATGCTTTAAAAGTTGCAGATTACCTAAACACAGATCACACAGAGATAAGTGCTGAGGATATTTCACCCGATATTTTAGAGGATTTGGCTTTATATTTTGATGAGCCATTTTCTGATCCGTCTATGATTCCAACATATATATTAAGTAAATATGTAAAAAAACATTGCACAGTTGTTTTGGGAGGAGACGGGGGGGACGAGCTTTTTGGCGGCTACCCAAGCTATATTAGAAGACTGAAGATATATAATTTAACTAAAGATATACCATTTTTTATAAGATCTTCAATCAGCACTGCTTTAAAAGCTCTTTTACCAAACCATATAAAAGGCTTTTCCATTATCTGCGGTGTTGGCGAAAATTTTAATAAGACATCGACAAGTTTTGATCCATTGTTTAGATCAGCGGAATTAGAATTACTATTTAATAAAAAGTATTATATGAATTTAACTATTCCTGAGGTTGCAACTCACTATGGCGAAATTATTAAAATTCAAGATTTCTTTCTGAGGTTGAGTATAGGCGATTTCTATTCATTTCTCTCAGAAGATGTATTGGTAAAAGTTGATAGGGCAAGCATGGCAAACTCTTTAGAAGTTCGCTCACCCTTTTTATCAAAAGAAATTATAGAGTTTGCTTTTACAAAACTTCATTCAGATCTAAAGTTAAAGAATGGAACAAAAAAAATAATCTTAAAGAGCTTAGGAAAAGAAAGACTTCCTCATGACTTTGTTTATGAGCGAAAAAAAGGTTTCTCATTTCCATTGGGCGATTTATTATTTAGGGAAGATTGGAAAGAATTTTTTGAGGATAAAATTAAAAATTTTGAATCAGATATTATTAATAAATCTCATGCATTGAAATTGTTACAAAATCATCTTAGGGGCAGAAGTTGTGAAAGAAAGTTATTTTCAATAGTTCAATTTATTTGTTGGCATGAAAGATATAATTAACTTTTTCAAAGGACTCAATGGCTAAAGGGCTAATTTGGTATAGGTCTGATTTAAGACTTGATGACAACCCAGCATTGTCCCATGCTCTGCTCCAATGCGAAGAAGTTTTGGCAGTCTATGTTTTTTCTAATACTCAGTGGGAATTGCATAATGAGTCAAACATTAAACATCATTTTTTAATAAATAATCTAAAACTATTGGAAGAATCTCTTGCTGAATTATGCATACCAATTATCGTAATCAACACTGAGACATATCAAACTTTACCAAAAGATTTCTGTTCATTTGTAGCGGAGCATAAAGTAGATAGTGTATTTTGGAATAATGAGTTTGGGTATAATGAATCCAAAAGAGATCAATTTGTAAGAGAGGCTTTAGAAAAAATAAATATTAATACCTCTCAATTTAATGACCAAGTCATTTATGAACCAGGTTTTCTTAAGACAGGTCAAGGCAATGCCTTTTCAGTTTTTACTCCATATAAGAGAAGGTGGGTTGAAAACTTTGATATGAATTTCTTAGAAATAGCTAAGGTATCGAAACCAAAACGGCCTTCCTCTATTCGTAGTGATTTATCCGCTTTAAAATTTGTTAAAACGCATTCAGCAAATATTGACCTCTGGCCTGCTGGAGAAAGTGCTGCTCAAGAAAAGCTTGCAAACTTTCTGCAATCAAAAGCTAATTCTTACAGTGAATCAAGAAATTCACCAATTATTGACGGAACCAGTAGAATCTCACCCTACCTAGCTCTTGGCATTCTCTCCCCTAAGAGATGTATTCTGGAGGGCTTAAAATTAAATAATTTTGAGTTTACATCAGGCAATAAAGGAATTTGTAAGTGGATCGATGAAATTGTTTGGAGAGAATTTTATCGAAATATTATGCACTCATTTCCCAAGGTAAGTATGAACCAACCCTTTCAAGACTATACAAAGTCTATCCAGTGGCGACATTCAAGCGAGGAGCTCGAAGCCTTTTATACTGGCAGAACGGGCTTTCCTATTGTTGATGCAGGCATCAGACAAATGCTTGCGGAAGGATGGATGCACAATCGATTAAGAATGGTGGTTGCAATGTTTTTTACAAAAAACATGCTCCATGATTGGAGACTAGGAGAAAAGTTCTTCATGCAAAACTTGATAGATGGAGATTTTTCTTCTAACAATGGAGGATGGCAGTGGAGCTCCTCAACTGGCACAGATTCAGCGCCTTATTTTAGGATCTTTAATCCAATCACTCAGTCACAAAACTTCGATCCAAAAGGGGAGTTTATTAAAAAATTTATCCCTGAATTAACAAATGTTCCTGTTGCTCAAATTCATCAGCCAAAATCCGATCTTTTTTCATCCACCAACTATCCCGCGCCTATGCTTGATTTGAAAGAATCTCGTCTCAGGGCCATTCAAGCATTCAAAGATGCCAGAGAGAATGCCAGCATCTAAATTATTGCATTGTCAAATTAATCTTAGTGATTATTTTATAACATCCGCTATAATTAAACTCAATTTTTAGCGAGGCATAAATATGGCTGATCATCATAGATTTTATATTAATGGGGAATGGGTTGATCCGTTAGGCTCAGAAACAATTGAAGTCATAAACCCCTCTGATGAATCTGTTATCGGCTCTATATCAGCTGGAACTAAAGAAGATATTGATATAGCTGTGGCCGCAGCTAAGGAAGCATTTAAAACTTTTGGTGTTTCTTCCAAAGAAAAAAGAATTGAGCTTTTAGAAAACATCATTTCTGAATATGAAAAACGCTCAGAAGAATTAGCAAAAACAATTTCGCAAGAAATGGGCGCGCCATTATGGCTATCTAATGTAGCTCAAGTGACGTCAGGCTTATCTCATTTTAAAGATACTTTAGAGGTATTAAAAACTTTTGAATTTGAAGGAACTGAAAATAACTATTTAATTAGAAAAGAGCCAATAGGTATAATTGGGATGATTACTCCATGGAATTGGCCCATGAATCAAATGTGTACAAAAGTTGCTTCCGCACTTGCATCAGGATGCACCATGGTATTAAAGCCAAGTGAAATAACCCCGTTTTGTGGAATTATATTTACCGAAATATTACATGCTGCCAAAGTTCCAGCTGGAGTTTTTAATCTTGTCAATGGAATGGGCCCAATCGTTGGAGCTGCTCTTTCAGAGCACAAAGATATTGACATGATGCATTTTACAGGCTCAACAAGAGCTGGAGTTGCAGTAGCTATAGCTTCAGCCCCAACCGTAAAGAGGGTTGCCCAAGAGCTTGGTGGTAAATCAGCAAATATTATCTTAGATGATGCGGATATTGAAAAAGCTGCTGCTGCTGGAGCAAATCATTGCTTTATGAATACCGGACAATCATGTAATGCGCCAACAAGAATGCTTGTTTCATCCCAGAACTATGAGAGAGCGGTTGAGGCTGCTGCCGAAGTTGCAAATTCGACAGTTGTTGGCTCACCAGAAGATGAGGGTGTCAAAATTGGCCCCATTTCCAATAAAGCTCAGTATGAGAAAGTCCAGCGATTAATACAAATTGGAATTGATGAAGGAGCGAGGCTTGTAGCTGGCGGTCTTGGAAGACCAGAAGGTCTTTCGGAGGGTTATTTTGTGAAGCCAACAGTTTTTGCAGATGTTACCAATGATATGACTATTGCAAGAGAGGAGATTTTCGGACCCGTGCTCAGCATTTTAAAGTATGAATCTGAAGAAGAGGCTATAGAAATAGCTAATGATACTGATTACGGATTAGCTGGCTATGTTCAGTCTGGTGATGAAGATCATGCGAAGCAGGTTGCAAGAAGAATTAGGGCAGGTCAAATTAGTATTAATGGTGGAGCAAGAGGACCGGCAGCCCCCTTTGGAGGTTTTAAAACTTCTGGCAATGGAAGAGAGCATGGTTTAGCTGGGTTGAATGAATGCCTAGAAACTAAAGCTATTATTGGTAATTAATCTAATAGATCTGGCTCTTTTTCAGTAATCATATCAAAAAGTGGCTGGAAACTTGCCCAAGCTGCAAGATCATTAGCTATAAACTCTCTTGTTTTAATTGCAGTTTCATGAGGTATTTTTGTCGTCTCTCCCGCAGCATCAGCCATAAGCTGAGAATGACAACACCTTTCCATTGAAAAATAGTACCAAAGGGCAATGTCAATTGATGGACCGGTGGTCAAAATACCATGATTTTGAAGAAATAGAACCGTCTTATCACCAAGAGCATTTGCAATTCTGTCTCCTTCCTCAGTTTCTTCTACTACTCCAGAAAAGTGATTATGTATCGCTTGTCTCTCATAGAATGCACATGAATCTTGGGAAATGGGATCAAGCAACTTTCCAAATGTAGAAAATGTCCTGCCATAAAGTGAATGAGAATGGGCCGCGGCATTTACATCTGGTCTTGCTTTATGCAGCCTGGAGTGAATAGCAAAAGCTGCGATGTTGACAGGCCTATCTCCTTGGACAACATCCCCGTCATGATTTACTAGCAGCAAATCAGAAACCTTGATTTGACTGAAGTGAACACCGAGTGGATTTACCCAAAAATGGTCACTGAACTCTGGATCTCTAAGGGTAATATGCCCAGCTACTCCCTCATCAAAGCCAAAGTGAGAAAATAATCTGAAGCCAGCCGTAAGTCTTTGCAATTGATCTCTTCTTGTTTCTTCAATTGTTTTGCATTCGACCATTTCAATGCCTTTAGGCTTATTTGGTAGCTTGCCTTTATTAATATCTATGCTAATTGGTATAACTTTTGCCATAATGAATTCCTTAAAGTGTAAAATAGTTTACCCAATTATGGAGCTAATATGAAATATAGAATTGAAAAGGACACAATGGGCGAGGTTCAAGTACCCTTTGATGCCCTTTGGGGAGCTCAAACTCAAAGAGCTCTTGAAAACTTTAAAATTAGCGGAATCAAATTTGCCTTTCCTTTTGGAAGAAGTTTTATAGAGGCTCTAGGTGTCATTAAGTTCGCTGCTGCAGCTGCCAATCAAAAACTAAAATTACTTGATTCCAGAAAAGCCAAGGCAATTAAAATTGCATCAAAAGAAGTTCTTTCAGGCAACCATGATAGCCAATTTCCTCTTGATGTTTTTCAGACTGGTTCTGGAACAAGCACCAATATGAATGCAAACGAGGTGATAGCAAATCTCGCTTCAAAAAAAGCTCGCATCAAAATTAATGCAAATGACGATGTAAATATGAGCCAAAGCAGCAATGATGTTATTCCAACAGCAATTTGTATATCTGCATTATTGGATACCCAAAGACTTTTATTGCCATCTCTTGATAGCCTTATAAAAGTTATTGACAAAAAAGCATCATCTCTTAGAGGTCAAGTAAAAACTGGAAGGACGCATTTAATGGATGCAATGCCGATAGATTTCTCACAAGAATTATCTGGATGGAGTTCTCAATTAAAGGTTGTTGAAAAATCAATTATTTCAGCTGCAAAAGAAATAGCATATTTACCTCAAGGAGGAACCGCTATTGGAACTGGGGTTAATGCTCACAGGGATTTTGGAAAAATATTTGCTTCCGAGGTTTATAAATTAACTAAGCTCAATGTTAAGAAATCAACAAATTATTTTAAATCTTTAAGCGCTCAAGATTCTGCTGCTCAATTATCATCTTGCGTAAAAAATCTTAGTTTAGTTCTAACTAAAATATCCAATGATTTGCGCTGGATGAATAGTGGGCCACTAACTGGACTTGGAGAGATAGAACTTGAGGCCTTGCAACCAGGAAGCAGCATAATGCCTGGGAAGGTTAATCCAGTGATACCGGAAGCAGTAGCTATGGCTTGTGCTGATGTAATTGGAAATGATGTAACTGTCTCAATAGCAAGTCAGTCAGGAAATTTTCAATTAAATGTCATGCTTCCAGTTATTGCATACAATTTACTTAAAAGTATTAGCTTGATGTCAAATTCAATGCCGCTTTTGGGTAACAAAGCAATCAAAACATTTAAAGTTAATAAAAAAAATATTGAAAAATCACTTAGCATGAATCCAATACTGGTAACGGCATTAAATAGAGAAATTGGTTATGAAAAGGCTGCGTATATTGCTAAAAAAGCATACAAAGAAAAAAGGTCTATTATTGATGTTGCTCATCAAGAAACTGGGTTATCGCTTAAGCAATTAAAGACTTTATTAAATCCTGCAAAACTCACAAAGGGTGGGGTATGACAGAACTTTCGAAGGGAACTTGTAGTGCATGTGAAATAGGCGCTCCATTAGTTCCGCATGATCAACAGATAGAGCTTTTAAAAGATCTCGATGGCTGGATTATTGATAATTCAGATATCTCAAAACTCATGAAAGAATTTAAATTTAATAACTATGAGCATTCTGTTGCTTTTACTAATTTAATTGCTGATTTGGCAGAATCACAAGATCATCATCCAAAAATTACTCTTGAATGGGGAAGTGTTTGCTTGGAGTGGTGGTCGCATAAAATTAAGGGTTTGCACATGAATGATTTTATTTGTGCTGCTAAATCTGATGAGATTTTTGGCGCATTTTAGTGTTCAGATACAGTTTAACTAATGGCTCTCTAGAGCCAATCTTTTTTTTAACAAAGGCTTACGTTATAATCCGTTATGGAAAAGATCAAACATAAAGCCTTAACCTTTGATGACGTACTGCTTTTGCCAAGATTTACGGATTTTCTTCCTGCCGAAGCTCATTTAGAAACAAAGGTTTCAAGAAACATCTCATTAAAAATTCCCCTAGTATCCGCTGCAATGGATACAGTGACGGAAGCTGCCATGGCAATCGCGCTTGCTGAAAATGGTGGGATTGGAATCCTGCATAAAAATAACTCAATTGAAGAACAGGCCGCAGAAGTTAGAGCTGTAAAAAAATATGAAAGTGGAGTCGTTAGAGACCCTTCAACCATTCAATCAACCAAAACTATAAGTGAACTCATGCAATTAACAAATGAGCTCAGCATTTCTGGTATGCCAGTTGTTGATAATGGAAAATTAATGGGAATTGTTACTAGGAGAGACTTTAGATATGCCGATAACTTATCTGATCTAGTTTCTTCAATTATGACGCCATATGAAAAATTAATTACAGTAAAAGAAGGCTTTGATCAAGAAGAGGTCAAGAAATTAATGTACAACAATAGAATTGAAAAAATTCTAGTGACCGATGAAGACAACTCTTTAACTGGATTGGTCACCATGAAAGATATTGATAAATCTGCCGAGCATCCCCTTGCAACTAAAGATTCTAGAGGTCAGTTGCAAGTTGGTGCTGCTCTTGGAACTGGAGAAGAAACCCTAGATAGGGCTAGGGCTTTATCTGTGGCAGGAGTTGATTTATTTGTAATAGATAGCGCTCATGGTCATTCTCAGAATGTAATTGATACTATCAAGCTCGTTAAAAAAGAGCTTCCACATATAGATGTTATGGGCGGCAATGTTGCAACTCCCGATGGAGCTCAAGCCTTGATAGATGCTGGTGTTGATTCAGTTAAAATTGGGATGGGTCCCGGGTCAATTTGTACAACTAGAATTATTGCAGGAATTGGAGTTCCCCAGATCACAGCTATCCTCACAATAAAAGAAAAGCTTTCCACTAGTTCTGTTCCACTTATTGCTGATGGAGGCATCAGATTTTCAGGCGATGTTTCCAAGGCGCTTGCCGCTGGAGCAGATGCAGTGATGTTAGGTGGTATTTTTGCAGGAACAGAAGAGGCTCCCGGAGAGTTGGAACTTTATCAAGGAAGGAGCTTTAAAACCTATAGAGGAATGGGCTCTATCGGAGCAATGTCTGAGAGAAATGACACAAACAGATACTCTCAAGATGGCATAAGTAATGAGAAGTTGGTACCTGAAGGGGTGGAAGGAAGAGTGCCCTTTAAAGGTTGGGTTGTAAATGTAATTGATCAATTGATTGGAGGTATAAGACAAAGCATGGGATATGTTGGATGCAAATCAATCAAGGAGATGCATAAAGAAACTCAATTTGTTGAGATTACAAATGCTGGAATTACTGAAAGTCATGTGCATGACGTAATGATCACAAAAGAAGCTCCAAATTATCAAAGAAGCTAACTCATTTTCTTAAAGAAATATAAATTTAGATAAAAATATTAAAGTAAGGAACCAGGCTCCGGAAGATATTTGTGCAATCCTTCCTAATGCAATTTTTAGCACCACATAAGATATAAAGCCTAGGGCAATTCCGTTTGCAATAGAAAAAGTCAGTGGAATCATAACAATGATGATTAAGGCTGGAAGAAGTTCAGATGTATCTGACCAGTTCAACCTCTCCATTCCACTCAACATCAATATCGCTACATATATAAGCGCTCCGGAAGTAGCATGCGCAGGTATTATGCTTGCCAAAGGTGAAAAGAATATTGCAATCAAGAATAAAAAGCCCACGGTTACAGCGGTCAACCCCGTCCTACCACCAGCCTCAACACCAGCAGAACTTTCTACATAGCTTGTAACCGGTGCGCATCCTAAAAAAGCTCCAACTGCACTAGATGAGCTATCAGCTTTGAGAGCTTTATCAAGATTATCCACATTTCCAGATTCATCAACTAACTTTGCTTGATTAGCTACCCCGAGAAGTGTTCCTGCAGTATCAAATAAATTTACAAATAGAAAAGACATAATTACACTTATCATGGTTAAATCTAGCGCACCCATAATATCTAATTTCATAAATACAGGCATAAATGGAGGTGGGAGTGAGACCAATCCTTCAAATTCAATAATACCTATTAAAATTGATGTAATTGTAATCATCACAACACCAATCAGTATTGCACCCGGGACTTTTCTAACCGCTAGAATTGCTATTAATAGAAAGCCAAGCATTGAAAGAAGGGTTTCCGTTTTTAGTAAATCTCCCATGTTAATAAGAGTTGCTTCATTAGGTACTATGATGCCACCATTCTTTAAACCAATGAGTCCAATAAAAAGGCCTACACCAGACCCCATGGCAATCCTAAGATTCATAGGAATGCTTTCTAACATCCATTGGCGAATGGGGGTAATGCTCATGATCCAAAATAAAATCCCAGCTATAAAAACAGCTCCAAGAGCAATTTCCCAGGTATATCCCATCTCCCCTACAACCGTATAGGTAAAAAAAGCATTTAGCCCCATACCGGGCGCCAATCCTACTGGCCAATTAGCATAAAAACCCATTAAAATGCAGGCGATAGAAGCTGCTATACAAGTCCCAACAAAGCTTGCTCCGAGATCCATGCCTGCAGATGACATCATCTGAGGATTAAGAAAAATAATGTAGGCCATTGTAATAAATGTAGTGAATCCTGCCATTAATTCAGTTTGAATTGTGGTATTAGATTCTTTTAATTTAAATAATTTTTCAAGCATTAAATGTTAGATTTCTATTTAAAAATTTAGTTTACAACTTATACTATTAGATTGTTATAAGTTCGTTGATAACTTAAAGCAAATTTAAATTAATTTATAAATTTAGTGCTCTAGCAACTTTTAAATTTGAAAGCTCCTTTCAATTTTTTGGCATTGATATTGCTTAAATAAATAATTAGCAAGGTACCAACAATATCTTTTCAATATATTAAAAAATACTATTAGGGAACCAAATGAACAACAACATTTTTTATAAACAAATTTTATTTACAGTTTCTTTTCTTTTCTTTATGACTTATGCCTTTACACAAGAAAATACTATTGAAGAGGTTTTCGTTACTGCAGAAAAGAGATCGGAAAGCGTTCAAGATATCTCTCAAGCCGTAACTGCTATTAGAAGTGAAGATATTGAATCTAAGAATATCAATTCGTTTGTTGACCTGAGTGCGATTGTTCCTGGGGTCACAGTTGCTAAAAATGAAGGTTATAAGACTGTTATTTCTATTAGAGGAGTTGGAAATGAAACAAACCAAAATGCTATTGCGGCTCCCTCAGTTGCATTTCATATGGATGGAATTTTTATTGCATCTCCATTTTCTCTTCAGACCGACTTCATTGATGTCGATAGAATAGAAGTACTTCGCGGTCCTCAGGGAACTCTTTTTGGCCAAAATTCAACAGGTGGAGTGATAAATGTAATAAGTAAAAAACCTTCTATGGAAGGATATTTAGGAAAATCAGACATTACTTTTGGTAACTATGGCCTAATTAAATTTCGTTCCTCAAATAATATTGTGCTCAGTGATTCTGCTGCCGCAAGGTTTTCAATCTCCACAACCGAAAGAGATGGGTTCAGCGATAACTTAGTGACAGGACAAGACTTGGATGATGATAGCAATCTAAGCCTGCGTGCAGATTTCCTTGTGGATCTTGGAAACGATTCATCATTAAGGGTTTTCGGTCAATTCTTTGATGTGGATAGAAATGGTTCTGCTATGAAGGGTATTGATGATCCTACTCCAAATGCGAGAGACTTAAGACAAGATACAATATCGAATCATGAGTTAACCTCATCAGTTTTTGCTGCAATTTATGAATCTGATCTAGGTTATGCAAATCTTAAAGTAATGGCTAGCATCCAAGAAGATGATATTTCAGTTACAAGAGATAATGATCGTCATAATTTTGGAGATTTAGTTCTTGCAATACCCGGTCTTGGGGGTGATGCAACATACCAAAGAGCAGAATTTCGTCCAGAAACATCTCTCGTTGATACTACTACATTCGAAATTAATTTAGTATCTAATGAGCCCGCCATGAATGGGAAACTGGACTGGACACTGGGTGCTTTTTATATGGAGCATGAGATAGAAAACCACATTAGAGGATACAGAGACAACGACCTTGATGGCGAGCTTCAATATGTATGTGGCGAATCTTTTGCAAGAGACGATTACTGCTTCACAGTTGGAGGTTCAGCTCCTTGGTTTTTCTTTGAATTTGATTTTGTCAGCGATGCTTTCCCAAAAAGAGAGTCATTCTCAGTATATGGAGAAGCCACATATAGTGTGAGCGATCAATTTCGTATCCTAAGTGGTATTCGTTATTCAGACGATGAGGTTGAAAGTTGCGTTAAGAATTTCTTTTCGAGTGTTTGCGATAATTTAAGTGGTAGTTCAGATAAGACCACTGGAAAAGTTGCAGCTGAATTTGATCTGATTGAGGATACTATGGCTTACCTTTCCTTATCAGCCGGATTTAAACCAGGTGGAACGAATTTAACCTACGGCTTTACAGATGACAATGCTCCTCCTTTGGTCTTTCCTAATTTTGAAGCAGAAACTGTTGAGTCAATGGAGTTTGGTCTTAAAACAGATTTATATGAAGGTAAGGCTAGAGCAAATATTGCAATTTTTTCCTATGATTATGAAAATCTTCAATTCCAAGCAACTGATCCAGATCCTTATAGAGGTGGTGTTGCCAATATTCCCGAATCAGAAATGACAGGCGTGGAAGTTGAGTTCACTGGCTTGATATCTGATGAGCTTACTTTAGATATGAATTTAGCATTTCTTGATTCTGAAGTATCCTCAGATTATATGGCTTTAGATAACGTAGATGCATACCAATATTTCTTTGGTGAAGAAGATCTTAGATATGGACTTAGAAAAAATATTAATGGAAATGAGCTTGCTAAAACTCCAGAATTTACCGCTGACATTACTCTTACTTATGAGACAGCTCTTAAATCTGGAACCCAATTCACTGGAATTATGCAGTATGTTAAAAGAGGAGAGTTTAAACAACGTGTAAATAATAATCCAATTGTAGATGCAATTGATGCTTATGATATTTTGAATCTAACTGCTAACTTTGATTTCGTCGGTGATAAGTGGGGCCTCGATTTTATGATCCTAAATGCAACTGATGAAGATGGTGTTAATTCGAGTATGACTGATGTTTTTGGTGTTGCTGCTACAGGCTTGGAATTGATTCCTCCAAGACAATTTATGGCTCGATTGAGCATGAGCTATTAATAGAGAGCCTGATTTTATAAAATTAAGATCATCATAATGGTCAAATTTTTAATTTGATATAATCCTTTATGGATAAATTATTTATACAATCAGAGGAGCTGCTTAAGGATTCATTTAACCTTGCCTGGCAAGTTTATGAAAGTGGCTATCGCCCAAACTATATTATTGGTGTTTGGAGAGGGGGAGCCCCAATTGGTATAGCCGTTCAAGAGTTTTTAGATGTCCTTGGCGTGCCCTCCGACCATATTGCAATTCGTACTTCTCATTATAAAGGAATAGATAAGAGAGATAGTCAGGTTCAAGTTTATGGTTTGAACTATATTATCAAGCAGGTTGAATCAGAAGACTCACTTCTAATAGTTGATGATGTTCATGATACTGGCATATCTATTCAAAAAATAATTTCAGATCTTCAAACTGCTTGTAAAAAAAATACTCCTGAAATTAAAGTAGCCACCCCATACTTCAAACCAAAGAAAAATAAAACAGATAGAAAACCTGACTTTTACATTCATGAAACCGAGAAATGGCTCGTCTTTCCGCATGAGCTTGAGGGTTTATCCATTGATGAAATTATTGAGTTCAAGCCTGAGCTTTCTGACCTTGCAGAAAAGATCAAACTGTTTATATCTTAAAAAAGATTTAATAAAGTTTGCTTTATAATATAACTTCATTCATTCACAATTAAGCATGAGCAGTTCCAACAATCTCTCTATAGAAAAGAAAAATATTGATACGGTTTTGGTTCTAGACTTTGGCTCACAATATACTCAGCTTATTGCAAGAAGAATAAGAGAGTTAAATGTTTTTTCGGTAATACTTCCATGGGATGTTTCAACTGAAAAAATTAAATCCCTTAATACCAAGGGAGTAATTTTATCTGGAGGCCCAGAATCAGTCACTGAATTTAATACACCAAGAATCCCTGAAATTATTTTTGAATTGGGTGTGCCTGTCCTAGGAATTTGTTATGGGATGCAAACTCTTGCTGAGCAATTTGGGGGACAAGTTTCATCCTCAAAAAATAAAGAATTTGGCCATGCCCAAATCCTTTTAGACAAACCATCTCTGCTCTTTGATGGCTTTGGCTCCGGATCTTCAATTGATGTTTGGATGAGTCACGGAGATCATGTATCAACTCTTCCTGATAAATTTAATTTAATTGCCTCAACCACTTCAGCTCCAATTGCTGCAATGGAGCACTCCCAAAAACCTATTTATGCATTGCAGTTCCATCCCGAGGTCACCCACACCAAACAGGGAAATACTGTATTAAAAAATTTTACATTCAAGATATGTAAATGTTCAGCCCAATGGAAAATAGAAAATCTTATCGAGCAACGAATAAATGAAATTAAAGAAACAGTAGGTGATCACAAGGTATTGCTTGGTTTGTCAGGCGGAGTAGACTCATCTGTGACAGCTATGCTTTTAGATCAAGCGATTGGGAGCAATCTAATTTGTGTTTTTGTTGATAATGGCTTGCTTCGAAAAAATGAAGCTGAAGATGTAGAAAATTTATTTAAAGATAAAATGGATTTAAATCTATTAGTCGTCGATGCAAAGAAAGTTTTCTATAGACATCTAAAAGGTATCTCAGATCCAGAGCAGAAAAGAAAAATAATTGGTAGAACTTTTATTGATATTTTTGATAATGAGGCAGCTAAATTAAAAGATGAGATTAATTTCTTAGCACAAGGCACAATCTATCCTGATGTAATTGAATCTTCTGAATCAGAATCTAAAGAAGCTAGGGTGATCAAATCTCATCATAATGTTGGGGGCCTTCCTGATGATATGAAGATGGATTTAGTCGAACCTTTACGTGATTTATTTAAAGATGAGGTAAGGAAAATGGGATCCGAGCTTGGTTTGCCAGCGGAGATGTTAAATCGGCATCCATTTCCAGGTCCAGGATTGGGAGTAAGAATTCTAGGAGAGATTTCGCAAGAAAAAGTTTCAATCTTGCAAAATGCTGATGCCATATTTATAGAGGAGCTAATTAATGCAGGTTTATATGATCAAGTCAGCCAAGCATTTTGTGCATTTCTTCCAATTAAATCAGTTGGAGTTGTTGGCGATGAGAGAAGATATGCTGATGTGATAGCAATTAGGGCAGTTGAGACAGTTGATTTCATGACAGCTACTTGGGCAAAGCTTCCATATGATTTCTTGGCACATGTTTCAAATCGGATCGTGAATGAATTAGAGGGCATTAGTCGAGTTGTTTATGACATTTCAAGCAAGCCACCAGCAACAATTGAGTGGGAGTAATAACACGCCCGACAACCCCCATTCCTACGCTGTTTCCCTTGTTGTAAAGATGTTGTAAAGACGCATTCCTTCGTCTTTGTTGTAAACATTGTTGTAAAGTCTTGCAACTATTACATATCATAAGTATTTTTCTATATTAGTGTCCGCTATCATTAAATATTTAACTCTTAAGTCCTCTTTAGATTTGATAACTTTAACCATCTTAAGTTCGATTAATTGCTTAATTATTTTTCTTGCTGTTGGAATGGAAACGTAATTAGCAAGAAATTTTTCATAATCACTAATTTTGTAATTTATGTCTTTATTACTAAATTTTTTAATTGCTCTGAGGTGATTAATATTTATTCTTTTCATAAATGTTCAAAGCCTTAGATGTAATCTAAACATACGATAACATTTATATATAAATATAAAACGTAACAATTTTTACTATAAAAATATTATGTTTTTAAAAAAATCTATTTGCTCAAAATTAATATGTGCAATACAGAGCAGAAATTGATGGTTTAAGAGCATTGGCAGTATTGCCAGTTATTCTATTTCACGCTGGCTTCGAATGGTTTAGTGGCGGTTTTGTAGGTGTAGACGTTTTCTTTGTGATTAGTGGTTACTTGATTACAACTATCATTATTTCTGAGATGGCTGAAGGAAAATTTAGCATCGTCAATTTTTATGAGCGTCGTGCTCGAAGAATATTACCAGCACTATTCTTTGTTATGGCTGCTTGCTTGCCATTTGCTTGGCTGTGGCTAACACCAAATGACCTGAAAGATTTTGGGCAAAGCCTGGTTGCGGTATCTACATTCTCCTCCAATATTTTATTTTGGTTAGAGAGCGGCTATTTTGATACTGCTGCTGAACTCAAACCTCTGCTCCATACATGGAGTTTGGCAGTTGAAGAGCAGTACTATATTATTTTCCCTATCTTTCTTATGCTCACATGGCGATTGGGCATAAAGTGGGTCTTAATCTTATTATCGATAGTTTTTTTAGTCAGTTTAGGTGTGGCGGTATGGGCAACCCAATATGCTACCCATCCAAAAATAATACCAGGCGCATTTTTTCTTTTACCCACAAGAGGTTGGGAATTGCTTATTGGGGTATTTGCTGCCTTTTATCTCAAGTACAACACTCACTTGAAATCTCATACTGTAAATCAAATGTTAAGTTTGCTTGGGTTTGGAATGATCGCTTATTCAATTATCGCTTTTGATGAAACAACCCCTTTTCCAAGTTTGTATGCTTTGATACCTACAATTGGAACTGGTTTATTGATCTTATGTTCTGTTCCAAAAACTTTTATTCACAAATTGCTAAGCCTAAAATTTATTGTTGGGATCGGGCTGATTTCCTATAGTGCTTATTTGTGGCATCAACCTTTATTAGCATTTGCCAGACATAGGACTTTAGGAGAGGTTTCAGATTTGATTCTTATTAGTTTATGTTTGGCCTCATTAATAATGGCTTGGTTGAGTTGGCATTACGTTGAAAAGCCTTTCAGAGTTAAAAGTCAGACAACTCGTAAGTTCATTTTTACTTTCTCTATTATAGGAATGATTGCTTTTTCGCTGATTGGAATTTCAACGTATTTCAGTAATGGTTTCTTAAACAGGCTCTCTGAAGAAGAGCAAAAAATATATTCTTTTAGATCATATGACAGAGAGTTCTACTACAGAGAGGGAGTTTGTTTTATAAGATCAGAGCAAACTGCTGACGATTTTAATGAGGAATGCTTGAGTGGGAAAAGTTTGATTTGGGGTGACTCTCATGCAGCAGCACTTTCATTTGGTTTGAGGAAAATTAATAATTTTTCTCAACTAACAGCATCTGGTTGCCCACCTATTATTAATCAGTATTTTCCCGCAGAACCATTTTGTTTGGATATCAACAATAGAATTTTAGAGTATGTAAAAGATGGATCATTCTCAGAGATATACCTCCACAGTAACTGGCTACGTTATGATTTTAGTCAAATTAGTATGCTTTCAGAAACCATAGATAAGATTTTACTCATTGATCCAAGTATCAATATTAAGATTATTGGTGGTGTTCCTCAGTGGCAACCAAGTCTACCAGATATACTTCTTAGAGCAGGCATTTCGATGTCTGATGGTAAAAATATTAACATGATGACAAATAACGAGTATTTAAAGGTACACGAAGTTGATAAGGAAATCGTTCACTTGCTTCATAGGTATAAAGCAAATGCCAACATAGAGTTTATTTCTATGCTTGATAAATTGTGTGAAGATGAAAGTTGTATATTTTTAACTTCAGATTGTAGCTTTTTTGAACCTACAGCATGGGATTATGGGCATCTGACAGCCAGTGGGTCAAAGTTAGCAGCACGATTTATCTTATATGAGAGTGATTTGACTGCTTCCCAGTGCTCAGATTAGTTGTAAACTTTACAACAGCAGAAATGCTCAACTGCTGATATTACAAGGATTTTAAGATAGTGAGACAAACAGAAATAAACCACAAATGTTGTAAAGATGTTGTAAAGACAGATTTACCCCTCGCAAACCATTGCTACATAAGGGTTTATGAAACTGCGACTATTGAGTGGGAGTAATCGGGAAAAAGATATGTTTGTTAAAACTAAGAATTTTAATTCTGAAGAATTGGCTCAATTTTTAGAGTTGCAGAAACTGTCTTTTAGTATTCTTCAGTCGGCTGCCTCTAGACTCATGGGCGGCGAAACTGAAAAAGAGGTGGCACGACAGTTGGTAAAAGATTACTACTCGGCTGGCTTTACCTCATTTTTTCATTTACCCGTTGTTCTTTTCGGCGAAAGAACCGCGCTTCCAGGAGATTGGACAGTTGAAAAATTCTATCCTAAACGTAAGATGCTTGATGCAGGCGACAGCGTCATTCTTGATGCATCGCCAATTCAAGATGGATTTCTAGTGGATACCTCATACAGTTTCTGTTTTGGTGATAGTCAAGCTCATCGAGACATGATGAAACATCTATCTCAATACAGAGATTCTATACCTGCCTCTGTCAATCAAGGCGCTTCTTTCAGTCAAATAGCAGATAGCGTTATCGAAAATATGATTAGTCATGGCTTTGAGCCGGTCCACACAAAGCATATTGGCGAAGTATTGGGGCACCGCGCAGTGCGGCTGAGTAAGTTGCCTTTTAATCCAAGAATGAAGGGCTT
>Ga0255775_1001632_pt1 | contig 20615 bp, 12 predicted proteins | sample 011ome_26_FD_179973 | JGI IMG/M metagenome (GOLD analysis project Ga0255775, IMG submission 179973) | Coastal salt marsh microbial communities from the Groves Creek Marsh, Skidaway Island, Georgia - 011511BT metaG (version 2) | ecosystem: Environmental > Aquatic > Marine > Intertidal zone > Salt...
TTGGCATCAGCTGGTTTGGCAGCTGGTTTGGCAGCTGGTTTGGCATCAGCTGGTTTGGCAGCTGGTTTGGCATCAGCTGGTTTGGCTTTTGGTTTGGCAGCTTGTTTGGCTTTTGGTATGGCAGCTTGTTTGGCATCAGCTGGTTTGGCATTTGATTTGTTCATCATTAAATTAATACACTATGTTCTTATTTATAATATATTTTTAAAATACTATATCACACAATTAAACTAATTGTAAATAGAAAAAAATAAATAGTATATCGCGACCCATTATATTTACTATTTTTAAAAATTATATACTTAATTAGTAGTATAAATGAGTGCTGATAAATATAAAGTCACTTTCATGAAGGATGAAGGAGAAAAGAAAAATAGCATATTCGCGTTGAAAACGACGATCAATAAGAATGGTGAAGATAGTTCAGGGGAAATATATTATTTCAATAAGAACGAAGTAAAAAGTAAAAAAATACAAAGGCTTAGATATTTTAATGAAGAAGAAAAAAAATTTCATATAATTGTTTATAATGGTAGGGATTTAGAATATTATAAACCAGGTAACGGCAAAATTGATGATGATAATCTTTTAAATAAGCTTAACGAATATGATAAGTGCGTAATCGTAAATATTACAGTTAAAAAAGATAAAAACACATATATATTTTTAAAAGAACAAACTAAACGCGATACAGAAGGAATATTTGAAAAAATGAAAATAGAAAATGAAGAAACATTTAAAAAAGGTAACCTTATTGATATAGTAAGGGCATTATTCAATCTAATTGAAGATTATCATATTAACAACGATGGTGAGAAAAAAGAAGAACCAGCAAGCAGGGAGGAGGATCATGCGGCGGCGGCCGCTACGGCAACCACGGGGGAGGAGGCCAATGCTAAGGCGGCAGCAGACAAGGCGGCAGCGGACAAGGCGGAGGAGGCCAATGCTAAGGCGGCAGCAGACAAGGCGGCAGCGGACAAGGCGGAGGAGGCCAATGCTAAGGCGGCAGCAGACAAGGCGGCGAAGGCCAATGCTGAGGCCGCACCTGCTGCAGAGGAAGCCAAGCCTGCTGATGAAGCCGCACCTGCTGCTGAGGCCGCACCTGCTGCAGAGGAAGCCAAGCCTGCTGAGGAAGCCGCACCTGCTGCTGAGGGCGCACCTGTCGCACAGAACGTCCCCGGAGGCGGCCGAGGCAAAAGAAAATATAAAGCAAATGTAAATCAGAAGTCTCTAAAAAAAATGTCAACAATTATAAAAAAATTATTAAAGATTAATTTAAATATCAAACCAGCCGCCAAGCCAGCCGCCAAGCCAGCCGCCAAGCCAGCCGCCAAGCCAGCCGCCAAGCCAACTGCTAAACCAAAAGCGGAAGCCAAAAAACCAAAAGCGGAAGCCAAAAAACCAAAAGCGGAAGCCAAAAAACCAAAAGCGGAAGCCAAAAAACCAAAAGCAGAAGCCAAAAAACCAAAAGCAGAAGCCAAAAAACCAAAAACAGTCAAAGAAACTAAACCAAAAGCAGAAGCCAAAAAACCAAAAGCAGCTAAAGCAGTCAAAGAAACTAAACCAAAAGCGGAAGCCAAAAAACCAAAAGCAGAAGCCAAAAAACCAAAAGCAGAATCAAAAAAACCAAAAGCAGTCAAAGAAACTAAACCAAAAGCAGAAGCCAAAAAACCAAAAACAGTCAAAGAAACTAAACCAAAAGCAGAAGCCAAAAAACCAAAAACAGTCAAAGAAACTAAACCAAAAGCAGAAGCCAAAAAACCAAAAGCAGAAACAAAAATAGCTAAAACCGAAGCCAAAATAGCTAAAACCGAAGTCAAAAAACCAAAAGTAGAAGTCAAAAAACCAAAAGTAGAAGTCAAAAAACCAAAAGCAGTCAAAGAAACTAAACCAAAAGCAGAATCAAAAAAACCAAAAGCCAAGCCAGTTGCCAAACCAAAAGCCAAGCCAGTTGCTAAACCAAAAGCCAAGCCAGTTGCTAAACCAAAAGCCAAGCCAGCTACCAAGCCAACTGCTAAACCAAAAGCCAAGCCAGTTGCTAAACCAAAAGCCAAAAAAATAAGTTTAACCGATTGAGATATTGAAAGCAAATACTTTTCTTTATTACTAATCGGTTTTAATGTTTTTGATAGCCACGTTTCTCCATACCATTTGTATTCTATTTGTGATAATATGCAATAATTATCATTTATTTTCCAACTTGTATATACAATCAATGATATATATGTATTACCAGGGGAAAAGGGATATAATGTATATAGTATTAAAAATATATGCGATGTAAATAATAAATATTTTAATACAATCATTGATATATTATTCAAAAGACTTCTATATATATTGAACGATCAGCATGTTTAAGCATATCAAATGTGTAATCCGCGCCTTTCAATTCATTTTTATCAGCTTGTTTATATTGTTTAAAAGTAATATAATCATTTATATCAAGTATTGTATTTTGTGCAAATATAGACTTTGCGTCGCCTGACAAATTCATATTATCATTTGACTTATCTAAATATCCATTCAAATCTATATTATTTAGAAATTCAATTAATTTATCTATTTTTTGAATATTTATATTACTCTTTTTTTCATTATTTCTTCTACCAAGTAATTTAAAGTAATCAATAACTTTTCCGAATGATGTATTTAACAAAAAATATGATTCTAAAAATTTATTAAAATTAGTATTATATTCGTCGGCCGTATTATTAATTCTATCTATATGGCCAGAATCGTGCATATATATGTAACCTGTCATATCTTTATAGTTTGAACTATCACTACTAGTGACGCCTTCATATTTGTTAATACTTAGTTCGCTTTTTGAAAATTCAATCGCGTTAGATTTGTCTCCACTTGTGTACATTGCTTTAACCGAAAAAGGAATATCATATTTTCCACCACTAATGTATAAAATACATAAATTAATAATATAATATTTAGTATCAGGAATATATACCCATTTTTTCGTTACCATATTATCGGTATACACCGATATAAATGTTTTTTTATCTTTATCATTGTAAATTATTATTTTAGATTTAGTATATAAATTTTTATGTTTCGATGTATCAATATCAAAATTAAATTTATAATTGCCTTTTTTCAAGTATATATATGATGAATAAAACAATGATTTTGGATTCGCTGAATTTCTAACTTCAAAACTTATCTTTGAATTCATTACATCAGATTTAGGTAAATATGGAGTTATCTGCGATATTGGTGGTATATAATAATTACATTTTGCTAACTTCACAGAAGGTGTATTTTTAATTCTTAAAATTACAACACCGGACCCTCCTCGTCCACTACGGTCACTGTGCGCGCCACCCCCTCCTCCACCACCACCCGTTGCTTTCATGCCAGGTTTCCCATGCCCGTGCCTATACCCACCATCACCACCGCCGCCATATTGTCTTTTATCATCACTTATACCCGTATAGCTACTTCCCCAACCAACTCTGCCATTTTCATGGTAAGTGCTACCACCGCCCCCACCTCCAAAAAAACCATTTTCACCTACATTACTACCAAAATAACTAATTAAGTTTTTACCAACACCACCATCCCCTCCACCGCCACTAGATGTAAAATTCCTATATTGTTGCGTTGTTTGTATTGCATCTTCGCCGCGAAATCCTGCTCCACCACCACCACCAGAAGCATGATCTGGTTGACCCCCGCCTGTTCCATTTCTCCCTTTACCCCCATTATTACCATAAGATTTCCACCCATCATAAGATACTTTATCAGATACCCCTCCCGTAGCCTGTTTTCCTGATACGTTAGAATGAGATCCTCCACCACCTGATCCACCTGCATTTCCATTAACACCAATATTTTGTGGGTTACGTGTCCCACCTCCTCCTCCTCCCTTTGCAACATAAGATATGCTATTAATCGTTATTGAACTATCTATACCATTCTTGCCATTTACACCATTATTATATACGGTGGCGCCATTACCTCCATTTCCAACTTTTATGATACACGAATCATTCATGGCTAATTCTTTTGATTCAGAAAATAATACTGTTCCACCACCACCTCCTCCACCAAAAGCTCCCCCCCCACCTCCTCCACCAACAACTAAAATGCTTGTTTCGATATTTCTATTGACTTTTACATCATAAATAAAATCTGTATTCTTAAATTCATAATAAATATCACCCGACGAACCAGATAATATCTTGTTATTTAAATCACTATATATACAGTCAACATATTGTGTATTTCCTATAAGAGGTATATCATTGCCTGGCTTAGCTAAATCACCGTCAGTGAATGGTGACCAGGGGAAAGCTGGGACTGTATGATATATCCATGTTTTACCATTTAAATCTGATGTATATGTCTTTTGACCCCCACCTTGTACATCTTGTGTCCAAAAAAATTCTAAATCATCACCTAAACCATCCTCACCAAAATATATATCTAGTTTATAGATTTCCTTTTTATTTAAATAAATAAAACCGCTTGCTCTCTCTTGCATTCTGTGATGTCCACCATTATTTACTATTAAGTTATCGTTCAAATAAACATACGATGCGTCATCGGATTTTGTTCCAAAAATATAATGACCAGCATCGTGTGCGTAAAAATATCCCGTAAACCACATTGTATAAGTATCATCATGATTTGCATATAATGTTCCATCTGTCAATTCGCTCAATCCTTTAAACTTTGTTGCTTTTGATCCAGATTCCTGCTGAATTGAATCATTTTGATCTTTGTTTCTGATATATTCTATATTGCCATGATAATAACCATCTACTTTGAACCATTTTAAACCTTCTTTGAAATTATTTTTAATTCTTATTATTACATCTTCTATTGTAGTATCAATTATTGCATCAGCAGATTTAGTTAAATATTCTCTTTTATAATTGTGAACACTAAACTGATTTAAAAATTTGGCTTCATTCCATTTCTCCTTATTTGAATCATAATATGTCGTTAGCTGATATTTTCCAATCACATCATTGTCTATAATTTTCTGTTTTATTATTGATAATGCTGTTGATGTTGCTAAATCTTTTTCATCTATTTCATCTTGGATAACTTTTTTTCTATCTTCTAATGCTTTTATTATTGCGCTTTTTTTATCCTCTCTGATATTACTATCACTATTCTTATAATCATCCCATCGTATCCCTGTTATATTAGTATCTATGTCAGGTAATTGTATAAGTTTTTCGGCAGAAGATAAGGCCAAAAAATTATTTAATTGTAATTTAGCATTTATTATGCTATAATTCTTTATCTGTGTGTTATAACATAAATAATTATAAGTAAATTTGTGCACTTTTACATCAAAATCTGGAAATTTAGATATTTTATAAATTTTAAAAGCCTTTTCGTTATAGTACTCTAACCCATTTCCATATTGTTCTATAAACTTAGATATAGTAAATGTAGAATCAACTATGAAACTATTTTGCTGCGCATTAATACTTACCTTTTTAATATCTACCAAATAATTGTCTTTATCTAAGATAAACTCGTAAAAATATTTACCACTTATACCTGTTTTAATTGGCACAACGGTATTACAAATACTATTGTCAATGTTAAATGGATAAAAATCATTATATGCATAATAATTATTATCTATTACCATAGTATTGTCTCCGCTTTTGTCATCATCTTCTCCTAATTTATAAAAACATCTAGTTTCTTCTTTGACATTTGCATAATCACCTTCATTTAGTTTATTATCAACATAAACTTTATGCTTTTTTATTGCACCATCACCTATTTTATCTATTTCCTTCCAATCTTCAAACATATATTTGCATGTATCTTTGTTATTTGCTGCATAGTCTCTATCACATCCTTCTTTATCCTTAGTAAAATATATTTCGCAATCCCTGAATTTAACATCCTTATATAATATTTTTTCGCTAAATTTTTCGAGAATATTATCATGTTTGAAATATGTTTTAGCTAGATAATATATCACAAGTATAAGTGTTATTAATGATAAAATTAATACAATTTTTTCGTAAGAATTTTTTAATACCATATATATAGTTAATCTATTAATATTGTTTATTTTTTAAATTAATATTTATAATACATATCCTATTAAGGATTTTTATTGATATTCTACATATATTAATACCGTATCAAACCGCGCTTACAATATTAGGTTTACTCAAAATACAATTATTAATTATCAATATTAAAAATGAGTACATAATCTTAAAAATCTCTTGAATTTTAAAAAGTTTATAAAAATCTTAGAAAAATAAAATTATGTACTCGTTTTTAATTAAGATCTAAATGTTCCAAAATCATATTTATTTTTTCTTCTAGATAACTAACTGTTGTATCATAACTTAAATTGCCATTAGTAATTTTTAAAAAACCTGTTGTATTTTGAAACTTTACCTTTTCTATTGGTAGATCTTCAATAGTATCATTGTTAATAATTGAATCTGCTGCTCGTGTTATTATAACTACATAAGCAGCATTTGATATAAATGTATCTATATCTGCCCATTCTATAATACCGCCGTGAAATATTCTAAATTCATACTCCGGATTTATATTTTTTGGAAAAGTATATTGAATTGTTGTTGAAACTGTTGTATTTTGATTTGGAAATCCTGAATGAGTAAAATCTCCATCAATAACAATTGAGCCTACCTTGCCTTCTACATTAGCAGATACATTCCCTATCCCAGTCAAAATATTCATTGTTACTGGGTTATTCTTTTTAACATATAGAAGAGAAGTGTAGATATTTCCAAGATGATATGAATCACTTGGATGCCACCAAAAATACGAACCATTTATTGTTATACTATCATTTTCGTAAGCATTAAAAGTATTATTAGTGCCGTAACCAACACCATTGTATGTAATATAATTCCAATTAGTATTATCCTTAGTTTCTTTTAGTTGAGTTGTGAAATTACGATGCGCTCCTATATGAATAGTTATATAGTGTGAAGTAAATATTAGTTCTGCTGGTGGAAACACAACTAATAAATCAGCAGGAACACCCGTCGGAAATTCTAATGTATCTATTTTATTATTAACATTAGTAATATCTGTATCTATTTTATTATTAACATTAGTAATATCTGTATCTATTTTATTATTAACATTAGTAATATCTGTAACTATACGATTTTGTAAGCTGTCAGCATTACCATACAACAAGTCATCAATTTGTGTTTTTAGATAGAAGGTATTTAAATCAGTTTTTAAAGCGTATAATTCTAAACTTTGATGACTTGTTAAATAACCTGCTGAATTTATTTCTGTTTTGTTGTAATAATCATCATTTATTTCTGTTTTGTTGTAATAATCATCTAAACTTTGATGACTTGTTAAATAACCTGCTGAATTTATTTCTGCTTTGGTATAATAATCACCCCCCGATGTTTGTTCTACCCAAGATAAATTTCCCGATGCATCTGTTGATAATACTTTACTTGCTTCTGGTGCTGTTGATGGAAGTGTTAGTGTATAGCTTTGGTTGTATTCATGTGGTGGACCTTTTATGACAACACCATGAGAATTTTGTTCGCAATTTAGTTTTATGGACCCCGAACCAGTATCTCCCGACCCCTTAATAGTAACATTATTAGTAACATCCATTTCAGTATCAATAGTTACTTTTGATGCGGTTGTTGTTATATTTTGAATTGATGATGCTGATGCTGATGATGAACCTGGATCAATCCAAGATAAATTTCCCGATGCATCTGTTGATAATACTTTACTTGCTTCTGGTGCTGTTGATGGAAGTGTTAGTGTATAGCTTTGGTTGTATTCATGCGGTGGACCTTTTATGACAACACCATGAGAATTATGTTCGCAATTTAGTTTTATAGCACCTGAACCAGTTTCTGCTGAACCTTTTATAGTTATATCATCAGCGGATATAGTACCATCAGTATGTACATTACCATCTACATGTAATTTAAAGTTAGGGTCTGGGTCATTTGTTCCAATACCTATATTTGTATATTCAGAACCAAGATATAGTTTTGAATTATTAATTTGCCAAGCATCAGCTGCGGTATCTTGTTCATAGTCTTCTGTTTCATCTCCAAAAATATCAGATGTTTTATATTCAGGATTGATAGTCCTTGCATATGATAATACATGATTTAATTTTAACTCTGTTACATACTGATATGAAGTACCATGTAATGAATTAATATATGCCACAGCTGCTTCATCATCCCCAGAAGCATCTCTTAATACTTTTGGTAATGTTGATGTTCTTCTTTTTCTAAACTTCATCTTGCCATCACCAGATACAGCAAGCTTATGGTCATCGCCTATCCACAATGAATTATCGCTAATATACATATCACGAATCTTTCTTTCCGCACTTCCAATATCAACAGAGTCATTTGTTTCGGGTAATATGCTTCTATTTATAGTTATTTCTGAGTTTGATACTTTTAATACATCACTTGTATCATATATATGAAGTGGTGCCAAAGGATTATTCGTGCCAATCCCTATGTTGCCATCATGAGTCATTGTAAGAGATTGTGTACCAGTAGTATCCGTTACTTGCATTATATTGATACTAGAAGTTGTATTATGTGTTATTTTTAGCGATGGGACATCTGCTCCTGTACTTACTATTTCAAGATTTTCGGTTTGATAAGTATCTGTATAAATAGTTGTTGTTGAGCCTGTTACATTTAAATTTTTAGCTGTTAAATCACCGGTTATAGATATATCAGTCGGTAATCTATTATTATCGATAATTCCTGTTAATTGCGTGGCATCCAAATTAGTTATCCCTGAACCGTCTCCTGATATATTTGTCGCAGATATATTTGTCGCAGATATGTTTGTCGGTAATATTGCGTTACTGATAGTTCCTGTTAATTCTGTGGCATCCAAATTAGTTATCCCTGAACCGTCTCCTGATATATTTGTCGCAGATATATTTGTCGCAGATATGTTTGTCGGTAATATTGCGTTACTGATAGTTCCTGATGTGATATTACCAGCATCTAATGCTGTTATATTGGTTCCTGTACCTTCTAAGCTCGTAGCTTTGATATTACCAACGACTTCTAATGCTTCTGTTGGATCACTTGTATTTATACCAACATTACCAGCATTGTAATGTATTTTCGTACCATTTTCTTGCCATACAGTTGCCCCGCCTTCGCCGCCTTCGCCGCCTTCGCTTCCACCAGCATATTCTTGACCATTTTTATATATTGTCCCTGTATTTGATAAATATATATTACCTGACAAGTTAATATTACCGCTCACATCTAATAATTGCGATGGTTCATTAGTACCTATACCGATATTTCCTGTTCCTCTTTGAATAGTAAGTCGTTTTACAGTGTCGGATGTATCGGATATAAAGTATTGATTGTTATCAGTTCCATTGCCATTATCATTAACACCAGTTTCCCATATATTGGTATCTGAGCTCATTATCTAATATTTACTATATAATAAAAATGTTCAGTTAATTTCAAAAATTGATAGGCATATTGATTAATTTTATTTAATCCAAGAAATGGAATACAACAACTTCGATCTCCTTATCAATAACGAGAATAGGCGAATTAAAGTTTACAAGTATAAAAAAGAGTTTGATAATAATGTTGCAGAAGTATTTAGGGAGTGCTATAACGACTGGCAAGGAGTGAGCGACGAATCCATCAATCTATTGAAGACACATGTCGCTAAACTTACTGATAATAATATGCAGATTACTGGTTGTGTGTCCGATGACACAATCTCTCTATATAATCGTGATTGTAGCAGGCATTATTATATTAAGTTTGATAGTAATATTGAATTGTGGTATGTTGAAGGATTGTATACTGAATATCAAATCGCAGATAGCTTTGATATTCTCCTCATGATGCTTTCGTATTAAGTGCAATATTCTATAAAAATTGATATCTGTGTTATTTTATATTTTTTTATGCTTCAAAACGAAAATACATCAAATATTCATAATATAGATTGTGATTGGGATAAATATCCCATGGTTTCTATAAAAGATTATTATTCTAATAATTTTAATGATATTATAATATCCGAAATTTCCGAAAATTTAATTGAGATATTATAAAAAATGATTGCGTTTTATTTTTAATATTTTTTATAACAATGATTTTGATTGATAAGAATAAGGTTTATGGTATTATTCTTGGACACGCATTGGGAGATGCTTTGGGTACTCCTGTGGAATTCTTTCCTTATGCGCATTATAATGGTAAATTGGAAACGCCGATTATTAGATATTCAAGAACTTATGGAAAACAAGTTGGTGTTGTTGGACAAGTATCTGATGATACTGAAATGGCTATGATACTTTTAAAAACTATCGGGGATGGTTACACAAAAGAGCGAGCTGTTGTCAATTATATGATTTGGGCTAACAATAAATTTGAGAATTGTAAAGGGCGTTCGCCATTTATGGGAAGAAATACTAGAAATCTCTTTATAGCCCCAAAATCTAATTATGAATTATATCTGAATAGGTTTCGCAAGCATTATCCCGATTTTGAAACTATGGAAGCTTCACAATCCAATGGTGCTTTAATGCGAGCGTATGCGCATATATTTGCCGAAGATGAAAATATTATTCGCGAAGATGTATTTATTACAAATCCATCAGAACTTGTATATAACGCAGTATATACATATATACAGGCTATAAAAATGGCTATTGAAAATACTCCAAAGCATATTATTATGGTAAAAATAAGAGAAATGATAAAGTTCGACAAATTATTAATCGCATTTGATGAAGCATCTAGCAATACTTTTAGAAATGTTACTATTAACAAGGGGCATATTATAAATGCTTATTATTGCGCATTCTGGGGACTATTTCAATTTGATAATTACAAAGATGCGATAGATGCCATTATTAGTTTGGGCCCCGAAGAAGGAATCCCCGCAATGATATGTGTACGGGGTAAATGGAAAAAATCAGAGGTTATTATTGGTGATACGGATACAAACGCGGCTATTGCTGGCGCATTGTTAGGAGCATATTATGGCTATGATAAAATTGTTGAAAATAATATTACGAGGAAAAACATGGATATTCTATTAAATTGTGATAGTGCACTAGGTGATATTGTTAGACCACCTGATTATAAATTAACAGAAGAATTTATTGCCGATTTTGTAAAAAATTGATTGGTGTTCTTGTTATATTTAATAACACAATGTTCTCCGCTTTCGCTGCTTCCCCTGCTTTCGCTGCTTCCCCTGCTTTCGACGACGAAAAGTCTACTGATACTTATTTCTATCTAGGTGGTATTAACAATTTTCTGAATGAAGAAGAATACGAGGAAAAAGAATCATTTTGCGAGGACGACTTTTATTACGATGAACTCGCTGATTACTATGATAGCTACTACGATGATTATAATGATTATTAATTATAATTGATGGGGGCGAGTAAATACTATCTACTCTTTTATATGTTTTTCATTTTTTTTAATATTAGATATTTTTTTTTTAAGTTTACTGATTCTATCATGATAATCCGTTTTAGACATTCTTACAATCATATTTGTATATACTTTTTTTAACATACTTATTTTAGTTTTATGCTTTTTTATTTGCTCCAAGTACTGGGATTTTGTCATAACCTTTTTTGCTTTTTTTCTATCTGCACTTTGTTTTTTACTTGCTTTTTGTTTTCTATTCGGGCTATTTTTTTTAGTATTTTTATCTTTCATTGCTTTACTATATTATATTAACACAATTTTTAATTTTAAATATACTATGATAATTAAAGATAATTACATTATTTATAATATAAGCAGATGCTAACAAACCCATTGCTATGATAGCTACTACGACGATTATAATGACTATTAATATATAGAAGTAAACAAAAAATATGGATAAAGAATATATACCTATTTTATATTTTTTATCTGTTTGGATAGTACTTTATAGTTATTTATATGTTGCTAAGATATTTCCTTATAATCCAATAATATTGCTTTGTATAGCAACCGGATTTTATATAATCAATATTGCCAATATTGCATACAATTATAATGAACATACATCATTATTTTATTATATAATTATTAATACTTTATTAAAAATACCACCATTACTTATGGTATATCGTGATAAAATTAATTATAATGATATTATATTTAGTGTTATATTTATAATTATATATATAATATTCATGACATTAATTGATGAGGATATTATATGTATTTATAAAAACTATACTGCATTTATAATAAATAAAAACGATGGTATCATGGGCGAATTATATTATCATATAAATTATCTACTTTAAATAGATAGATATAATGAGTGATTTGGAAGTTCTAGTCCCTGATCAAGTCCCTGATCAAGACCCTGATCAAGATTATACTGGATCACGTTATGAAAATATAAAAACAATTTTTGAACCACCACGTCCACCTATAGTATTTCGTATAGATGAACGTGATTATAATTGTGAATATAATCTTGAACATTTTCAGGAATATATTTATACTATTTGTAATGATGATGGTCCAGATATGACAGTGGGAGAAGAAGGGGTCTTTAGAGATGAACATTTAATATTATGTGAGATAAATCAGAGATATGAGTCGGGAACATTTTCTCGAATTGGAGAAAAAGAAAGAGATATTGCAGAAAAGAATGCATACGATAAAATAAAACAAGCAAGTCAATATTCTACTCCGATCTATAAAGGAAAAGAAAATTATTATATAGAGTTGTGTAATGGGTCGACGTGTGTAAAGAAAGATTCTAAAATAAAAGTACTAGATAAAGCGTTATCAATAGCCAACGGAACTAATTTTAAAGGTGGTGTCGGAAATATTAGACGATATAATACAGTTAGTAATCACACAGGTAAAAACGCCTTCCAATCGCGTGGAACACCTGGACATGTAAAGTTTTTTTGGCACATATGGAACCATTTTGCACCTAGTCGTTCTAGACAAATAGATCCCCAGCATCCTTTAACTGGTCATCCTAGTGGTGACAATAGAATTTATATTAAAATGCCTATATATCATACTGACGGGCGTTTTATTTGTAATATACTACTAAGACGTAATTTAAATTCAGGTAATACAATATATTCGGTACTATTTGAATTTACTAATTTAATACATTGGAGTATATTTTATTCACATTGCGATGCTAATGTGGCTGATTATCAAGTTTCACAATTTCATTTTACTATTAACCCATTTAGCAGAAGCCCAAAAAAACGTATTTTCTTTGAATATACAAGTTATATTGATAGCCAAGTAAATCGCGAAGAGGGGGTTATGGGAGTTGTATCTCAACTAATGATACGCGCAATGTATCAGCTTGTAAGTGGTAGAAGCCGGGGTACTGATTTTATTATGGATGCAGATTTTATGGGTTTAAGGACTACTATTGACGAAGCAGGTTTTAATGTCAGCACAAATAATCAATTAACAAATATTGCTCGTCAACACATTGATCTAGTATATATGATTCAACATGTACTAGGCGGCTCTGATTTTGGATTAAATGATATTATACATGATATTCTAACTTTATCTGCACCAGCTGGTGGTGCAGCAGCAGGACCAGCTGGAGGTAAAAACATAAATAGATATTTAACTAAAATTAATAATATTAAGGAAAGGCTTAAACTATTAAAGAAAAATAAGGTTAAAAATAAGGTTAAAATTACAAAGCTAAGTAAATCAATCGAGGAGCTAAAAGCCAAGCTCAAAAAGCAAAAAGAAAAGGAGAAAGCTAAGCTCAAAAAACAAAAAGAAAAGGAGAAAGCTAAGCTCAAAAAACAAAAAGAAAAGGAAAAAGCCAAGCTCAAAAAGCAAAAAGAAAAGGAGAATGTTAAGCGAAAAAAAACGAAAGCTAAAAAATCATAATTATCATATTATCATAACTTATTAACGTAAATATGTATAATATACAAGATATATAACATAATGCAGTTAAAGTTTATCATGAATATTATACTTATACGTTTGTATTTTATTAGTTTATTTTTAGGATTTTTAGAATAAAATGGAATGTGGATATCGTTTACTATATTTTCTTTATAACAATAGCTTTCTTTAATTAAATCTGATATAGAGCTGGTATGAACTATAAGACCTTTAATATTATTTTTGTTTTTTTTAGTATTTATTACATAACTATCTAGTAATGTTCTAAAAAACCCTGATAGATGTTTCTGAGATATTATGGAGTTATATGCTTTGCATTGAACAAGGTAAATTATACCTTCATTTGTTTTAAATATAATATCTATACCGGTATCAAGTAATACATTGTAATTTCTATAATATTTATTTGTTTTATATTTATCTTTAACAGAAATAAGGTCATTGCTTAGAATTATTCCAGAATCAATTAATAAATGGTCTGGAACATCTTTCCATAAATATATTTCATCAATATTAAAGTAATCGTGTAATTTTTTTAATACATATTTTTCATATTGAAAACCTTTTATACAATTATAATCGATATACTTTATATGTTGAATATAATCATAATTTATCATGATATGATATGGTAATACATATAGATATAGTTGATATATATTTAAGTATGTTAAGTATTTTTAAGTATATTAAGTGTATTAATTTTGAGTACATAATTCTTTCAAAAAGCTAAATTTATAAAAGTTCTAAGAAATTATAAAAAATAAAATTATGTACTCAAAATTTAAATTTAAGTAGCAAGTTTTTTTTTGATTTAGCTTTGGGTTCTGGTTTAGCTTTGGGTTCTGGTTTAGCTTTGGGTTCTGGTTTAGCTTTGGGTTCTGGTTTAGCTTTGGGTTCTGGTTTAGCTTTGGGTTCTGGTTTAGCTTTGGGTTCTGGTTTTGGTTTAGTTTCTTTGACTGCTTTAGCTGCTTTTGATTCTACTTTTGGTTTAGTTTCTTTGACTGCTTTAGCTGCTTTTGGTTTTTTGGCTTCTGTTTTAGCTGCTTTTGATTCTACTTTTGGTTTAGTTTCTTTGACTGCTTTAGCTGCTTTTGGTTTTTTGGCTTCTGCTTTAGCTATTTTTGATTCTACTTTTGGTTTAGTTTCTTTGACTGCTTTAGCTGCTTTTGGTTTAGTTTCTTTGACTGCTTTAGCTGCTTTTGGTTTAGTTTCTTTGACTTCTACTTTTGGTTTTGTTTTAGATTTTGTTTTTGGTTTTTTTGATTCTGCTTTTGGTTTAGTTTCTTTGACTTCTACTTTTGGTTTTGTTTTTAGTCCTCCACCATGGTCGGTCATTATATATTTTTTGGGCATAATACCATGGGTCTGCGGGGGTGGGGATCCTAAGTCTAAGGAATTAGGGTCTAAGGAATTAGCACGCGCGGTTGACGCGTCCGAAATATAATTATCATCAACTGGGGGGGATGCATTCCGTATCATTTTTTCTCTCATCGCCTTTTTGCTTGTCATTAGGGCTTCCTCCCTCCGCGGGCGCCTAATTGACAACTCGGGCGCAAATTCATCCCATGATTTTAGTACTTCTACGGGAATTTCTCCTATATCGTTATCATATGATTTATCTACTATATAATTTTCTAAGAATAATACTCGTTTTTCACACGCATGTTTAAGTTTATCAAGTTTGTCAAATGACATTTCACCCCCTTTCATATATGATTTTCGTTTCTTCTTATTCTTTCTGTATCCATAACCCATATTACCTCCTCCTGTTCGTACTCCCACAATTAATTTTATTTGTTCATCTAACTGAAAAACACGATCTTCTAGTGCCAATAATTTTCCAAAATTTGTATGAAATTTAACTATATTTGAAAATGGATTATTGTTAAAAAGCTTTGCCACTGCCGTTTTAAACTCCTTTGATACATTTTCTCTAGCAATTCTATATTTGTCTTGTTTAGTTAGTCTTCTTCCACTTGCTTCAAAACAAATTGCAACAATAGCATCATGAGCATTAAGATATTCCGCATAAAGGCTATTTAAATTGCCACCAATATTCAAAAACATATCACAGTATTCTTTTTCTTTGGCTGCGTCATGAATATCTCGTGAGAGGGCCTCTTCGAGTGCTTCTCCCTCAAAGTCGGGATCATGGGCCCTTAACAAATTTATTTTAGCTTCTTCAATTTCTGCTATTTCTTCTGGTTCAAAATGAATAGCAAGCGAAGACACTGATCCAACAGCACTAGCATCTGGTCCTGCTGCTGCTGCTTGTGGTGCTGCTACTGCTGCTACTGCTGGTCCTGCTGGTGCTGCTCCTACTGGTGTTCCTTCCGGTGGTAAGGATTCTTCCCCACCAACATCTAAACCATAACCATACAATTCTCTTACTAATTTATTTTTATATTGTTCGACTGCCTCATCCCCGTCCGTTCTGTTCTCTATAATAGATAATAAATTAAAATAACGTCTTTTTGCTTTTATTAACATTTTAACTAAGTCATGTAGCATGGGTTGTACTTTATTTATAATTAAGTTTCTAAAAGTATCTGTTATGTTTTCGTAAAAAACGCGTAGACCATTCCTACTCTGTTTTGGGATTGCTAAATATAATCTTATTATATTCTCTGCGTCTTCGAATTGAGTAAATAAACTTGTATATACTGTATCTATTTCTAAATTAAGTTCGTCATATAACTCTCTGTGCGGTTTCATGTTTAGCAGCAGGCTGTCTACTGTATCATCACCACTACGAACACTACCCGAGTGCATGCCGCGAAATTTTCCTGCCATATCTTTTAGTACATTATTAAGTGTACTAATAAAAGCTGTATAATTTCCCCTCGTATTGCCGACTACTTGCTGCGCGACGTCGGTGCTCACCGTTAATAATTCGATACCTTTAAATAACCCATTTACAGTTAATTTCCGTTGACCTATTCCATCGTCTTGAGACATTTCATCGTCTTGAGATTCAAAAAGGCCTTTGCTATTTAAAAAATTTGAAAAATTTTCCCCTTCTTCCGTATTCGCCCACACAGAATGGCTATCGTCAATATAATGGTCTTCTTTTATCTTATCAACGAAATCTAAATATGAAGTTGGGGAGCTCAACTTCGCGCTCATGATGCCCATTTTTAGGGGATCAGGTATTTTTTCTATTTTGAAAAATGCAAAAAGCTTAGCAACAGCAGAAGTAGCATCAGTAGCAGCATCAGTAGCAGCAGCAGGAGCAGCAACATCACCAACAGCCATTAAATCAGGGTTAAAAAAGAACGGCATTCCCAGATGTTGCCGCAGCTGTTGCAGCGGCTGTCCCAGGTTAAAAACACGAGTAACTACATCTATAACTGCCATATTCATGTTCTTGTCCGCGTGGGACTCCGTCCAGTTTCCCATAAATTTAACAAACTGCTCCCTCTCACCAGTTAATAAAGTAAATTTAGTATCTATAAAAGAATTTAATTTGTCACTTTTGGCTGGGTAAACTATAACATATAATAAATAAGCTAAAACTGCTTCACGACATATATCTAATTTATTACTAGCAAATTCTTTTATCATTTTTAATCTCGTATTGCGCCTCGTATTGCGCAGATTCTCAGCATCAACAACATCAGCATCAGTAGCAGCATCAGCACCAGTAGCATCAACAACAACAGTATCACCAGCACCATCAGGACCAGCAGGATGAGCAACAAGAGGAGCAACAAGAGATGGAACAGTCGTAGTAGCAGCAGCATCAGCAGCATCAGCATAAGCATCAACAACATCAGCATCACCATCAGCATCAACAACATCAGCATCACCATCAGCATCAACAACATCAGCATCACCATCAGGACCAGCAGGACCAGCAGGAGCCCAGTAACTAATCCTCTGCTGCCAGTCAAAAAACAACTCCCCCAAAGGATTATATGGATCCACACCGTGCTTCGCCTCTTGCTGATCGTCGTCTAAAGGTTTATACATAATATCGTTGATAGAGCCCGTTATTTGTACATCTAATTTTCCACATAATGGATAGCGTAAGGTAAATACCCCATCAGTCCACGCCTGAATGGATTGTGCGGGCTGCGCGGGCGCGGGCGTATAACAAATAAAAAGATTAGCGTCTATAAACGTTTTCAAAATTATTTTCAATACATCTTTTTCTAATTTTTCATAGGTTTCTACTAAGGCTTTTGTAAAATCGCGTTTTAGCCTTATGGCAGAAGGCCTTAAAATATCTGCCTCCCCCCCTGTAACTAGCCCATCCGACATATTTATACTTATACGTAAGTTGCCGTACGACTGCCGCCCTGGCCGGTCGATAGATATAGTAATAGTATCTATACCTATACTAGCAGTACCATATATGCCTAGAGCCTCTGGGGGCAGCAGCATACCCAGGTCCCCCATTGCGGGGCCTGCGTTTTCTGCTGATATATATAATACATTAGTCCCGATGCTGCCATGAGGTTGAACACCTACGACTCGAAGTTTTGTAGCGTTAAAAGCATTATGAGTTTCTTGCAAAGTTCTATTGGCACTATATATAGAGTCAGGGTTTGTAAAAAAATACCCTGATAGTGTACTTAACAAAAAATTAGCACCAATAATTCTACATATTTTTGCTAAACTTCTATCAATAGTCAATAATGCTAAAGGGGTTGTGGGGCTATGAGGCTGCGCGAATGAGCCGTCCGTTTCTAAAAAAACAAATTTACCCTCATCGTAATTGCTTAAATTATTTAATACTAAAGCTTCAAATCCTTGATTAAAATCACCTAACCCTTTTCCTAATATTTTAAGTTTTATATATAAATTAACAGCATTAGAAATATATTTGCCACGAACTTGTCCCCAAGTTGGTATAGCGCCGAGATTGATTGAATTGCGAACATTGTTTGGTACACACAACTTTAATATTCCCATAAATAAGTTATCAGTTTTTAGTTTATCAAACCATGATATGTCACCATCACCCCCCTTAATAAATGCATCTGCTATTGTTTTATGTACTTTAGTTATATCTTTACCAACATTAGCAACAGTGAAAGTTCTATTATTAACTATTATGTTTTCATACACTCTGCTCCCATCTATAGGGTTAATTCTAACTAATACCATGTAAACAGTTTTTGTTGTAAAAACACTTCCTTTATCATCACCATCTCTAAACTTAAAATATGGATAAAATATATACTTATATGTACTGTTGGCTTCATCTTGATAACAAACTAAATCATACATAGATGCCAGTGCCATTGCACCAAAAGAGTAAATACCTAATTCAATTGTACCACTGTTCAATGTTTCCCCAGCATCTATAATACAATCAAATTGTTCATCACGCACCGTATTTTGGGTTGCACCGGTTCCATCTAAAGTCCCACTAATAGCTGTAGTCATGGCGCAAATTCCCGGATCCGTGCTAATTAACCATTGCGGCTGTTTTTTATCATCGTGATGCCCTGGTGGTCTAGTAGGACCTATCGCATCTTTATGTTCTTGTGAAATTGTATCTTTTAAATAGAAACCATTGGGGTGATGTTCTCGACTAAAAATCCCTAACGCTGGCAAACCTTCAAAATGTTCATCTTTTAAATGTATAAAAGGTTGTTCATCATCTCGATCTATATATTTTTTTATTAAATCTTTGAAATTAGCAACTAAACCGCGTCCTAAATCATAAAAATCGTGCTTATTATCTTGTTGTACAGCATAACATAATGATAATAATATCGCTTTAACAGAATTAAATATATTGGGCGCATTCGGGCTAGCCATATTGGGCGCATTCGGGCTATCCAGGAACTTTTTATAGATGTCGTATAACTCGTGTAAAAAACTGCCTGTGGGCGTTTTCTCAAATGAATCAATTATATGTCTTAATTGTTGTGCAGATAATTTAGTGTCGGCGTATCTTGTAAAGTAATCTCTGAGAGCTAAAAAGAAGTAATATTCATTAAATATATACCTACTTCTCATGCTATTTACATCAATAACCGATCTGTCGTCGTCAGTCCCACTTTGCAGATTCCAACCATTGGGACCACCTACGGCTCTGTCTCTAAATGTAATACTCTCGAATATTATATTATCTAATTCAGGCCCATTCACTGCAGCAGCCATATTTATTATTTAAACTACTATATTATATATATATATATTTTAAAAATGAGTACATAATTCTTAAAAAGAATAGAAATTATAAAAGTTTATAAAATTATAGAAAAATAAAGATTATGTACTCAAAATGGATTAAGGGATAATGAGGAAGGTTTTAGTAATAGGCTTAGTATAATTAATAAAAAGGAGTACATAATTCTTAAAAAGAATAGAAATTATAAAAGTTTATAAAAATATAGAAAAATAAAGATTATGTACTCAAAAATTGGGGTAATGAGGAAGGTTTTAGTAATAGGCTTAGTATAATTAATAAAAAGGAGTACATAATTGTTTTAAAAAGGATAGAAAATATAAAAGTTTATAAAATTATAGAAAAATAAAGATTATGTACTCAAAATGAGATAATAATATACATAATATTATTGGTAATAAGTGCGATATTAATATATTATCATCACATAAAATAGGTATATGAGTGGATATGATATGTTATATAGAATATTATGATTAGTATGATATGAATTGATAGTATGTAAGCTATGTGTTGATAGTGCAGGACTGCCTGCGGCAGTCGGCCGACCCTTATTG
>Ga0255775_1001637_pt1 | contig 20577 bp, 5 predicted proteins | sample 011ome_26_FD_179973 | JGI IMG/M metagenome (GOLD analysis project Ga0255775, IMG submission 179973) | Coastal salt marsh microbial communities from the Groves Creek Marsh, Skidaway Island, Georgia - 011511BT metaG (version 2) | ecosystem: Environmental > Aquatic > Marine > Intertidal zone > Salt...
GCTTACGCCGGGGTAGACGTATCGAAATTACGTTTCGCTGCTTACGAATGTTCATCCATTTCGACGTTGGAATGGTTGTGGAATAACACGAATTGGGGAAAGAAAGATGATTTAGGAAACGTGATAGATCAAGCCTTGTTTTGCTCGGGAGTTGCGGGAACGAACAAACTCGAGTTGCTCAAGTGGGCGAGAGAAGTGAAACAGTGCGAGTGGGATGAGAAGACGATTACTGTGGCAGCAGATAAAGGTAATCTCGAGATGCTGAAGTACTGCTTCTCTAATGATTGCCCGTGTGATAAAAGAGCTTCGTGCATTCAAGCTGCTGCAGGAGGAAACTTCGACTGTCTTCGATTTCTTTTCGACAAAGTGAAACCTTCGCGAGATACGGAAAAAGATGCGGCACTACTAGCAGCAGGAAATGGTCACATAGACATCTTGAAATATTTCGTTGAAGAACGAAAGATAGCGGATGATTTGAAGTTCAATTATCTCGTGGCATCCGCTGCAGTGCATGGCCAACTCGATTGTCTCAAATACTTAGTCGAAGAGGCGAAAGTGCCTCTTAACCAGGGGGATTTCATCGCTTTCGCTCGGTATTACGAGCGCCACGAGTGCTTAAACTACTTGCTCGAAAAAGGGTGCCCAGAACCAACGGACGAAGAATACGTTGCTTTTATTTTACGACGAGGATGAGAGAATGAGAATGAGAGAGAGAGAGAGAGAATGAGAGAGAGAGACAAAAATTTCCCCGCGCGTGCTCTTGCGTATTTTTAACACTGAACGCAGCCTTCGCGCAAGAAGAGAGATACATCACACAAACCCACACGTCTTTTTTATCCGTCCAAAAATTTTCCCGCCTAAATTACGTACGTCTTGAAAAGTCTCGAAAAGTCAACAACAACTTCGGGAGGAATTCAAAACATTTTCCTTCATAACTTAAAGAAACGTACTACTAATACACACAATAATGGAGTACGTGGTGACTCCGAACACGCGCAGGAGGAACACGAACGCGTCCACGCCTGGGGTTTCTTTTTCTTCCTCTGAGAACACGAATATTAAAAAGAACAACAACAAAAATGTCACCCAACATTCTCGCGCATTCATCGTCGAAGGGAAAACGAACGAACACTGGGACCCGATGACCGATTTAGACGTCTCGAAAGTCTTGTTCCACGAACACGTCCCGGTGGCGATTCGAGGAAAAGAGGAAGAGGAGCATTATTCGGAGACTGCGAATGAAGAGGAGGTCGAAGAAGAGCGGGTGGAAATATGCTCGGTGAGAGTCATGCTCGGCCCAACGGGGAACACGCAAACGAGTTCAAAGAGCAGAGTGCTGAGAGTGCACGTGCAATCGGAGAAAAATCCATTCTTCAGTCACTCGATGGAAGTGAACGAGGAGGAGTTTAACTTTCGCTTGAAAAGAGAACAGAACATACGAGTGGATTTTAACCAGTTTCCGACGCATTTTATCGATTTGTTGAGAGAGTGTTTAGACGGGATGGCGGAGGACGATATCGCCGATAAGGACGGGAACGGAGAGGAAGAAGAAGAGGAGGAAGATACCGCGGCCGACGAAAATGTGTTGTTGTTTCGAAGGACGACGAGGAACAGTTCGAGGAAGTCGCAAAAGGTGAACAGAAGTACGGACGGGAAGAAGAACGCGTTTTTTGCGGTGTTGACGGTGCCGGAGGAGAAGAAGATGAAAAGAACGACGGACCCGTCGGAGGCCGGGCGAGAGGACGGAGGGAGTAGCGTTACTAATAATTTCTCGTTATTTACGATATACGAAACCAACAAATTCAACACGGTTGGACGGTTGTCGTTGCGATTCGCGCGCGCCTCGGACGAGCAGCTGAAGAAGTTATTAGCCGGACGCTTGTTTGATGCGAACGAGGACCGAAACATGTACCAAAAAATAGCCGAAGAGCTTCGCGAGAGTATAGCCGACGCCGAGAAAGAAGTCAAGATCGCGAGAGAACAAGAGCGATTGGCGAAAATGCAATACGCCTCCGAAACGGCAGCAAACAGAACGGAGTTGGAAAACGAACGAGCGCAATTGCACACCAAAAACGAAGCGTTAGATAAACAAGTGAGAGATTTACGCGACGAATTATTTCTGCGCACGCAAACGCAAACCGAAATCGAAATGCGCAATCGCGTTTTAGAAGAGGAGTTGCAATCCTTGCGCGACGAGGTTGCTGAATCGCGCGTGCAACTTCGAAACGCGGACGTTAAGCTTCGCGATAAAGACCAAGAACACATGGCTAGACTCCACCGCGTCGAATGGCTCGAATCGCAACTCAACGACAAAGACGAAGTCAACGCGCTCGTTAAACGACGATTAGAACAAGCTGAAGCGCACATTCAATCCCTGGATAAATCTTGGAACCAGTCTCGAGAACAAACTGAGAAAGCAGAGTCCATCGCCATTGAGTACGCGAACGAAATCAAAAAAGGGAACTCCGTCATCGAACGCTTAGCGAACGAACTGAAAGCGGTCAAATCCAAATCCAAACTCCGATCCACCGTCGTCTTACAACAAGAACAACTCTTAGAGGAACAAAAGCTCAGACTGGACAAAGCCTTGGACGCGAAACGGCAAACCGAGGAGGAAAAGGACATTTTACTAGAAGAAACCGAACGCGTGAAGCTCAAACTCAGCGAAAAAGACCGACGCATCTCCGAACTCGAAGACGAAAAAGCGAGCGACGGCAAGATGATATCCTGGTTGAACGCGCAAATCAACGACGCGCAGTTAAGACGGAGCGCACAAAGCGACCTCGAAAAGTTTGCGTTCTGAGTATTCGTTGTTTTCTCGAGTTCGTTTATAGCCAGTGTAAATTCAAAGTGTTTATTATTCTGTTTTATGTACTACCGCGTCAAAGCGCTTCGCGTCTTGCCTTTCCGCCCAGATCTCTTCCTTCTGCTCTTTTTCTCAAAATGCAAGACAAAAAATTCTTCATAATTCGTATACGATACACAACATTAACAACACAAACGCAAACGTTTAAAAACAAAACTTCGTCTCATTTTGACAACAGGTACGCTCTGACGATCCACCTTTGCACGGCGTGTATTTTCTCTCTCTGTCTCTCCTTTCTCGGACGAGGATTACGATGATGTTTCAATTGGAATTTGAAAAGGCGCGAACGATCGACATTTTAAATTAGGGGTGTTCCCTATTCCTTCTCTCTCTCTCTTTCGCAAACGAAAAGCGTTAAAATAAGCATCCGATCAACAACAACCGCGCGAAAGAGGTGTTTTTGAATGCGTGCAAAAGGCGTCTTTGAGCACGTACCGATTTTGATGGAGAGCACTGTGAGAACTTGAAAAACGTGCATTCAAAATTAATCCAAATTCTGACCCTCACTCGTCCTCTCTCTCTCTCCAAAAACAACACGAAACGCACTTTGGCGAACGCAGAGTAAAGATAAAAACATTCAATTAAAAAATGGCCATTAAAGCGTCCTCAATCTCGAAGAACCCACTGACGTTGATCGGCGATTTCAGCAATCCACTGGGAATTGCCGCCACGGTAGTCGTCATCGCTTTAGTTTTAGGCTGCGCGGGACAACTCGTTCAGTTGATCAAACCGTTGTTGGTATCGTCGACGAAGGCGAAGAAGGGCGGATCGAAGAGAGCGGCTTCGACTCGCTCTGCGAAGAAGCCGACGCCGAAAGCGAAAGCGGCGGCCCCGGCTTCTGCGTCGAAGAGAACTTCGTCGTCCGCGAGAAAAGCGACGCCGAAGAGCTCTTCGGCGGCGAAGAAATCGACGGCGGCGGCGAGTTTGGTGAGCCCGACGAGAACGAGCACGAGAACTAGAACGCCGGCGAAGAAATACGCGGCGTAAACGAAAACTTTACTGAGATTTACAACTATTACAACAAGAACAACAAGAACAAAGAGAAAATCATCAAACAGAACGCGCGGCACGTTCGCGTGAGAAAAATATTCTGAAAAGTAGATAGCATTTTGTATTAATCATGCAGATATGGACATAAGCCATCTTGCGGGAGGAATCATCTCGGTAACGTTGTGTTTTTTGTTTAAAAAATCGTGTCTAGCTTAGGATATAACTTAATCAATCGTGCGCTTTTCATAGTATTATCTCGCCACTGGCGCCTCCCCGCGAGCCAAGTGGTTGAAATCTTCCGATTTTAAGCCAAGCTGCGTTAACAAGCTCGTCCATCTCGGTGGTTCTTCGTCAAACACGTACGTCATAGGAAAGACCAAGACCCCGCTGCCGCCCATTCTGCGTAAACTCTTCACCGTTTCGTATATCCTCGTTTTCGGGACGCCGATAGAGACCGCGTAAAATTGACCTTCTTTGACAGCTCCGTCACTTTGTGGCGTGTAAATCGGCGACACCGTTGGCCCTTGTAATCCTCTCAACAAACTCCCCCCGCCGCAAATCTTCTCCGCCACGCTCTCGGCGCTCGAGCCTCGGACATTCGCCGTGACCATAAACACCCCGTCCGCTCTCAAATGCGCCTCCAATCTTTCCAACATTTCGTGAACAATCTCTAACACTCCCGGTCGTTTCAACAACGCCTCTCTCGAGGCTACTAAGCACCCTTGCGAATCCAACACTCTCCCGCCTTCAATTTCTTTCAAGTTATTTTCTCTCAACGTGGTCCCGCTCGAGACCAAATCTAAGATGCAATCCGCCGCACCCATCGCCGGTGCAGCTTCCAACGCCCCATCCGCGGTGGAAATAACCACGTTCTCCATGCCTTGATCCTTAAAAAACTGCGTCGCGACGTTCACGTACGCCGTGACCACTCGCAACGGTCTCTCCTTGGAAAATCTCGGGTCTGATTTCAATTGGCTCAACGAGTTCACGTTCTCCCACGCCTGCGGCACCGCCACGGCTAAATGACACCCGCCAAACCCGAGCGCGTCGTGCACAATCACCAAATCCTCGTCCTCGTTACCAATTTCCCTCAACATGTCGTACCCAACAATCCCAATATCCACGTCTCCAGTCAACAACTTTCTCACGACGTCCGTCGCTCTTTGGAACCACACCTCCATGCCGGGGACGTTTGGAATCTCCGCCGCGTATTGCCTCGGGTTTAGTTTCCGCACGGAAAGTTGACACGATTTCAATAACCCTTGCGTGTCTTCCGCCATGCGGCCTTTGGATGGAATGCCCATGCGGATCGCCTCGCGCGCTTCGATCGGTTGTCTTTTCACTGCGACGTCGTCGTCGTCGTAAAAATTTTTGTGTGAGAGTTTGTGTGTCAGTTTTATCCAAACCTTTTCCCACCAGAAGTGGATAGAGATGAGAGAGAGAATGTACTCGCGGCGGCGTCGAGAAAACGTCTTCTCGATACTATCGCGCGAACACTAAGAATACTAAGAATACACGAGAAAGAGAAAAAGAGAGAAAACAATATATAAGACTCACGTGGTTGCGCGTTTCCTCCTTGCTGCGGGATGGACATCGCAACGAGAGGCACGCGACATCGGCGTTGCCTCCGGATCCCCTTACACGCAGGAAGCCTTTTCGGGTGAAAATTGTGTGTCTTGTTCTGGTTGTGCGTCGTCCTGTGGGTCGGCGCAGCATTCGAGCGCATCATCATTCGCGCGGGGGCAAACATGATTTTAATGAAGGAGAAAGTGTTCTTTCTCGCGAGAAGAGTAAGCTTTCCAGGCAGGAGTTCTCTCTGTCTCGGGGCTCGAGAAAGCAGACGAGAAAGCACGAATGTGAGGAAAGGAAGCAAATTTTTATGTTTTTTGGCTGCCACGTTTCAACACATTCTCGCCGAAATTTTTGGATAAAAAAAAGCTTTTGACACAGAAAGAGAGAAGGAGACCAACGACATGGAGAGAGAGAGAGAGAGAGAGAGATTTTGTTGATTTTGTGAGTTGGTGTTTTCTTTCGTGGGAAGAATGTTTCTCTCTTTTCTTTTTCGTGAAAGTTGTTTGTTTTTTGATGTCGTGTGTTCTCGAGCGGCTTTGCGCGTTCAAAAGAGAGTAGTGTAGTAGTAGTAGTAGTATTGCACTATTAATCATCATCTGCGATTGGAACGGCGCCAAATCCGAGTAAACACTGCTTAACCTCCGCGTGTTTTCTGTGGTGCGCGATATCCATGGCGTCGCATTCGAGCATGACGGAAAGTTGGGCGACGTCTGCGCCTTTTCGGCACAACGTTTCGCAACATTTTAAAGAAGCAAACTCTGAACAGAGCATCAAGGCGGTGTATCCAGTTTTCGTGCTCTCTCGATTCGGTTGCACGTGCAAGTCGGTGAGAAGGATGTCGGCACCGACAAAGTCGTCGTTTTCGACGACGACGTCGAGGGAGGTTTTACCGAATGCGTTTTCGTGAGACGCGTCGGCCGAGAAGCGGAGAAGCACTTTAGCTTTCTTTCGCAGTTCGTTGATTGCGTGATCGTCGCCTGGTTGAGGTTGGTTGTCCACGAATAGAGTGGTCAACGCGGTTTGCCCGTTGAACGCTTCGCAGTTTGGGTCGAACGCGAATATTTTCTCGTTACGTTTCAAGACGTCCAAGACGCCTTCAAAGGCGTTTTTGGAAGTTTTGCTCGCGCCCATAGAGGCGGCGATGATCGGGTGCACGCCGTAGGAGTTGTTGAGTAAGATTTTGCCTCGATCGTCGACGGAAAAGATATCGTCGCTTGACTTTTGCGCGGCATGTTCCAACAACACTTTCAATGCTCCGACGGATCCGTTTCGGCAGGCGGCGAGAATCGCCGTGTCGCCTCGCGAGTTTTCGAGATGGAGAGACGCGTTCAAGTGTTCCAAAATAATTCGTACGGCGTCTTCGCAGTTGTTTTCCGCCGCTGCAATCAACGGGGTAAAGGCTAACAACGTCGATTCACGGTTGGCGTTGATTTTAGAAACCACGGCGAGTTCGCATATGACCTCCGGTCTGTTCAATCTCGCCAAGAGCGTGCACGCGGTTTCGCCGGATTCCGGCGCTTCAAAATCGGCAGCGGCGCCTCTGTTCACGAGACATTCCAACGCGTGTCTACGACTGGCCGCACCTTTATCGCGCGTGGCGACATACATCAACGGTGATAATTGTAATCGGTCTGCAGAAGTTTGAAACGTGCGCGTGTCGAAACTACTCTCGCAGTTCGCAGCGTTCAAAGTTGCTTTGAAGTCTTGGCACAAGAGACGCAAAATGTCGTCTCGATCGATTAAGGCAGCCATGGAGCACGCGTTCGCGCCTTCGTGCGTTTTTGAGCACAAATCCACGTTCGCACCAACTGATGCCAACGTTTTGACGACGTCGAGTTTACCTAGAAACGTCGCTTCGACGATCGGAATCGTCGCACCGTCTCCGTCGAGATTGCACTTGTGCTTGGCCAAAACTTTGATGGACTTATTCGCTCCAGATCGAACGGCGTGTAAAATAGCCTTCACTCGTTCACTCGATCCGTCGTCGTCGTCGAGAACTAAAGAAACGCTCGCGTCGCGAACGGTCCCTACCGCCAATAAACCATCGACGGTTTCGGAATCGTCCTTCGCGATGGCGTTGAAAAAATTACGCAAAGCGGTGATATCCGAGACGTTATTTTTCGCCCCGACGGAGGTCTTCTCTTTCCTTTCGGTACCGCCGCCTTCGCGATAGTATTTGGATAACGCATCTCTAACGACGAGATTCTTTCGAAGTTGACTCCAAGAAAACGCGTGGTACCCGCTGGGTGCGCCATTATCGTCAAACACTTTCGTCGGATCGCACTGGCCTTGGTCAACCAAGTAATCAATGATGGCGCTCGCGACGTTCTCGTCCACGCCTTCAAAATCGTTTGGACGATCCGCCAAGAGCATCAACGGAGTCCATCCGGCTTCAGTTTTGGACAACGATCCGTTTACTTTACCAATCTCAATCAAAACTTTAATCGTCGCGAGTAACTTGTCAATTGGGCACGCCGCGCACGCGTCGCAGAGCGGATCGACTTTGCCGTTTTCACTCGGAGCGTACGAAGCGTCCGCGCCTGCGTCGAGAATCAAGGCTCGCGCAACCTCGCTGTGGCCTAAAGCCGCGGCGAGGCAAAGCGCCGTGTTCCCAGACGTAGCATCAGTTAAGTTTAGGTCAATGTTCGTAAATTCTGTGTCTTTGAATTTAGAAATCGTCGAGATGGCTTGAGCGCAGTTTCGTCTGGCGCACATGCCGAACATGGTCTCTCCCGCAGTCGTGAACGGATACTTGTTCACGTCAACTTTCCCGTCGCGCAGGACTTTTAAAATTTTATCTTCGTCGTCGGAGTCGAACGCGACGGAAACCGCGGAATCCCCAACGGATGTTTCCAAAGTCGCGCTCGCGTTGAGGTTATTCATCAACGCGTCCGTTACTTTTCGCCATTTTTCAGATTTCAACGCAACCGTCAACGCCGTCTCGTGCGCGGAAGTTTCGTTATCGACCGAGGCGCCGCATTTTTTAACCAAATGTATCATGGCAGTCGCGTTGTCCGTGTCCGCGCAATACGTCAGCGCCGTGTGCTCGTTGATTCGAGATTCGGCGTCGACTTTTGTATGGGCCGCGATGAGATGCGACATGGCATCGTTTCTATTCAAAGACGCGGCGAGTTGTAAAGGCGTCAAGCCGTCTTGATCGGAAGATTCAACGTTGAGGACGTTTTGGCCGAGAGAAGCGAGCGCGATGAAAATCTTCGCGTTAGATTTCGATCGAACCGCGGAGTGCACCGCGGTGTCACCGATTTTCTCGACTTGAGTAGTCTTCCCTTCTTCGAGCGTCACGTCTAATGTCGCGTCCGCGCCCAACTGTAAAAGCTTTTCAACAGCCGGCGCGGCGACGTCACCACACCCGCACGCTCTGATCAATGCCGTGCGACCGGTGCGCTCGTCGTTCACGTCGACTTTCGCGTGTTTGATGAGACATTCGACGCCAAGTGCGTCGCCATGTTTGGCCGCAACCATCAACGGTGTTTCGAGCGTCACTTTATCGATGGCACTTGGATCAACAATTTCAGTCGCGAGAAGCATGTTTACGATATTCTTCATGTCGTCAGCTTTCTCCGTCGAAGAGCTCGAAGTGCACAGCGCTTCCAGAGGTGAAAGACGAGTCACGGAGCTTTTTTGGCTCGCATCGGCACCTGAGTTGAGTAACAGTTCCACCATGGATACGTCGACATTTCTACACGCAACGAGTAATGCGATTTCGCCGCTGACTTCCGTTTCTACGTTCGGATCAGCCTTGGTTTTCACCAAGATGTAGTTCGCCGCGTCGACGTCGCCAATACGAACGGCTCGTATTAACGGCGTATCGTGACTGATCTTATCACCGGCATGCGCGTCGGCGCCGAGTTCAACGAGTAAAGCGCCGGCGGCATCTGCAGAAGCTTCAATTGACGCCGAAAACGCAGAAATACCAAACTTGTTTTCTCGATTCACGTTTGCGCCAACGTCGACGAGTTTGCGGATGATGTTGTCGTTGTTATTCATCGCGGCAACGATGAGCGCTGTTTTACCGGTTTCGGTTTCAAAGTCGACGTCCGCTCGCGCGTCGTTGACGAGAACATCGATTATTTGCAAGGCATTTTCGATGTCACCACCGACGACGTTCGCGAGAGACGACTTCTCAACTCTATCGCACGCCGCTATTAACGCCGTTCTGTGTGAAGTTTTCGCCGCGGAGTAGTCCACATCAATACCGGGAAGTTTGATTAAAGCTTTCGCACCATCTACTAGGCCGCGACGGCAGCAGTACATCAACCCCGTCTCATTTGACATCGTTGAAACGTAATTGACGTCACCGCTCGGGTCGCTTGCACTCGCCGTGTAGACTAGAATATTTGGCGCGCACCAATCGCAGTTGTTCGCAAACGCAACATCCAAAGCCGTTTCGCCACTTCCGCAAACGCTCGTCGCGACGCCACCCAAAGCGACTAAGGCGTCAAAAGCTCGCGATCGTTTCGTAATAGTCCCAGCCATAGCGAGTGCCGTCCGTTTCGTACTCTTTGGCTCGTACGAAATGGTCGCTCCACACGCGATGGCAACTTTTGCGACATCTTTTCCTTTTTGCGCGGCACAGAATAACGGCGTCTCGCCGTTACCGAGAGGATCTGAGTCCCAAAACCCCGCGCCGGACGGTAAAGCTTTCATAGCTTCAATCGAACCCATCAAACAGGCTTGTAAAACGGGAACCTTGTTCGACCTGGACGATTTCAACGGCTTAGCGCCAAGACTCAACAACATTTCGACGCATTTCGGTTTATTCGCCGTCGCCGCGCCGGCGAGTGGCGTAACGCCCAAGGAGGAATCAAACTCGACGTCTGCGCCGGCAACTTTCACAAGCGCTTCGACCGTCTTCGCGTCATCTCTCGCTATGGCGTACAAAATAGCAGTGCGTCCATCTTGTGTTTCTCTGTCGACGAGCGCACCGTTGGAAACCAACGCAGAAAATGCAGATGTTTTACCTCTGAAGGCGCAATGCGTAAATACCGTGTGTTTCGATGCGACTGTTTCTCGATTGACATCTGCAGAGCACTTCTTGATTAACGTTTCCACAACGGTAACTTGGCCGTATTCTGCAGCCGTCATCAACGGTGTTGTCGCGTCTCGAGCACTCTCTCTGTTCGAATTGGCACCGTATTTCAAGCACATGGCGAGTACAGCTTCTTCGTTACCGACTTTACACGCCTCGTGTAGAGCTGAAAAGCCTCGACTCGTTTCAAAATCGACGATGGACGCGTCGAAGTCACACAAAGCCTCCAAGCAGCGCATCCGAGACGGCTTCTTCGCAGCTTCAACGAGAGGTGTGTAACCTTCGGCGCTTTCGACGTTGATAGGGACACCGGCAAGAAGCATGTGCTTCACCGCGTCGGCATCCTCATCAACCACCGCGCGGATAAGCGGCGTCGTCTTATCGCTCAAGCCTCGCGACGGATCGACGTTGTGAGAAGAAATCAAACGCTGAATGACATCCTTGTGACCTAAACGACCAGCTAGAACAATAGCGGTATCACCTTTCGTCTTTCCGTGTTTAACTTCGTAATTCGCATCTGCATTACCGATGGACATCAACGCGGACACGTGGTCGGCTCGTGATGCTGAAACCGCCGCCATGAGCGCAGTTTCTCCAGCCTTTGTCTCGTAATTAATGTCAGCTCCAGCCGCTAAGAGTTGCTCGATTTGAAACACGGAACCACGCTTGGCGGCTAAAATTAATGGCGTCAACACTTCCGCGGTATTTTTGCGAGTTTCGTAATTTACATCAACACCTTCGACAATCAACAAATCCACCGCATCGTCGCAGCCAAACTGAAGCGCATCCAGCAAAAGCGTCGACCCTTTCGAACTTTCGACGTTTTTGTCCGCTCCGTGATCGAGGAGTAACGCGAGAACTCGAGGATTATTCGAAAATGCGCGCGCGGCAAACATAGACAGAGTTACACCGTTCTTGTTCTCGTGATTCACGTTCGCTTTATCGATGGCGTTGGTAAGTAGAAATTTCAAGACATTCTCGCCGTTGATATCGTCTTGGTAGGACTCCTCTGTAGCCATTTGAATAGGCATACCAAGCTTTTTAATCACCGCAGACATAGCAGTTGCGCCTGTACGCGTTTCTTGATTCGCTTTTGCACCGTTTCGTAAGCATAAAGCGACGCGATCAGTGACACCGGATAAGGCAGCAGCGATGAGAGCCGTGCGGCTGTCTCGTGTCTCGTGCTCAATGTTTTCGCCGAGACGTAAGAGTGTCGGAACCGCTTCCATGCAGTACGGAGAATTCAACGCGTGAATCAAAGGTGTAGCACCGGTAATGATGGACTCTTCATCTCGCACGGAACCGAGCGAGTGGTAAATGAGTTCTAACATTTCGCTGTTGTCGGGCGCGAATGACGCCACGAGTGCGTTTTTACCTAAGCGGGTCTCAAAACGAGGATTCGCTCCTTTTTTTAGCAAAGCAAAGTATACGCCTTCATTACGATTTTCACACGCTAACATCAACGGCGATAAACCCGCGGCATTTTCGTGATTGATGCTGGCGCCCAGTTTGGTGAGCTGATATATTGCCAAGACATTGTCTGTTAACACAGCGCACATCAACGGCGTGTAGTTGCCATATTTAGCAGAGAAGTCGCTCGATAGTTCACCGTCCACGTTGGCACCAACAGCTACGAGCGCTTCAATGCACGCGTTACGACGATGCATCAAAGAGGCATAATGCAATGCTTTGACGAATTCCGGTGCGTTTCGCGTCGTTTCGTAATCTACGCAATCGAGAGAAGCTTCATTCGCACTGCCTTGTTTCTTTTGCTTCGAGGAAAGTGATGCGAGTAATCGAATCATTTCGGGGCGATCCGCAGACACCGCCGCGATCAACGCAGTCTTCCCCGAATTCGATTCGTACTCGATTCGCGCCTTGCCATCCAAGCACAAACTCGAAACGACCTTCTCGTGACCATTTTCAATTGCAAGCGTCAACGCCGTGTCCCCATTCTTCGTTTCGTGCAAGACCTCGTTGGCCTCTTCGAGCTTCTCAATCAGAGCGTTCACGCAATCTAAACGACCATGAGTAGCAGCGAGTGTCAACGCAGTATCACCGTTTACGTTCACGAGCTTAGTTTTTGCAGAATGTGGCTGACGCAATAAGAGCCCTAAACATCCGAGCTGACCAGATTTTGCCGCGTGCATCAAAGCCGTCTCGTGCGTGATCGGATTTATCGCGTTCACGTCGGCGCCCAAGGAAAGTAACAACTTCGTCGCATCTCTCGCGCCAAAGTTCACGGCCACGTCCAACGGTCGATCGCCTGTCATCTTTGACGGCACATCTACGTCAAGCTTGAAATCCTTTTGTAAGCACAAGATTGACGATCTCGAGTCGCATTTCGCCGCGACAGACATGGCGTGATGTCCGAGGCGGTTTTCCTTCAATGGATCTGCGCCAAGCTTTAACAGTTTCGCGCATGATTCGTATAAATCGTATTCTAAGCACGACATTAACGGAGTCAACGTGAACTTGTTCTCAAGGTCGACGTCGGCACCCAAAGCCTTGACGAGTATGTCTAGGTTTTCGAAATTCTTCTCGAGGCTAGCAAAGAGTACGGCAGTGCCGCCTTCCACGGTTTCAAAGTTGAGCTTTGCGCCAAGAAATACGAGTCTACGCATAGTTAATTCCCTCGTTCTGTACTTTGCGCTTCCAGCTGCGCTCATGAGCGCAGTTTGCGGTCTTTTGGACATCTCCGGCGACATCGCGAAGTTCGCCTCAAGATCGATTTGTGCATTTTCTTGGACAAGCAACTCGCACGTCGCAGCACATAACTCATCGTCTTCGATGCCAATAGCGGCAGAAATCAATGCCGTGCGCCCGTACTTAGCGTCTTCGTTATTTACCGATGCACCCAAGGCAATCAAACGTTTAATGGCGTCATGCGAAGCGGAGGCTGCCGCAATCGTAAGCGCAGTGAAACCACGAGCCTTCGTCTCGTAGTTCGGATCGGCGCCGAGTGCGACGAGTGTTTTACAGCACCGCGGCAAGTTCAACTCCGCGGCAGTGAGAAGTGCCGTGAATCCAGTGGAAGACGCTTCGAAGTTTGGATCAGCGCCACACTCAATCAAGGCGACAATGCTATCAATCGCACTCGCTTTCACGCAAGCTTGAAGCGCCGTTTGCTTCGAAACTATCTCATCTTCAAGTTCTGGATCCGCCCCGAGATCAATTAAGGTTCTAATAACATCAGGTTCGTTGATGGAGCAGGCTACCATGAGTGCGGAAAGACCGTCTGATTTAGTCACAAAATCTACTTCCGCGCCTGCAGATTCGACGAGTCGCCTACACATCTCCGAGTTGCCGCTTTTGGTGGCACAAATCAACGCCGTTTCTTTGAAGATCTTCGACTCAAAGTTTACATCAGCTTCGTATGCTTTGGCGAGAACGTCTACGCATTCGAATCTTCCCGTCGATGCGGCTAAATGCAAGGGCACTATGCCGGTGGACGTTTCTTTGTTCACGTCGCACTTTCTCTTTGCGCTTACTAAGATTTCTAAAATGGTCGCGCGTCCAAAACGAACGGCTAGTGTCAAAGCAGTTTCCCCTGAGCGTAACTCAAAACCTACGTTCACGTTTGCATCTACTAAAGTTTGGACTACGGAAATGCGGTCGTTTTGAATCGCAACAGCGAGCGCATTCAAACCAGTCTTTGAGTCGACGTGCTCGATATCCGCCCCTCGTTGAATCAATAAGGAAACAAAATCATTTCTCCCACTTTCCGCGGCGCTGAACAAAGGCGACGCTTCAGTACCGTTGCGTCGAACGTCAGCACTGCAACCGTTCGATAAGAGAGACTCAAGAACCTCGACTGTGGTATCTTGCGATTCGCAGCAAGTGAAAAGCGCGGTGCATCCGCGGTGGTTGAAGCGGTCGAAAACGGCACCTTCGCGACGAAGAAATTTGATACAATCTATGTGATTATTCAAAGTAGCCGCAATCAACGCAGTCTCGCCGTTCCTAACAGACTCGTAATCGACGGCACTCACTCTTCGACAGACGTCCGTTTTAGTGGCCTCGTTAGATAAACTTTCGTCATCAGAAGGTACCAGAAGCTCTTCAACCATCGCCACGTTCCCAAGTCGAGAGGCAACGATCAAAGCTGTATCTCCAGTGGAGGTTTCATAGTTCATGTCTTCACCACACTTTCTCAACACTTTGATTGCCTCTATATTTTCATTCATTGCGGCTTTAACTAAAGCGGTGTATCGCGCGGAGGTTTCGTAATCTTTCTCTTTCAGAGCTGTCGCCAAGAACGCAACCGCTTCTAGTTGATTATTGTCGACAGCCTCAATGAGCGCAGTTCGACCAATCGTTGGTTCCACGGATGAATTCGCACTGTTGTTGAGAAGGAATTGAAGCGATTTCAAGGCGCCAACTTTTGCCGCAGCAGTCAGCGCGCAGTGACGGTTACTGGCACCAAATCCAGAGACAAAATCAATCGCGCAGTTCACTTCTAATAACACGGAGATGGCTTCCGGGTCGTCATATTCCGCTGCGTGTATGAGCGCAGTTTTCCCGTTCGATTCTCCGACATAGTTCACGCTCACGTTAACTTGGTTCAAAGCGTGTACGGAAGAAAATGCGCCAGATATAGCGGCTGCGCCGAGCGCAGTCATTCCTAATTTGAACGATTCCAAGTCGACACTCGCGCCGCGCTCGACGAGTGTCCTAATAGCTGCCGGACGACCGTTCTTCGCAGCCATGATGAGCGCAGTCACGCCCGACACTTCACATTCGTAGTCAAGAGCAGCACCACGATCGCAAAGTAAGTGAATAGCATCCACACGCCCCTTTTCACTCGCGGCGCATAGCGGTGTCACGCCGGCTGAAGATTCCTTATTGACGATTGCGCCAAGGTCTAACAGACACGCCATTGCGCGTAAATCACCCATGGCAGATGCCACGCAGAGCGGCGTGAGTCTCTGCGAGTTTTCCGCTTCGATTTCGTGGCCAGCGCGCGCGAGAAGTTTTAAAATTTCAACTTCGCCCTTTTCCAGCGCCACAGAAAGCGCGTTTCTCCCTTTCGTCGCTTCGGCGTAGAGCTTCGCCCCTTCGTCGATTAAAAATCTTGCGGCATCGACCGATCCAAATTCAGCTGCGCGCATGAGCGCGGTGAATCCGTGCTTATTAGACACTTTATCAATCAATGCGCCCTTGCTGACCAATCGTTCGCATTTTTTCACGTCGTTCTCCTTAGCCGCCATCATTAAAAAGGTCTCGCCTTTTGTGTTCTCAAAATTGATGTTGGCTCCTCGCTCGAGCAAAATTTTGCACGTTTCCTCGCGCTCAGCGTGAATACCGAGCACTAAAGCGGTTTCACCAAATCTATTTTCATAATCTACGGTCGCTCCGGAATCTAAAGCAGTTGTGATGGCATCGACGTTTCCTTCTCGCGCGGCGACGTTCAAGGGCGTTCGCCCATCTCTGGTTTCAAAGTTCATCGTCGCACCGAGCTGATTCAGCTTCCGCAGAAGTTCAGAATCGTTCACCGTCGCCGCGACTATTTGGACTACATCATCGTTAGACGTCTCCGCGTCTAATCTTGCTCCAAAAGATTTCAGCACTTCGATAGATTCAATTTGTTTTGCAAGCGAGGCGACGATGAGCGCCGAGCCAAGAGGCGTTTCCTTATTCACCGCCGCGCCGCGAGCGATGAGCGTTTTTAGCGCAAAAATATTACCTAATCGACCCGCCTCTTGAAGCAACGATAAACCAGCCGCATCAATCTCTTCAATATCTGCACCTGCGTTTAAACAAGCGTTTATAGACACGCTATCGTCCCCTTTTACGGCAGCTCTCAAAGGCGATTCAAACGCAGTAGGTATCATGTTAATCTCGCATTTTTTCGAAATGAGATAGTTCACGAGCGAATGTCGCTTTCGGCGAATAGCCGCGACGATTGGCACAATGCCGTTCGACCCAAAACTATCTAATCTCGCTCCAGATTCTACTAAAGCCTGCACGATCTCTTCGTGACCGTTAAAACACGCAGAAACAATCGCAGTTTGCTTTTGAATTGGGCACTCAACTTCACTATCGACGGTGTTAGGGAACGAGAGCATTGTACGACACGGCTCCGCCGCCGATGCATCTCCAGACGCGATTCGACAAAGAATCGTAGCGTGTAAGCTTTTCTTGGCCATGGTTTGAGTGGCGAGTAGCGCACAAATGGCACTTAAATTCCCACCATTCGCGGCAAAGTAAATGGCGATATCACCATCGAGTGTTTCGCGTTCGTAATCGCACCCGAGATCGAGCAATTTCTTGACGACGTTGTTCGGATCGTCCACCGTAGCCGCTAAAGTTAAAGCGGAGTGCGATGCGGCGCACTCCATTCCTTGTGACGTTCTTCTCGCATCTTTTCTAGGTAAAACTTTATCTTTCTCCGTCTTCGGATGTTCGCACAACCCCTCACACGCGGCGAGATTCCCGAATTCTACCGCCCTCATGAGCGGCGTGAACCCGAGGCTATCGATCGCGTTCGGATCGGCGCCTAATTCGATCAGAATACTAATCGTATTTTTGTCTTTGCAATACTTTGCCGCTTCATGAATCACGCTATACGCGTGCGGTAACGGTGTTTCTTGATCAAGCTTAGCGCCTGCTGAAAGGAGAGCTTCAAACGTCGTTTTCGGGTCAACTCGAAGGGTTTTATCGCCGTTGCGCCAGACGCACGGAAACGGTCCAGCTCTAGCCTCGTTCGCATATCGAGCCGCTAAGGTCAAAGCCGTTCGACCATTTCTATCTACAAGATTCGGATTAGCACTGAAAGGCATCGCGCATATCGCTCTGATACTATCGTTCTTCCCGGCTAAAGTGAGAATGGACAGAACTGTCAAGCCGTCACGATTTTGCGAGTCGATGTTCAATTTTCCTCGCGTTTTCGATTGTTGCTTCAACAAAAACTTTGCAATGTCATACTTTCCACTCATAAAAGCCACGGATAACGGCGTGCGACCATCGCTGGTTTCAAACGCCGGGTCTTCACCGAGTGTTACGAGTAACTTGACCATCTTTTCATCTACTGCGTTTTCAACGGCGGTAATGAGCGCAGTTGTGCTGTTTACTTCAACGTCGCGCTCGGCGACCGAACGGTTCAGAGATTCAACGATATCGTAACTTTTGCTCAAAACAGCAGCGATTAAAGCTGAGTTTCGTGAAACATTTGGCAAAACTGAGCGCTGCTCACTCGTCGATGGTTCTTCTATTTTGATCGCTTTTACTTCTTCTACACTCGATGATCGAGTTTCTTCGCTCATCGACTTTAGCGTCGCTTGATTCACATCGCCGCCGTAGCCGGCGAGGGAAACGATGATTTGCGTCCGGCCTAAACTCGCTGCGTGCATGACAGCGGTAACCCCATCTCGGTTCGTATAATTGATATCGCATCCTTTCTCGAACAAACCGGATACAATCGGACGCGCGTTTTTACCTTCAATTGCGGCAAGAAGTGGCGTCAACGTGATGCTCGCCTCGCCAGCTGGTACTCGAGATTCTCGGTTCACATCGCACAAGTTTGCGTCGAGTAGAACTCGCGCACAATCCTGGTGGCCGAGCAAACACGCTTTAATTAACGCCGTATGTCCAACTTTATTTTCGTAGTCGACGATATCTTTTGCAATTTTCTTCAACGTGGCGTCGCCCTCGTCACCCGCAGTGAGCAGACGAGAGAAGAAAAACTCCAACGTCGTAACTGCGTCTCCGTCCACGGCGGCTACTAACGCCGTTTGCGAAGTCGCGGTCGTTTCTTGTGTCAACAAAGTCGCATCGACGTCGAGTAAAACTTCTACAACATCCACGTAATTCAATTTGGCCGCTATAGTTAACGCTGTTTCACCAGTCGTAGATTCAATGGATAAATACTTGTGCAAATCGGATTCGGTGTCTACAATTTCGATGATCCTTCGCAACGCGTCGCAATTCTGCGCTCTCGCGGCTTTCATCGCAGCCGTTTCGTTCGTCGCGTCTACTTGTAGAGCGCTCGCTCCAGCTTCTAGCAAAACCTCCACGCATTCGATATTTTTGTTTTCAATAGCAATCATCAAAGGCGTGTAAGCAGACTCATGTGTTGTCAAGCCATCCGCGGCGCCGTGCGACAACAATGCCAGCGTAGCGTTTACTTTATTCCCTCGAGCGGCAAAATATAACGCCGTTTCTCCGAGTTCGTTTTGATGATCAACCACAGCACCGCACTGGCCGAGCAAACACGCAATCGTATCTTCGTCGTCGCTCAGTGCCGCGCAGTGTAACGGTGTTTCGTGAATAGCGTTTTCTAAAAACACATCCGCGCCTTTCTTGTACAACTCGGCGCAAACGCGCCAAAACGCGTTTTTCGCCGCCACGCCGAGCGCAAAATCATTTGTTTTCTTGGCAATTTTATTCACGTCGGCACCTAACTCGCACAACTTCCAAACGGCGTCGATTGCACCTCCTCTCGCTGCAGAAACTAACGGTAACTCGCCCGTGCCTTCGTTATCGTCGTTTACGTTCATATCGAAAACTTCCACGCACGCTTTAATTCCCTTCACGTTGTTTTCTCTCGAACAGACCGTCAAACAACTTTCACCAAATCTGTTGCGTTTCTTCGGATCTGCTTTCAACTCCGTGACTAAGAACTTCAACGCCTTCGTCGTGTGCTCGCTCAAACTCGCGTTTAAAATCGGCATCACGCCCGTGCTCGTTTCAAAATCTACCGACCCGCCTTTGGCTTTCAAAAACCGCATGGCGTCTGCGGCGCCGTGCAACGCCGCTTCGGACATGGCCGTTTCGCCGAGCGCGTTTTCCCTATCTACTCTCGCACCGCGTTCGCACAACCACGCGCATGCTTCTGCGTTGTTAAAAACCGCAGCGTCGTGTAACGGCGTCCTCCCGGTGTGCGTTTCCAACGTCAATCGTCCTCCGAGTTTTCTACATAACTTCATCGCGTCCACGTCGCCTCGCGCGGCGGATTCGCAAAAGATGGTCCGTCCTAACGGACCGCACACGTTCACATCCACCTTTCCTTGTTCGACTAAAACTTTCGCCGTCTTTTCATCTTTCGCCATAACCGCAACCAATAGCGGCGACACGCCCGTCGTCATCCCCCACGCGTTGGCATCCGCGCCGAGCGCGACCAACGCCTCTACCGCTTCCGTCGCTCCGCTTTGACTGGCTACTAAAATAGGAAACAGCTCTTTCTCGTTTTCAAAATCCAAATTGGCACCGCAATGATGCAAAGCGTGTATAGATGCCACGGAGTTATTCGCGCACGCGTGTAACGTCGCGTTCGAGTAAAAAAGTTCTTCTTCTTCGTCGTCGTCGTCGTCGTCGTCTCGAACGCGCGAACTCTTCCGCACCTCCAAATTCACATCCGCCCCGAACTTCTCCTTCAATAAAACCACAATCTCTGGTTTATCGTTTTCGCACGCTGCCATCATCGCCGTTCTCCCTCCGATTTTCGTGATTCTATTCGCGTCCGCTTTGTATTCTTCGCACAATTTTTTCACCGCTTTTTCGTACCCCATCGCGCTCGCAGCGATCAGTGCCGTCTGGTCGTTCGCGATGGATTCGTACTCCACGAAACCTTCGCCACCTTCGCCGTGATGTTCGGCAAATTGACACAAAACATCGATCAGTTTTAAATTATTCGCAAAAGTTGCGGCGAGTAACGGCGTCACGCCGTGCATCTCCATCGAAACCAGCGACGGTTTCTTCTCGAGCAAAGAGGAAATCATCTTTTCCGACGAATTTGACGCATCATCCAACGCTTCATCACCACCACCGTCTTCACACAGGCGAATCAACGCGCATAAATCTCGCCGCTCCTGAATCTCCTCGGGGACGACCGCGTAAAAGAACGAGGACATGAGTAACAATACCAATGACGAAAGATACACTCGACGCGAGTTCTTTCGTTCGAGTTTTTTTATCCGGAGAGAGAGAGACTTTTTATATTTAGGGTTTGAAAAAAGTAGGTGAATTTTCTTTCTTTTTTCTCTCTCGTCGGTCTGTCTGGGGAGAAAACATCTCTCTGCAAGACGTGAGAGGCATATAATTATTATGTTTGGATTCTGCCCGGTGTGCTTCTCCTCTGAAGCCGCGTTGAACGCGACGA
>Ga0255775_1001641_pt1 | contig 20509 bp, 23 predicted proteins | sample 011ome_26_FD_179973 | JGI IMG/M metagenome (GOLD analysis project Ga0255775, IMG submission 179973) | Coastal salt marsh microbial communities from the Groves Creek Marsh, Skidaway Island, Georgia - 011511BT metaG (version 2) | ecosystem: Environmental > Aquatic > Marine > Intertidal zone > Salt...
CATTTAAAATTTTACATTTAAATTTAGCAGCTTTATTAACTAACTCTTTTTCAGGGAAGTTTTCAGGTAAAACCGCATCTACGATTTTTTCATCATCTTTTTTGACACCGATTAATTGTTTATCAAAACCTTTTAAAAATAAATCTTTTCCAAGTGTTAATTGTGTGTTTTTGCCTTCACTGCCTTTAAATTCTTTACCATCTACAGTAGCTTGATAATCCAATGTAACAAGATCACCCTCTTTTGCTTTTGTGTCTGGGCTTGCTTCTTTAAAACTAGGCTGATTTTTTGCTATTTCTTTAATTCTTTTATCTGTCTCACTATTATCTATTTTTACTGAATATTGATCAAATTTAATACTTTCAATAGATTTAACATCTACTTTTGGAAGTTCTGTTACTGACAATACATATTCTAATTCTTTATCTTCACCGTAAGTTTTTAAATCTAATTTTGGTTGACCTGCGGGTTTAATTTTGTTTTCTTCTAATGCTTTTGTAGAAGTTTCTTTTAAAACTTTATCTAAAACCTCGCCAAACACAGCTTTACCAAATTGTCTTTTTAAAACTTCTTTTGGAACTTTTCCTGGTCTAAACCCTTTAAGATTTACTGTTCCTTTGATCTCTTCATATTTTTCATCCATATAAGAGTTCATAGTCTCTTTATCGATTAAAACTTTAAGATCTTTATTTAAGCCTTTGATGTTTTCTATTGTAACTTTCATAATATTTTAATGGTAGGGCGAAAAGGACTCGAACCTTCACATCCGAAAATATTGGTTCCTAAGACCAACGCGTCTACCAATTCCGCCATCGCCCCACAAATTACGAGGTTTTATATATTATTGAAACTATTTGTCCAATGACAATTAGTAAAAAATTAACTATTTATCAGCTATAATTTATACTAATTTTTTAAAAAATGATTATTTCACCGTGTATAAGTATTTGTAAGACTGATCCTTCAACAGGATATTGCTATGGATGCGGGCGGAACAATGAAGAGAAGAAAACTTGGAAACTTGAAAATACAACTGAAGAGTGGAAAAAAAATAATTTAGAAGATATAAAAAAAAGACTTAGTGGGTGGCAATTAGAAAGTTTTAATGAGTCTTATGAGCATAAAATTAATAATGGAATATCACTTTTCAAAAAGAGTTTAAAAAATGGATAAATCAACAATCGTAATTGTAATTTATATAATTGGTTTAATTTTTGGTGCACTAGTTTTGGATATGTGGAGTGCAAAAACTAGCCCTAAGGCTTTATTAGGAATTGGCTGGACAGCATTATTATTAATAGGTTTATTTCTAACTGAAAAAAAAGATAGTAGATAAATTTAATCTTTCTTTTTATTTATTTTTGGTAAAGTTTTTTTTTTTAAATTAAATCTACTATTAGTTATATTGCTTCTATGTTTTGCATAGGATTGTTTTTGAGCTTGTTTCATCGCTTTTTTTGAAGACATAATAATTTATCTTAGTATTCTATTTCAATTGTATCAATAACTTTAAGATTTTTATCTGAAACAACAATTTCGCCAGATGAGGGTGCATAATTTAAGCTCTCAGAAATAACCACATAATGTGTAACAAACACTAAGTTTTTTTTACCATCCCAATTTCTAATAAATCTTTTCAATTTTTTCATCTGAGGGTTTTTATTCTGAGCAAATTTTGCACTAAAAAATGAATTCAAAAAAATTTTTGTTTCAAACTTATCAAAAGCAATTAATGCTGTTTCTTTACACCTACACCACTCACTAGAATAAACTTTGTTAATCGGAATATTGTTGCTCCTAAAAAAATAACCAATTTTATTAGCTTGTTCTCTACCTGTATCACTTAAATTTCGTTGTGTTTTACAGTCATTTATTTCAAAATTATCAGGATCACCTCCACCAGGAGCATAAGCATGTCTAATAAAAATTAATTTTCCACCTTGTTTAAGTTCATTAATTAAATTCTGCTTTGAATCTGCTTTAATTGGTGAATTAATAGTTATAAATATTATTAATAAAAATTTTATAAACTTCATTAATGAGTATTAAATTTAAAAATCTTAATAACACAATTGTTAAATGTAAAAAATGTCCAAGATTGGTAAAATTTATAAAAAAAATTACCATTGAAAAAAGAAAGCAAAATATTAATGAAGTTTATTGGGGAAAACCAGTAACTGGTTTTGGAGACACTAGAGCCAAACTTTTAATACTAGGGTTAGCTCCAGCTGCTCATGGAGGTACTAGAACAGGTAGAGCATTTACAGGTGATAAATCTGGGGAATTTCTGTTCAATTGTCTTCATAAAGCAAAAATTGCCAATCAATCAACATCAGAAAATTTAAAAGATGGTCTTAAACTTAATTCTACCTATATCACTAACATTCTAAAATGTGTACCCCCAGGTGATAAACCGCTTAATAAAGAGCTTAATAACTGTTCTGAATATTTTGATCTTGAAATTTCTAATTTAAAAAAGTTAAAAATTATAATCACTTTAGGGAAAGTTGCTTTTGATAATTGTCTAAAATATTATAAAAAAAAATATAATCTAAGCAAAAAATTTAATTTTAAACATGGTGCATCTTATATTCTCCCAGATAATGTCATCTTAGTTCCAAGCTACCACCCAAGTCCTCGAAATGTAAATACAAAATTAATATCTCAAAGAATGATGGTAGATTTATTTAAAAAAGTAAAAAAAATGTCTACAATTTAATACTGTCACAAAAATAAGGTTTAAAATTATCAAAAATTACTTCTGGGACTTTGATTGGTTTACCTTTTTCATTTACAAAAACCAAATGAACTTGGGCTTCCACTATTGTGGTTTCACCATTTGTTATAATTTGATTCATAAAAAAAGAAGTTTTGCTAACTGATTTTACAAAAGATCTAATTTTTAGTTCATCTTCTAACTTTGCAGATTTTTTATATTCGATATTGCATGATTTAACTATAATCAATGCACCAAATTTATCTTTTATTTGAAGATTACTTAGTCCTATTGTTGATAAAGCTTCCGTTCTAGCTCTTTCTAAATATTTAAGGTAATTAGCATAATAGACAACTCCTCCAGCGTCAGTGTCTTCATAATAAACTTTTACATTGTGATAAAAATTTTCATGCATAAAAACATCCTATCAAAAAAAATAATATTTTTATATAAACTAAGATATAATTAATTGATGAAAGTTTATATCATTTGGTTAATTGGAGTTGTTTTATGGAACTTTGGTTTTCCCAATGCAGCACCTATTGCAGATGTCGTTGTTGCTATCCTCTTATCTTTCTTAAGTATTGGCCTAAAAAGATATTTAAAACTTAATTAATTTGCAGAAAAATAGATGTTTTGAAAATAACTGACAGCTTTCATTTTTGAATTATCAGTATCAGACATAATTGCTAACCCATCTAATTGTTCTACATCTAAGTTATGAAATCTTTTAAAATCTTCTTTGACATTAGCTTTTACCGTAACCCATTTATTTAAATTATCTTTGGTTGTTGCTAAAACATTATCAATTGATTTTTTTGTATATGGGCTTGGCCAATTAAATCCAACTGAACTATTACTAGAAAATACATAATTAATAGCTCTATTTGATAGTGGAGTTGCTCCTGTTTTTTTAATCACAAAAACACGCGCAGCAAAATCATGACCTTTTTTACTGTTTTCTATAATATTTGGTAAATCTTTTTCTACTTTCCATGTGATATTAATAAAAGGTGTCTCGTTTAAATCAATTTTAATTTCTTTTCCTAGACCAGAGGCTGCATTGTCCGCAACTGCTTTTAAAAAATTACCATTATCATTGGATCCAACTGAGTATTTTGTTTTATTGTCTGCCCCCCTAACCTTTCTAACCTCTAATTTTGATAGTTCTATCTCGGTAAATTCAAAAACTTTAACCTCTTTTGCACTAATTACAGATGTTAATAAAAGAAACAAAATTAAAATCTTTAGCAATGTTTTCATAAATTAATAATATAAAACTTTATTTTCTAATCAATAATTAAGGTAATAAAATAATTTTAGGTGCAACGCAGGTTCCATCATGAATTTGCTTAAAAGCATTGTCACCATTTTTTAACTCTCTAAACTCAATCCAATCTAAAGGTCCAATGTCCTTATTAGCAAGTATTTTTAAAGTCTCTTCAAAATCTTTATTGGTATAACAATAAGTTCCGATTACAGTTACTTCTTGAAGTGTCATTTTTCTAAAATTAAAAGGTCCAGCAGGTTGAGTTAAGCCTATATGGATTATAGACCCTCCTGGTTTAACAACATCAATGGCTTGTTGTCTGGAAATTTCTAAGCCGACTGTATCAAAAACAATATCAAAATTATTACTTTTAATCTCTTTGTCATTCGGAGATACAAAATTTGCATCAAGATATTTTGAGCATTCAGTAAGTCTTAACTTATTTGGATCAGATAATATTATATTTTTATTGCCTTTAATTTTTGACAATATTAAACCACACAATAAACCTATTGCTCCACCCCCTTGAATTAATGTCTTACATTCAGATAATGGTTTTTTTAAAGACTGTTCGCCAATTAAAACTGCATGCAAAGAAACTGCTGTTGGTTCAGCAACTGGTGCTTCATTTTTATCTAATCCATTTGGAATTTCATAAATATTTTGATCAGGAGTTGAAACATATTCAGCAAAAACTCCTTGTCTCTCTATTGGTCTATTCATTCCCAATATTATTCTATTAGGGCACAAATGTTCTCTTCCACTCATGCAATATTCACATTTTCCACAAGTAATTAATGGGTTTAAAACAACATCTTTGCCTTTAAATTTTCCATTTTGAACTTCACCACTTACTTCATGACCTAAAATTAATGGTGGTACTCTTCTTTCGTCATGACCGTGGTATGCATGCATATCAGATCCACAAATACCTGAGGCATGAACTTTTAAAATACTTTCACCACTTACTTCGGATGGATTAACTTCATCTCTATAAACTAATTCTTGTGTTCCTGTGTAAACTAATGCTTTCATATCATTTTTTTGCTAACAGATAATATGTTAATGATGAAATAAAAGCACCTATAATCCAACCAAAAGATTTTAAAAACATTAAATTAGGATTCCAAATTGTAGAAGCAGAGAAAATAAAACCAATTAATAAAGAGTAAAAACCTCTTATATGCCATCCATTAGAAAAATAGTAGATACTTCCTAACTCAGTTAAGTAAATATCTTTGTTGCTGATAGATTGTGATCTGATTAAATAATAATCAGCTACTATGATGCCAAACAATGGGCCAAAAAAAGAGCTAAAAGTATCAACAAATGATAAAATGCCAATTTGACTTAATACTGTCGGCCAAAAAATACCAATAAAGAAACTAAGAATTAATATTGTATAGCTAGCACTCTTTAAATTTAGTGAATTTGGTAAAAAATTAATTAATGAATATTGGGAAGGAATTAGATTGGCTACCAAGTTAGTTGATGCCGTAGAAATAATAATAAAAAAAATAGCCAGCACTGTAATAAGTGTATTATCAAATTTTCCAACTATATCAGTTGGATCGGTTAAAATTGAATTTAAATCAAGAAATCTTAAATTTAAAAATACATCTGAACCAATAACTATAAATACAGAAAAAAAAGAAAAAATAATTAGATTTACAATTAAACTAAAATTACCTTTTTTTAATTCATCTTCATTTTTAACGTATCGAGAAAAATCGCCAAAACTTACAATTATAATTGAAAAATATGCAAAAATTGCTCCTGCTACTGACAAGAGAGCAAAAATGTTTTCACGATCCATGATATTTTTATAATCTAATAAATCAGCAAACGCTTGTGAGGTAAGTTTTACATCGCTTAATAATACTGCGAAAAAAAATATTATCATTCCAGTGTAAACCGTAATAGCAGAATAATTAATTAATCTTTTATTAAAATTTATCCCCACACTAAATATTAAAATTTGAAAAATAATTACAATGATAAATGAAATCCAATCAATAATATCAATACCAAATAAAAAAAATAAAAATATATCTTTACTTAATAAAGAACTATCAACATAAAAAATTAAAATTCTAATCAAATAACCAAAAGCTTTTGATAAAAAATATGTTTGAACTCCAAACATAAAAATTCCAACCAAAGCTCTTATTAAACCCAAATATTTTGCTCCTTTAAAACCTAGAGATGAACGCAATAATACAGCAAAGGGTAAACCAAATTTTTGAGATGGTTTACCTATTAAATTAGAAAAAAAATAAACTAAAAAAGATCCCAAAATAGTTCCAAAAAATACCACGAGTGTATTTAAATCGTAAACGATGTATAGTGATGCAATTAATGAAAATGCAATAACACTCTGGATATTTACACCCCAAAAACAAAACAAATCTTTCCAATTCCAAGTTTTATAGTTTGGGTTAACTGTAACTAGATCCCAATTAGAAAGTGAATATTTAACTTTTGGCTGATTCATTATTGAATAATAAACTAATTAATTATGATACAGTATCTTTTTTTTAATAATTTATAAAAATTCCAAATGATTAATTTTTTAAAAAATAATAGTGGTTATTTTGCAATGCTACTAGCCGTAATCGGATTTGGTGCTGGACCTCCATTTGTAACTTTAGCACTTAAAGAATTCTATATTATAGATTTATTAGCAGTAAGATTTTTTATTGCTTTTTTATTAATGGTAATTTTTTGTCTTATAATGAGAGTAGATATCTCAATTAAACAAGTTGGATTAAAACCTTTTTTAATGGGTCTATTAAACCCTTTTTTAGTAACTTTATCATTTCATGTTGGGCTTTTATTAACAAGTCCTGTAAATGGAGTTGCTATAATAAGTACTTTACCTCTTATGCAGCCATTTGTTGCTAGAATATTTTTGAAAGAACAAATTGAAATAAAAGTAATAATTGGTGCATTTATTACTGTTATAGGAACTTATCTCTTACTTACTAGCCAATCTAAATCAGGAGTTGGAAATTATTTGGGTGATTTAATAATTTTTTTAGGAATTTTATGTGCTTCTACTAATGAAGTTATTGGAAGACGTTTCATGCAAACAAAGGTCAATCAATTATCAGTCAATACTTTTCAATATTTTACAGGTTTTGTTTTATCTTTTTTAATACTGTTTATTATTTGGCCTAACTCTAGCTTTGATTACACTTACCATCTTGAATTTACACCTTCGGTGATGGCAGCCCTAACATTATCTTTTATTACTTTTGCTGCTTATTTATTTTATAATTATGCTTTAAGAAGAGTTCCAATTGGAAGAATTAGCCTAATGTATCCTCTAACAGGACCAATTGGCGCAACATCAGCTTGGATTGTAATTGATGCAGCAATTACTTTAAAGATTTTTATTGCACTTGCAATCATCCTAATAGGGACAATCATTCCATACATTAAAAATACAAAAACTAGTTAAGGAGAAGGATACATTACACTAGGTAGCCATAGTGCAATTTTTGGAAATATAATAATTAGTACTAAGCCCAATACCTGGATAACCATGAATTGCATCATTCCAAGATATATATCTTTTAAATCCCATTGTGGCACAACCCCTTTTAAAAAATAAGCTGATAAAGCAACAGGTGGTGACAGCCATGCAGTTTGGAGATTGACAGCAACCAATATTGCAAACCAGGTTAGATTGAAACCTAGTTCTTGAACTAAAGGTAAAAGAATTGGAAGAACAATTAAAACTATTGGGACCCATTCTAAAGGCCATCCTAATAAAAATATTACAGCCATCATAATTGCTAAAATCCAATATTTATTAATCTCTAATCCTAGTAAATAATCAGTAAGCAAAGATGGTGTGCCTAATTTTGAAAATACTGCTCCAAAGAAATTTGATGCTGCAACTAAAAACATTATTAAAGCAGTAATTTCTAACGTCTTGATCATTGCTTCTTTTAAACCTTTGTAAGTAAATTTCTTATAAGCAACTGCTAATAGAATTGATCCAAATGCACCCATACCAGCACCTTCAGTAGGTGTTGCTAAACCAAATAAAATACTTCCAAGTGCAAAAAATACTAACGCTGCAGGTGGCACCAATCCCATGAAAAATTCATACCAAACTTTGCCCATATTTTTTGGTCTTTCGCTTGCAGGTAAAACAGGTCCAAGTTTAGGGTTTAAATAACATCTTAGTGTTGTGTAGCCAGCATATAAAGATGCTAACATTATTCCTGGAATAATTGCTGCTGCAAACAAATCAGTAACAGGAATTTCAAGTACGGGGCCCATTACAACTAACATGATGCTTGGAGGAATAAGTATTCCTAAAGTACCACCAGCACAAATTAAGCCTGCTGATAGTCTTGTATCATAACCTGTTCTAATCATTGTTTTACCAGCCATAATTCCTAAAATTGTAACTGAGGCACCAACAATACCAGTTGCTGCTGCAAAGATTGTTGATACAAACATTACGGCATAAAATAGTGCGCCTCTTGTCTTTGAAAGCATTAACTGGACTGAATTAAATAATCTTTCCATTAAACCAGCAGACTCCATTAATATTCCCATGAATATAAAGAGTGGGACAGCCACCAGAGTACTTTCGGTCATGATCATGTTGAATTGAAGTGTCATTAGGTAAAAAACTAATTTACCAAAACCCCAATAACCAAAAACAAGGCCTAAAAATATTAATGTGAATGAAATTGGAAAACCGATAAAAATTGCAAATAACATGCAACCAATCATTATAGCTCCAATTAATTCAGGACTGAAAAAATCCATTATGGCCATCTACCTTTCACAAATGCGTAATAACTTTTTAAAACTTCTGAAAAACCTTGAACTAATAGCAAAAATGCACCTATAGGCATGCAGCTTTTTAAAGGCCACATTATAGGCATCCAAGTTGTATCCATTGCTCTTTGAATTCTAACTTTTCCACCCAAACACTCCATTAAATCAGATCTTCCACAGATAGATGTGTAAGCATAATCAAAGCTAACCCAAAAAAACACAAGAAAACCTGGAAAGAAAAATAACAGATATAAAAATAAATCTACTTTAGCTTGATTTCTAATTTTCCAATTTCTGTATAAAAAATCAGCTCTAATATGTATTCCTTTAGATAAAGTGTAAGCTGCTCCAAGCATAAAAAATGCCCCCGCTGACATTCTAGTTACATCATAAACCCATAAAGTTGGTCTATTAAAAAAATGTCTTCCTATAACCTCATAAACCATTGAAAAAATTAGGGGTACACAAATCCAGCAAATTATTTTGCCAGTAAGCAACATTTTTGCATCTATAAATTCTATTGTTTTTGCCATCCAAGGAATCATATCCTTTGGCATTTTTAAACTTGTTCTTCTTTCAGCTATCAGCTCATCTGTTACGTCTAAAGTTTCTTTTACTTTAGGTGCTGACTTTTTTTTGACCATAAGAAGATTTTTAATTTTATGATTAAATTAGATATTAATAGAAAGTGGGGATAAATCTACCCCCACTTTCAAATTTAAAATTTACTGTTGTTTAGCAAAAGCAGTTCCGATTGATGCATCAGATGTTTCCATTTGTGCAATAAAAGGTACTACAATTTTTGCGTGAGCAGTCATGTGGTCATATACTTTTTTGAAAAATGCATTTTCTGCAGCATTTTTCTTAATAGTAGCTTGTGCAGCATTCATGTACTCTGTGAAATAATCAGCAGGAGTATCATGAAGTATAACACCATGATTTTCAGTTAAATCAATAAGCGCTTTACCGTTTTCAACAGCTCTGTTTGTAATGTTTCTAGTGATCATCGCTTCAGATGCAACTTCCATAGCATATTTTTGATGGTCAGTTAGAGATTTATAAACATCACCGTTAATGTAAATGTCACCATTTACAACGTTTTGGTGTAAACCTTGTAGGTAATAGTTTTTCAATACTTTTTGAAAACCAAATACAGAGTCAGGCTTTGGACAACACCACTCAGCAGCATCGATAGTTCCTTTTTCAAGAGCTGGTAAAATATCTCCACCACCCATTGAAACAGAAGCTACACCAATATCTTTATAAGTTTGACCAGGAATTCCCGGAGGAGTTCTGAATCTATATTTTCTAAAGTCAGCCATGCTGTTAATCGGCTCTTTGAACCAACCTAAAGCTTCTGGACCAGAAGATGCCATTACAAAACCTTTAACGTTCATCCCCATTTCATCCCATAATTGGTCGTAAAGTTCCATACCACCATTATCGAAATACCATGCTAACCAAGATTTAGTACTTAAACCAATACCACCACCTGCAACTGGCGAACCAAATAACATTGCAGCTGGGTGATAGTTAGACCAATAGTGAGTCCAAGCAGCACCACCATCAACAAGACCTTTGTCAACAGCTTCTAAAGTTTCTTTTAAACCAACAACTTCACCTTTTGATAAAAGTTCAAATTTTAACTCACCTCGAGTTAATTTTGTTACTCTGTCAGTCCACATCTTAACGATTTGTCCATCGTAAGAAGTTTTTGGAAAAGTAAGTTGGATTTTTAATGTTTTAGCAGAAGCAGATCCAATTAGAGTTACTGCAAATACTAAAGCTAAAATCATTGAAGTGATTTTTTTCATTATATTTCCCTCTCGTTAATTTATTAAGTCTTAATAAGAGTTGAAATTAACCTTATATTCACTCAAATGTAAAACTTTTTATTACTTTTTTTTTATTTTTTAACAATTAGAGATGTATTTACTACCAATAGTATTGTTTTAATACCACTCTTGTCTAGATTTGTTTTAATCTTTACCTTTTGGATCAAACGGATAATCCCAAGCATCACCACCAATCATCTTTGAAATACCAGAATAATCTGTTTCACTATCACCATCTTCACAAAACTTAGAAAAAATATCTAAAGCGGCTTTACCAAGTGGTGTGGATGCATTTACAGATTTCGCAGCATCTCTTGCTAAATTTAAATCTTTTTTCATCATAGCTGCTGTAAAACCTGGTCGATATTTATTATTTGAAGGAACACCTTCTGTTAAATTTGGCAAAGGTGTATAATTTGTCATGGCCCAATTATTTCCTGATGCCTCTTTAATAATAGAGTGAACTTTTTTTACATCCATTTTTAATCTTTTTGCCAACATCAGAGCTTCTGCAGATGCTATCATTGAAATTCCTAGAGACATATTGTTACAAATTTTTACACCAACCCCACTACCCTGCGCTCCAGCATGTAAAATTTTTTGTCCCATTATATCTAATAAAGGTTTTGCTAAGGCTACAGCCTCATCGCTTCCGCCTACCAAAAAATTTAGTTTTCCAATTCTTGCTCCCATAACTCCACCAGTTACTGGAGCGTCAATCATTTTTATTCCAATTTTTTTTGCTTCATTACCCAGAGCTAATGATGTTTCTATATCAATTGTTGAACAATCAATAATCAAAGAGCTTTTTGATATTTTTTTTAATATTCCATTCTCTCCTAGATAAAGGGAACGAACATGTTTTCCCTCTGGCAACATAGAAATCACTGTGGTTGCGCCTTGAAGTAATTCTTCCATAGAACTAATTACATTTAAACCCGACTGTTTTGCTATTTCAATCATATCTGGAGAAACATCAAAAACTTTTACATTTTGGCCAGCCTTAACTAATTGTTGGGCCATGGGATTTCCCATATTACCTACCCCAATAAAAGCAATATGATTAGACATCAATATTCGATTTCCCTCTATTAATTAATACTGTTTTACTTTGTGTAAAATGATTCATCATACTATCAAAAGCATACTCTTTACCAAGTCCACTCATTTTTATTCCCCCATAAGAAACATTCGCCCTAGGAGCAACACATTGATTAACTTGAACAAAGCCTGCTTCTATTTCATCAACAAATTGTAAAGCTCTTGATAAATCTTTAGTCCATAAAACTGCTGATAAACCAAATTGTGTGTCATTTGCACTTTTCATAACTTCATCAAAACTTTTAAAAGGTATGGCACAAGCAACAGGACCAAAAACTTCCTCTTGACAAACTGGAGAGCTTACAGGTAATCCAGAAAGTAATGTTGGCTCATAATAAAAGCCATCCTTGTACTCTCCGCCTTTTGATTGATTTCCTCCATGTAAAATTTTTGTTGAAGAATTTTTTTTTGCAATATCCATATAATACAAAGTTCTTTTAAGCTGTTCTTCTGAAATAATTGCTCCAATATCTGATATTTCATCAAGAGCATTTCCCATTTTAAGTTTGCTTAATTTTTCAACAACTCCCTCTAAAACTTTGTCATAAATTTTTTCATGAATATAAACTCTAGATCCCGCAGTGCACGCTTGACCTTGTCTCGTATATCTCATTCCATCTATTACTCCTGGAATTGCAATTTCTAGATCGGCGTCACTCATAATAATATTTGGGTTTTTCCCGCCTAATTCTAAAGTAATAGGACATAATTTGGGCGCAGCTTTAGTGGCTATAATTTTTCCAACTGAAAAAGATCCTGTAAATGTTACTTTTCTAACTTTTTCATGGGCAATTAAAGGTTCACCACACTCTTCACCATAACCTGATATTACATTTAAAACTCCTGGAGGTAGTTCTTGTTGAAGAATTTCACAAACTAGTAATGCACAAAATGGAGCTTGTTCAGCAGTTTTTAAAACAACAGTATTTCCAGCAACAATAGCAGGTGCAATTTTTGCAACAGTTAAAAATAATGGGGCATTCCAAGGAATTATTGCACAAACAACACCGATAGGGTCTTTAGTAGTATAATGTATTGTATTAGGAATATTAGGTGGGTAATTTTCTCCTTTTATTTCCCCAGCAAGACCAGCAAACATATGAGTCAATTCAATTGAAGCTGCAGTTTCAGGTTTTGCCTGAGTTCTAAGAGCATTACCTGTATCTAAAGCTAATAAAGTTTCTACCTCATCTCTTCTTTCTTCAAGTTTTCTTGCTGCAGCAGTCATCATTTTTCCACGTTCTCGTGCAGGAATTTTTTTCCATTTATGAAAAGCAGTTTCTGCTGAAGCCACAGCAGTATTAACATCTTGCGCATCACATTGAGGAGCTTCACCAATTTGTTCTCCTGTACTTGGGTTAACTACTTTAATTTTATTTGAAGATTTTGCAGAAATTAATTTTCCATCAATTAAAATTTTATTTGATAATCTTTTTGCATTTCCTAGAGCTAAATCTAAGTTTTTTTTAACATCATCACTCATTTAATTTTCCAACTCACCTTTTCTAGTTTTGGCAGCTAACCAGCCACCATCAATTTTTATCTCTGATCCATTAATAAAATCTGCGTCATCACTTGATAAAAATACAGCTGCACCAGATATATCAGAAGGCACTCCCCACCGTCCAACAATAGTTTCTTTACCCCATGCCTCACCATGTACAGGATCTTCAGCAAATTTTTGATTGAAAGGAGTTGAAATCAAACCTGGACAAATAGTATTAACGTTTATATTTTTTCCAGTTAAATCTACGGCTAAAGCTCTAGTTAAACCTAAAACACCTGTCTTAGCAGCAACATATGCAACTCTATCAGGTCTACCCATAAAACTTGCAATGGAACCAAAATTAACAATTTTACCTTTGCCATTTTTAATCATGTGAGGAATGACAGCCTTACAACAAAGATATGGTCCCGTTAGATTTACAGAAAGCATTTCATCCCACTGCTTTTTTGTATGATCTAATATATTATTAATATGTCTAATACCTGCGTTATTAATTAAAATATCTATTTTACTAAATTTTTTGACAGTTTCTTGAGCCATATTATTTACACTAATCTCATCTGCTACATTAGTGTTAACTACAATTGCATCTCCCCCATTTTCTATAATTTTTTTTTGTATATTCTTTCCACTTTCAATATCCATTTCAGCGATAACAATCTTAGCTCCCTCTTTTGCTAATCTTAAGCAGATTTCTGCACCAATACCTTTCCCTCCACCAGTAACTATGGCAACTTTATTGTCTAATTTCATGTATATTTTTTTTAAGTTTCAGTAAAAATTAATTTGTTGAGATATAATATTATTTTTCAATTTTATCCAAACAATTAATCTCAATTAATAAACTATTTGGTCAATTCTATAGACTAGTATATAAAAAATACCATTATGAAATATTCTCCTGTAGCTAATGCTTTAAAATTAATTGGTGGTAAATGGAAAATAATGATCTTAGATAGTCTGCTATCTAAACATATGCGTTTTGGAGAATTGAAAAGATCCTTAAACGGAATAACATCTCAAATGCTATCTAAGCAATTAAAAGATATGGAAAGAGATAAACTTTTAATTAAAAAGATTTCAAAAGTAGAAACTCTTAATACCGAATATTCTTTAACTGAATTTGGAAAATCCACTATTCCAATAGTTAAATCATTAATCAAATGGGGAACTTTTAATAAAAAGAAAATAACCAAAGTTATAAACAATGATGTAGCGGTATCAGAGTCCTCTTTTTTACAAGAAAGAGTTATAGATTTGTTTCACGATGAAATTAGGTTAAAAAATCTTCAGAGAAAACAATAAATTTAAATTAGTTATTTTTTTTATGAGAAACTAGTTTCCTGCCTTCTTTTATCCATTGTACTATTCCTCCTTTAAAGACAGAAACATTTTTAAAACCTAGGTCTTCTGCAAAAGCATTGCCAAGTATTGCTGCTGTTTCACCATCATGACTAATAAAAACAATATCAATATTTTGAGACTCCTCAGCAGCAAGAGCTCTTACTTTATCCATTAAATATACGTTAAATTTTCCATCTTTATTAAAAGCTGTTTCTTGAAAGGTCCCTTTTATCACTCCATTTTCCCATTGACTTTCTAATCTAATATCTAATGCAACAGAATTATTATTAATTTTTTCAATTAACTCCTCTGAGTCAATCATTTTATAATGTGGATCTAAAACATCTATAATTTCAAATTCAAATATCAAATCTGTATTTGGTGGAATAACATCACCACCGCCCTTTTCACCATAAGCTAATTCAGCTGGTATCTTAATTATTCTTTTAGTTCCTTTTGTGGTTCCGATTATTCCTTGTTCGAAACCAGGAATTACTTCTTTCATTCCCATTTGAACAACTAATGGTCTATCTTTGCCAATGTTAGTATCAAAAACCTCGCCACTTTCAAACGAACCTGTGTACTCAATTTGGACCCATGAATGATGAATTATTTTTTTTCCATCTCCTGGTTTGTCAGAAATTATCTCAATTTCAGCAGCTGTTAGATTGAAACAAATAAATAAGCTTATTATTAGGAAATATTTTTTCATAATTACTTTATTAAAAATTCTTTATATTGATTTTTTTCAACTTTATTACATATATTTCTGTATCTAGGCAATCCACCAGGGTAAGGAATAAAAACTTTTGGCTTACCGGGTATATTATCGCCCTTATACCATGAGATTTTTGCTTTCATAAAAAGTGACGCATCTGCAAGTTTTTTAATTTCATTACTCCATTTTTTCGCTGAACCTAAAGTTGCTTCAATAGATTTTTTATTTTTTTTATTTAAGAAATTTATACAATTTGTAATCCATTCTACGTGTTGCTCTATTTGCACAGGTACATTAGTAAGCACTGAAGGACTTCCAGGGCCTTGGATTACAAATAAATTAGGAAAATTTGGAATCATTAGACCAAGATATGTCTTGGGTGATTTATTCCAAAAATTTTGTAATTTGATTTTCTTTTTTCCAACTAAATTTAAAGACAAAAGTGGACCCGTTAGAGCATCATAACCTGTTGCAAAGATTATCTTATCAAAATTAAACTCATCATTTTTAGTTTTTATTCCTTTTTTTGTAATCTTAATAATTGGATTAGTTTTCAAATCGACTAATTCAATATTTTTTCTATTAAAAGTTTCATAATAATTTGTATTTAATGTTGGTCGCTTTGACGTAAAGGGATGATCAAAGTTTGTTAGAATTTTTGCTTTTTTTTTATCTTTAACAATCTTTAATATTTTTTCTTTAATAAAGTTAGATGCTTTTTCGTTTGCTTTGAGATTTTTAGTTATGTCACCAAAACATGCTCTAAAAGCCAAACTGCCTTTAATCCAAGCTTTTTCAAAAATTTTGTCTCTTTCAATTTTGCTATAATCAAAAACTGATCTTTTAGGAAAACTGAATGTATGTCCACCAGGTGTTTTTTTTATTAGTTTTTTTATTTTTTCATAATTTTTTAGATAATTATTACTTATTTCTTTAGTTAATTTTTTATTTCTTGCGGGAATACTGTAATTTGGGGTTCTTTGAAAAATAACTAATTTTTTTACAATTTTTGCAATTTCAGGTGCCACCTGTATTCCGCTCGATCCAGTTCCTATTTGTGCAATAACTTGATCCTTTAGATTAACTTTTTTTTTAGGCCATCTTCCTGTATGATAATATTTTCCTTTGTATACATTTAATCCTTTTATTTTAGGTATATTGGCTGATGAAAGAGATCCAACTGCACAAATAAGATATTTTGTTAAAAATACTTTATTTTTATTTGTTTTTATTTTCCATAAATTTTTTCTTTCCAGATATCTTGCAGAAATAATCTTGTTATTAAATAAAATATCTTTTTTTAAATCTAGTTTTTTTTCAACATATTTTAAGTATTTAAGAATTGTATTTTGTTTTGGATATTTTTCTTTCCAAGTCCAGTTTTTATAAATTTTTTTTGAAAAAGTATAACCATAAGTATGACTCTCAGAGTCACATCGTGCACCTGGATATCTATTCCAATACCAAGTCCCTCCAATATCAGATCCTTCTTCGATAACTTTTGTTTTTAAATTTAATTCATCTCTACATTTGTGAAGCTGATATAAACCAGAAATTCCTGCACCTATAATTATTGTCTCGAATTGTAGCAAATTTTATTTGGTATGATCTTGATAGATTTTATTTGAAGCTTTATCTTTTCCACTTACTAAATGTAGTTGTCTTTGAAGCGAATAGCCAACTTTATCCTCTATATTTTTAGCACCTTCATGATCAAAAAATGAGGTTGCTGGCATATATCTGTAAGTTAGTCCGGCTCTTCTTTTTCCAGAATTATTTGCTCTAGACCCATGAAACAAATAAACGTCATGCATAGAAAACATTCCAGGTTTCAGAATAACAGATTTCGCTTGATCTCTGATTTCATCTATATTTTTAAGTGTTTGGTTCAAAGTAACATCAGTTGAGTCCAATGTGTTATGCTCAGCTAACTTTCTATCTAAATGAGAGCCAGGAATATATTGTAATGGACCATTCTCTTCTGTAACTTCATCTATTGAAAGCCACACAGTAACAGACTCTAAAGGTTTAATTGGCCAATATTCTCCATCTTGGTGCCATGGAGTTTCTTTACCATTTTTTTCTTTTTTGCAAAATAGTGAAGATCCCCAGAGAATGATGTCATCTCCAATTAATTGTTTCACCTCATTAATGATTTCTGGATAAGTGGCAAATTCTAAAAACTTGTTATCTTTCTCGTAAAGTCCAGATACAAATTCATTATTTTCATTTTTATGATCATCTAAATACTTATCAAGCGCATTATTTAAATTTTTTACTTTATCATCTGAAAGGCAAGTAGAGCTTTTGACCAAACCATTTTTTTTATAAGTGGATATTTGTTCTGTGCTAAGCATGATTTTTTTTATATTTATTATCAAATAAGATGTCAACAAATTTTAAATTCGAATTAGATATCTGAGATTAAATTTGATTAATATTAATTAGTATTAAAATCATACTAGAAATTAGAAAAATTAGATTTATGTTTGAATTTAATTTATAAACATAAAATGAAAAATATTTATACATGGTCTGCCAAATTAGCACAAAGAAACTTAACTATTGCCGATCTTAAGAATTCAAAAGGAAAAAAAAAATTTACACAGGTTAGAGTAAATACTATCAATGAAGCTTTAGCAGCTACAGAGGCTGGTATTGATATGATTATATCCAATGCAAAAAATATTAAGTTAGTTAGAAAAGGTGCAGAAAAATTGTTTTTAAGTGCTTCGTTATTTTGGGAAGAATTTGTAACCAAAGAAGAAATTTTAAAAGGTGCATTTAAAGCTTTAGAAAATGGCGCCGATGCTGTTTTTACACCAAGGAATGCAGAAATAATTGAAATGTTGGCCAAAGAAGATATTCCAGTTATGGGTCATCTTGGTTTAGTCCCAAGAAAGTCATCATGGTTTGGTGGTTTAAGAGCAATTGGTAAAACTCCTAAAGAAGCACATGAGCTCTTTCAAAAATTCAAAGATCTTGAAAATGCTGGAGCATTTGCTGTAGAGGGCGAAGTAATTCCAGAAAATGTAATGGAAGAAATTTCTAAGAGAACAAATATGATTACTATATCCATGGGTTCAGGGCAAAAAGCAGACGTAATATATTTGTTTATGGAAGATATTTGTGGTGAAACCGCTAAACCACCAAGGCATGCAAAAGCCTATGGAAATATATTAAAATTAAAAGATCAAATTGAAAATGAAAGATTAAAGGCATTAAAAGCATTTAAAAAAGATTCAATTAGTGGAAAGTTCCCTGAAAAAAATCAAGTTACTAATATGGATAGTAAACAATTTGATGATTTTTTAAAGTTACTTGATTAATTGCATCGAAGTATCAACTAGTAATACAAACCATAATCTTATAATTAGATTATTAATTTTTTTTATTTTATAAAACATTCAAATGGATATATTTGATTATATTATTCTTGGAGCGGGCTCTGCCGGATGTGTCCTGGCTAACAGATTGTCTGAAAATCCAAGTAATAAAGTTTTATTAGTTGAGGCTGGTGGAAAAGATAATTATCCATGGATTCATATTCCTGTTGGCTACTTTAAAACTATGCACAACCCTAATGTTGATTGGTGTTATAAAACTGAGCCCGATGAAAGCATGAACAACATATCAATAAGATACCCTAGGGGAAAAACACTGGGTGGAAGTTCATCAATTAACGGTCTTTTATATGTAAGAGGACAGCATAGAGATTACGATGTTTGGAGACAGCTAGGTAATACTGGTTGGAGTTGGGATGATGTTTTACCTTATTTTATAAAAGCTGAAAATCAGGAAAGAGGTAAAAGTGAATTTCATGGAGTTGGCGGCCCCTTATCTGTGTCCGATCAAAGAATTCAACTACCATTATTAAATGAATTTCAAAATGCAGCAGAAGAATTTGGAATACCTAAAACAAAAGATTTTAATACTGGTGACAATCATGGTTGCGGATATTTTCAAGTCACAGAAAAGGATGGATTTAGATGTAGCACTTCGGTTGGATATCTAAACCCAATTAAACATAGAAAAAATTTAGAAATAATCACTAAAGCTCATGTTAAAAAAATTAATTTTGAAAATAAAATAGCAAAAGAAGTTGAGTACTGGCAAGATAATAAATTAAAAAAAGTTAAAGCGAATAAAGAAATTATTCTATCTTCTGGGGCAATAGGTTCTCCTCAAATATTACAAGTATCTGGTGTTGGAAATTCAGATAAATTAAAAAACTTAGGTATTAATATGGTGCATGAATTAAAAGGAGTTGGGGAAAACTTACAAGACCATTTGATGTTCAGGCCAATTTACAAAATTCATGGAATAAAATCTCTTAATAAGAAAGTTAATAGTTTGTTTGGTAATTTAATGATTGGATTAGAGTATATTTTCAATAGAAGCGGTCCTATGACTATGGGCGCAAGTCAACTTTGTATGTTTGCGAAGAGTGATCCATCACTAGAACTTCCTGATTTACAATGGCATGTTCAACCAATGAGTATGGATACTTTGGCAGCTACTAAAAATCATGATTTTCATGCATTCACACCAACTGTATCAAATGTAAGACCTTCAAGTAGAGGTCACGTTAGTATAGTAGACCAAGACTCAAGAACTTATGCAAAGATAAAGATGAATTATCTTTCGACTGATGAAGATAGAAGGATTGCAGCAAAAGGATTAAAATTGACAAGAAAAATTGTATTAGAATCTGAAACTTTCAAAAAATATAAGCCTGAAGAGTATAGGCCAGGAATAAATATCAATGATGATGAAGAATTAGTCAAAGAAGCATCTAATTATGCACAAACTATTTTTCATCCTGTTGGTACTTGCAAAATGGGTCAAGATGATATGGCTGTTGTTGATGAAAAATTAAGAGTTAAAGGAATAAAAAATCTTAGAGTAATAGATGCATCTATAATGCCTAACATAACCTCTGGTAATACTAATGCACCAACAATAATGATTGCAGAAAAAGGTGCAGATATGATACTAGAGCACTAAATGTTTGCAGAATTATTTACACCAGAGCAATTAACAATTTTAGGACAAATCATTTTCATAGATTTAGTTTTAGCCGGAGATAATGCAATTATCATTGGAATGGTTGCTTCAAAATTTCCAGTAGAACAAAGAAAAAAAGTAATTTTTTGGGGTATTGGTGGAGCTGTAGTTTTAAGAATTATCTTAACTATGCTTACTGCATACTTGT
>Ga0255775_1001642_pt1 | contig 20501 bp, 24 predicted proteins | sample 011ome_26_FD_179973 | JGI IMG/M metagenome (GOLD analysis project Ga0255775, IMG submission 179973) | Coastal salt marsh microbial communities from the Groves Creek Marsh, Skidaway Island, Georgia - 011511BT metaG (version 2) | ecosystem: Environmental > Aquatic > Marine > Intertidal zone > Salt...
CAGGCTGTACAAAAACTTATACTTTTGATAGAAAGTTATTACAGCATAATGAAGCACATGGACTTTAATTTTCCAGCCTTGTTATTCTCAATGACTTGCGATAATTGCCATTATCGTTATTAAAAAAGACTATTATCACTATTAAAACTTGGGGGGTTTTGCGGACCAAAACAGGTAAAAGGAATACTACTAGTGTTTAATTTTTTATGAAAACTCCAAACACTGTCTAGCACAACGCAATCGTTACCTAAGTGAGGCGCAATCAACTCAATGGCCATAAGTCTATTGTTATTTGGTTTACAGATTTGGCAGACTTTGGCAAATTAACACTTGCTCGAGGAAGATCCGAAAAACCTCTGTTTTGAATGAAGACAATATACGCTACGGTCTATCATTAAGCTTAACTTTTAGTAATAATGTGTTCAGTTATTGAACAAATGTTATAATGAACTATATTATAAATAAGGCTGTATATAAATTATTATGTTCAGCAAAATGGTAGAGTGTCTAAAAAACAGAATAAATTTCAAATTTTAAAATCTTTAGAGCTAGACTCACGTCCTACTCAAAGGCAATTATCTAATGACTTAGGCGTTAGCCTTGGCAAGGTTAACTATTGCTTAAAAAGCCTTATTGAAAAAGGTTTTATCAAGGTCAATAATTTTAGAAACAGTAACAATAAAATTCAATACTCGTATCTACTAACGCCAAAAGGAATAGAAGAAAAAGCAAAGCTGACTTTGGATTTTATAAAAATTAAAACTCAAGAATACGACACACTAAAACAAGAAATTGAAAGTTTAAAACAAGAAGTAAAGAATATGGATAGAGATTTATTATGAAGATAGTTCCAGTTATTCTTTCAGGTGGTTCAGGCACGCGTCTCTGGCCATTATCACGCAAGCAATACCCTAAGCAATATTTGCCTTTAGCTGGTGATAACACTATGTTGCAAGAGACTATATTGCGCCTCAATGGCTTAGATAATCTTGCAGATCCGATTATTATTTGTAATGCCGATCATCGTTTTTTAGTCGCAGAACAATGCCAACAAATTGGCGTTAAAAACCCAACAATATTATTAGAGCCTGTTGGCAGAAATACAGCACCTGCAATAGCTGCTGCAGCACTACAATCATTAAGAGACTCAGAGGATTCGACACTACTAGTTTTATCGGCCGATCATGTCATTCAAGATGTCGACGCTTTCCATGAAGCAATTAACATAGCAAACCAACAAGTGCAAAGTGGAAAACTAGCTACTTTTGGTATTGTGCCAACTAACGCTAATACTGGCTATGGCTATATCAAATCATCAAAAGAGAATAGTAATGGTGCATACAAAGTCGAAGAGTTTGTTGAAAAACCAGACCTAAAAACTGCACAAACTTATCTAGAGCAGGGTAATTACCTTTGGAACTCTGGCATGTTTATGTTTAAAGCTGACGTGCTAATTGATGAATTAACTACTCATTCTTCTGATATTGTCGATTCAGTCAATAATGCGATTAATAATGCTACGCAAGATCTTGACTTTATCAGGCTAGACAAACAAGCCTTTGAATCATCTCCATCTGATTCTATCGACTACGCTCTTATGGAAAAATCCAACAATGTTGTAGTTGTGCCACTGGATGCACAGTGGAACGACATTGGTGCTTGGCCAGCACTATATGATATTGGTAATAAAGATGCTAATGGTAATGTGACTAAGGGCGATGTTATTATTCAAGACACCACTAACACGTACATTAATGCTGATCATCATATGGTCGCAGCCATAGGTGTAGATAATCTAATTATTATAGACACGCCTGATGCCACCTTTATTGCCACCCAAGACAAGGCTCAAGAGGTAAAGAGTATTGTTGAATCCTTACAAGTCAGTGGCCGGTGTGAGAGTAGTGCACACCGTAAAGTTTATCGCCCTTGGGGCTGGTACGATTCTATTGAATCAGGTGAGTACTTCCAAGTAAAAAGATTACACGTTAAACCTAGCGCTAAACTCTCATTACAAATGCATCATAAACGCGCAGAGCATTGGGTGGTGGTGAGTGGCACGGCAACCGTTACTAATGGCGAGCAGATATTCAGCCTTGAAAAAGGTGAATCTACCTATATCCCACTAGGCGTTACCCATGGCCTAGAGAATACAACCAATGAGCCACTAGAAATTATTGAAGTTCAAAGTGGAACCTATTTAGGTGAAGATGATATAATTAGATTTGAAGATATGTATGGGCGTATTAAAATTAAACAATAGACTAAAATCAACTAACATATAAAATTTATAGAATATTTTTGGAAATTAATTATGAGTAATAAAGTAGCATTAATCACTGGTATCACTGGCCAAGACGGCGCCTACCTAGCAGAATTTCTACTAGATAAGGGTTACGAAGTACACGGCATTAAACGCCGATCTTCATCATTTAACACAGACCGTATTGATCATCTTTACCAAGATCCTCATGAAGCTAACTGTAAGCTTATACTCCACTATGGAGATTTGTCTGATTCAATGAGTTTAGTACGTATCATTCAACAAATCCAACCTGATGAAATATACAACCTTGGTGCACAATCACACGTAGCTGTATCATTCGAAACTCCTGAATACACAGCAGACACAGTTGGTTTAGGTGCACTACGCGTACTAGAAGCTATTCGCATTTCAGGCCTTGAGAAAAAAACCCGCTACTACCAAGCCTCTACCTCGGAGTTATATGGCGAAGTGCAAGAAACTTCACAAAAAGAAACAACCCCTTTTTACCCACGCTCTCCCTACGCAGCAGCCAAGCTATACGCTTATTGGATAACCATTAACTATCGTGAAGCTTATGGTATGTATGCCTGTAACGGCATCTTGTTTAATCACGAATCTCCAGTTAGAGGAGAGACCTTCGTAACCCGTAAAATCACCAGAGCACTAGCACGTATCTCACTAGGCCTGCAAGACACGGTGTACCTAGGAAACATGGACGCTAAGCGTGACTGGGGTCATGCTAAAGACTACGTGGAAATGCAATGGCTAATGTTACAACAAGATGAGCCAGATGATTTTTGTATTGCCACCGGAGTGCAATACTCAGTACGTGACTTTGTTGACTTTGCTTGGGGTCATCTAGGCAAGACAATCCGCTGGGAAGGCGAAGGTATGAATGAGAAGGGTTATGATTCTGAAACAGGTAATTTGATCGTAGCTGTTGATAAACGCTACTTCCGTCCAACTGAAGTAGAAACTTTATTAGGTGATCCGTCTAAAGCTAAAGAAAAACTAGGCTGGGAGCCAAAGATTACACTAGAAGAGATGGTGCATGAGATGATGGAAAATGACATCAACATTGCCAAGCGTGATTCTTTGGTTAAAGAACACGGTTTTTAAAGCAGCAAACTATAACGAATAGTTTATAAAATATGCGTATATTTGTAACTGGCGGATCTGGCTTTATAGGGAATTCATTAATGAATTTGATTGCCAGAAAGGAAAATTTTATATCAGCCATATCAAGGTCTGAGTGTAATTTTTTGGGTTTGATAGACCTCTCTATTAGGGGTGATATAGGGCACATGAGTGAAGATAGTAAATTGCTAAAAACTTTAGAAAGTGTATTAGAAAATACCGATGTAGTGGTTCATATGGCAGGACGGGCACATATAGCGGTTGATAATTCAACCAGTCCTTTAGCTGAGTTTAGAAGAATAAATAGAGACGCAACTTTGTCGCTGGCTAAAATAGCTGCAAAGTCTAAGGTGAAAAGGTTTATCTTTTTAAGCTCAATTGGCGTAAATGGAAATCAGAACAGTGAACCATTTACCGAAAATGACGAGCCAAACCCTGTGGCAGATTATGCAATTTCTAAATATGAGGCGGAACAAGGGTTGTTGAGTTTATCTGAGGAGACTGATATGGATGTTGTGATCATAAGACCCCCTTTAGTTTACGGCCCAAATGCACCTGGAAATTTTAACACCTTGCTAAGATGGATTCTTAAAGGAGTTCCTTTGCCATTTGGACTTATTAAAAATAAACGTTCTTTTATAGCGTTAGATAATTTGACAGACTTTATTATCCATTGTCTAAATTATAAAGATACACCATTAGCGAGTAATCAAGTTTTTTTGATTTCAGATGGAGAGGATGTCTCTACAAGTCAGTTTCTGAGAAAGGTATTAAAATCAGTTAGAAGTAAGACTATATTGTTACCAATTCCAGTAAGTACTTTGCAGTTTATTTTTAGAGTGATTGGCAGGGGTGATATTGCAGAACGCTTATTTGATTCGTTACAGGTTGATAATTCCAAGGCCAAAGAATTATTGAACTGGCAGCCAATTATTACAATGGATCAGCAGTTGAAAAAAATTGCGAAAAATTTATAAATGAAAATATTTTTAGACTTATTTTATTGGTCAAATAGGGTTGGAAATGAATAACATAATTTTTAAAATGCCTAAGTTTCGTTCTATGAAAGTGAAAACTCCTGCGGCGGCAATGCATCTATTAGACAATCCAGGTGCCCACTTATCACCAATTGGCGGCTTCTTGCGTCGTTCTAGTTTAGATGAACTTCCAAATTGCTCTCTGTATTAAGAGGTGATATGAGTTTTGTTGGGCCACGTCCTGCACTGTTTAATCAAGATGATTTAATTGCCTTACGTAAAGAGAAGGGCATGGACAAATTGTTACCAGGTATTACTGGTTGGGCGCAAGTTAATGGTAGAGATGAACTATCAATTCCCGATAAAGTGGCTTTAGATGTAGAATATTTAAATCGCCAATCGTTTTGGTTCGATATGAAAATACTGTGGATGACTTTTTAAAGGTTATTAAACGCGACGGTGTAAGTCACTAGAAAAGACGATAATAGCTTTAGATTGGGGTCATATTAAGGACTATGTGAGAATGCAGTGGCTGATGCTCCAGCAGGACAAGCCAGAAGATTTTGTAATTGCGATGGGTGTTTAGTATTCAGTCAGGAGATTTGTTGAACTCGCTGCTGAAAAGAGCGGTATGTATATCACTTGGAAAGGAAGTGGTAAAGATGAAAAAAAGTTATTTAGAGGGTGGAAGATGTATAATTGCAGTTGATGAAGCATTTTTCCGGCCTGCGGAAGTGGGGATGTTGTTGGGTGACCCATCTAAAGCTAAGAATACTCTTGGCCGGTTTCCTGAAATCTCATTTCAGGAAACGATGGAAGGTGATTTAAAAAAAAAGCGCTCTCTACCAAACTCGTTTTTATCAATCAGAATAATCCGGACGTGTTCTTAACATAACCCCCCGGCAGTTGTTAAGAGAGTCTTAAGGAGAGATCGATGAGTCAATTTGTAAAGCTATCTGAATCCAATTTATCGTTCCCCGATGAGCGTGGCTCATTAACGGTTCTACTTGAAACGGATTCCATTGTTATCAAGAATTCATTCTCAAAAAAAGGAGTCTTTAGAGGTTTGCATTGGCAAAGAGAGCCTTTTGGACAGACGAAAGTGATCAGGGTAATAGAGGGGGAGATTCTTGACTTCGTTTTGGATGTTAACAAGTCGGGGAATCAGCTTTGTTATAGAACCGTCAGACCAAATGATGGCTGGATTCTAATTGACTCAAAATTTCCACATGGATTTTATAGCTGTACTGACACTACTTTCGAATATGTTTGTATTGGCTCATATAACGAATCAGCGGAAGAATGTTTTTCTATAGAGCATATTTTAGAGTCTGAACTTGGGTTAACTGATCTCATATTATCTGATAAAGATCGACGTAGTAAGAAGGTTTATGTTGATTCCATTCTGAAGGTCAAGAGTTGAAGGAAATGACTAAGCGTAAAATTTCGCTAATTACCGTTTGTTATAACAGTGCGGAAACAATAAGGGATTCACTGGTATCAGTAAATAATCAGTCATATCAGAATATTGACCATATCATTATTGATGGCGCCTCTAACGACCAGACTTTAAATATTGTTAACGAGAAGAAAAGGCGAATCGTCAAGGTTGTCTCTGAGCCAGATAAAGGGATTTATGACGCCTATAACAAAGGGCTAAAGCTAGTCGAGGACGGAATCGTCGGATTCCTAAATTCAGATGATATTTATTCTCATGACGCCGTCATTGAGAGGGTAATGGCTGAGTTTGAGGACCCAAATATAGATGCTGTTTATGGTGACCTAATGTATGTTTCGAAGGAGGACCTTTCAAAAAAAAAGCGCTTTTGGAAATCTAAAGACTATTTGGAAGGCTCTTTTCTTACCGGTTTTGTCCCTGCGCACCCAACGCTCTTTTTTCGAGCGACGGTTTATGAAAAAATTGGTAATTTCAATACTGACTTCCGCTATTCCGGTGATTTTGATTTAATGCTAAGAGCTTTCCACTTGGAAAAAATAAAGTCCCGCTACATAAATGATGTCTTTGTCTTGATGAGAGATGGAGGTCAAACGGGGGGTGATTTTTGGTCACAAGTCAAGCAAAATAAAGAAATTTTCCAATCCTTTTCAGCAAATGGGGTCAGGCTTAACAAAGTCAGTTATTTGTTAAGGAAGGTGGTTAAAAGAATTGTGGAAAAAATGTCTGTAATTAATTAATAATGGAGTTTATTTTACAAATTTCACGCAGGCTATCTTCATTTGCGTTAGTGAGATTTTTTTTTTCAATTGGCAGGTGGTTGATTGCTGTAGTAGCCCTCAATTCGTTAGACACAAATAGCTTTGCCACTCTATTATTTATTATTTCTGTCATAGAAATAATAAAAATTATTTCAGACTTTGGGCTTGAGCCTTTTATGTTTTTGCGGATAGATATCGTTCGTAAGAGAGATAGGGTTTGGGACTTCATTTGCCGCGCTAAAGTTGTATTAAGCATTATTTCATTTTTGCTTGTTTTCTCTGTTGGAGTTTATCTAGAAAATCGTGGACTAGCCATTTGTGGGGCCTTGCTTATCACTGGTAGTCTTGTGACGGTATTGCAGGGAATTATCCAAAAGCATAGTTTACTTCAAAGGTTGCATGTGCTCGCCTTCAAGGCAGGCAGCGCCCTGTTTTCGCTTGCGTTGATTCTTCTTTATTTGGATCATTGGGAATCCTTTATATTTGCCTTAGTTTTATTTGAGATTACTGTAGTTGCTGTAATTGCCCAGCATGTGGGATTTTCTTTAATACGGTATCATCTTTTTGATGGTGCTTTGAAAAATAACCATAGGGTTAAGGTTTCTAAAATACTTTTAAATAAAAGTGGTTTTATATATTTAACGACACTAATCGCTAATCTTGCTGCTCGCTCTGATGTAATTCTAATACGACCACTAATTGGAATAGCCGCCCAAGCGCAATATACTGCTGCGTATAGGTTGACTGAGCCGCTACTTCAGATTGTGGCTAGTATTATTCTTAGTGTTCTTGTGAGTCGCTCTAATTTTTCGAACCTAGATAATGCTCAAACTCTAGGCAGAATCATGAAGTTGCTTTGGTATAATGTAATGTGTATGGGTGCTTTGGGGCTGGCTTGCGTAGCTGCGACGTTAAGTGTGAGCTTTTTTACTGGAGCTTTATCGGCTCAGTCCAATATGCTTTTTCTTTTGTTTATTGCTTTAGCGCCCATACGAATTCTAAATCAGTTTCATAGTTATGCGTTGATGAAATTTAATTTAATGCGCATCGTATTTTTAAGTACGTTGAGTCTCGCTTTAACATTTGGGATAACGTTAATGATATTATTGGCTGGAGAGGATTACGCTAACATAATATATCTTGTTTTTGCCTTGTTTTGTGCTGGGGAGATAATAAATTTTTGTTATCAGTGGTTTTATTTGCGTAAGATAGTTTGTACTTCCTAGGTTGACCCATGATTAAAATCATTATTTCGTCTTTCTTTATATTCTTCATGCGGGTTAAGTCTTACTTAGTTCGGACTGGCACTACGAGTCAAGGAAAAAGTCTTATCATTTGCCGTGGAGGGGTCGGTGATGTAATTATTACTGTAAGGGTTCTTCTAAATGCCAATCTATCAGAATTCGATCTGCTTACGAATAAGCCTTCAGGAGTTTGGGTTCAGGAGACATATGGCAGGGTATTCAATAAAATATTTATTACAAAAGAAGAGCTTTTATCAGAGAGTAGGTGTTACGACACGATTCACTTAATAAGGTCTGATATTGAATCCCTAAAGATGATGCTGGCACTAAAAATATCTTTTAGGAGCACTGTGATTAATGAGCATTATGACAGTCTGCGATTGTATGAACGAACAAAGATACTTTTATTCCCAAAAGTCAAACGTAATTATTATTCAAACTTTCATGCCACTGATCTATATTCGACGGTCCTTCGAATGCCGCAATATAAATCAAATGCTATCAGGATTAAAAAAGACAATGTTGCCAGGAAGATTGGCATACATGCTGGGGCCTCTAATATTGTAAGGGCAATCAGCTTGCAAGCAATTATAGAGGTTATCACCTCTCATCCCGAATATATTTTTTACCTATTTGGCAGTAAAAGCGAAGTAATACAGTACCCAAAGGATATGCTTCCCAGTGGTAATGTACGGTATTTAATAGGAGAGGCGAGCTTTAGTGATATTGCTTTAATAATGAATGAATTAGATTTAATGGTGTGTACTGATAGCATGTTTTTACACTATGCAGATTTTATGCAAATTCCAACGGTTGCTGTCATGGGGCCGGGACCTATTAAAATGTGGGGGCCTCTTTATATCGGTTCAAAGGTCGTTACTCGTGACCCCCCATGTTCTCCATGCTCTAGGGTAGAGTGCGATCGATATCATGGGCGTTCTTGCGTTGGCGACGTGAGGGGCGAAGAGCTCTCTCAAGCGATGTTAGAAGTTTTAGAGAAGAATTAGCATAATGCTCCTTATGCTTGCTCTTATCATGTTAGTTCTGGTCATCAGAAGTCACAGGAGATATGGAAGTTGGATTAATCCTATTACGGCATTTGTACTTTGGGACTTTGTGCTTTTTACCGCTATTCCAATTCAGTTTGGTTCATTATATCTTGAGGGGGTTTCTGCCCAAGGGTTCAATAAATTCACCACAATTCAATATATTTATATTTTGGGTGGAATTGTTGGTTTTACGCTAATTCCACTCAATGCATACTTCAGGTTTTTTTCGACGGGACCTAGATATTTTCTCCAAGGAAAGGCACTGTCTCCAGGATTGATATGGCTTCTTTCTCTGGCGACAATTGTTGTCTTATTTGTTGCACTTGCATCGGCCGGTGGCGGCGGTTTTATGTGGATTACTGACACACGATCTGCCTATATTAGCCACCGTGCCGGTGCTGGAGTATTTTGGCTTCTGATTACGTGGCTGTCTATAGCGGTACTAGGGTATGTTCTTTTTAAATATAAACCAAAAAGTATATTAAAATTATGTTTGTTACTAATACCTTTTTTGATACTTGGCTTCTTTACCGGCTCTAAACATAATTTAATAACCCCGTTAATAGTTGGTGTGTTGTACCACGAATACTTCATCCGGAGTATTCGATTTTTTTGGCTCGTCGCCATAACTGTGTTTCTGGCCGTCGTATTTACAGTGATACTATTTGTTCAATCTAGTATGGGTGAATTTTCATGGTTTAAGGGTGTATATTATTTTTCAGAATATGCTACAACTTCGATAAGGTATTTAGGGGACGAATTTCTACCCATTGGACTTGGTCAATATTCCCTTTCAGATCTTTGGTATTATGTACCCCGAGGTCTTTATCCCGATAAACCTTTTGAATACGGAGTTTTAAATATCCATGAAGTACTTTTTCCTGGTGCAGCAGCTATAGGAAATACGCCCGGTATTAGTAACTGGATGCTTGTATACATTGACTTTGGCCATATAGGTGTATTTGTGTTTGGGTTGTTTTTAACATCGTTTTCGCTATTTTTGTTTAATCTTTTTGAAAAAAACAGAGGGAGTTCTTTTATTTTCTTGTTTATGATTCATGTCAGTATTTTTCAACTTTTTGCGCTTTGGCCAGCACTTGGTACTGGGTTGATTTTATTTTTGATACTTCATTTTAGATATGGAAAGAAAATGTTATGAGTTTATTTCAGAGAAATTTAGAGGAACATTTGTATTTATTTAAGGAAATTTCCATCCTTGACAACGATATACAAAAAGCGATTGATCCACTTTCGTCGGTAATGGTGGGTGGCAAGGTATCTGATATCGTTGCTGCGACTAATGCTGGTATCAAAACTAGTTACTTCGTCAGCAATCGGACCGAAGAAAGGCTAGAAGGTGAATCAAACTTCATTTTTAACTCTTTAAGTGAATGTGTTAAACGTATCATTCATGCAAATTCTTCAGGTTTACAATAATATGATAAATGTCGTCTTTGACCATCAAATCTTCGGTTGGCAAAAATATGGTGGTATCTCACGTTATTTTTATGAGCTAGCCACAAAAATCAATTCCGGAGGTGACATATCTCTGGAAATACTAGCCCCCAGGTATATTACTAGATATTTTGACGAAGAAAATTCTCTAAATATCCATGGACACTTCTTAGAAAGTACTAATTTACACCCGCGTCTTTTGAGGTCTATGAATTATTTTTTGGCAAATGTTAAAGTCAGGAATTTTAAACCAGATATTATTCATGAGACATATTTTGCTGCCATGGGATATTCAAAGCCTAAAAAAACAAAGACTGTTTTGACTGTTTATGACTTAATACATGAGAAGTTCCCGGAGTACTTTTCTAAATATGATCCAACTATTTATGAGAAGAAGCGTGCTATTGAGCGAGCTGACCACATATTGGCGATTTCACACCATACCAAGGCTGATTTATTAGAGTTCTATGATATTCCAGAAGAGAAAATTACAGTTACTCAATTAGGGTTCGACCTTCAAGTATCTCATAGTATAACTCCCGTGATCCCTAAAATCTCTCCATATATTTTATTTGTTGGAAACAGAGGGGGGCATAAAAATTTCTCCAATTTATTGATTGCATATCAAAATAACAAAGCTCTATGTGATAATTTTAAGCTTGTGTGTTTTGGCGGCGGGCAATTTACAGAAGCCGAGCGTTACTTCATGAAGAGTCTAGGTGTTTCAGATAATAACCTGGTTCAAGTGACTGGAGACGATGGGGTTCTAAGCCAGTATTATCAAAATGCATCAGTATTTGTTTATCCCTCAGAGTATGAAGGCTTTGGTATTCCACCGTTGGAGGCGATGAATTATTCCTGCCCGGTTGTATGTAGTAATGTCAGCTCAATTCCCGAGGTTGTTGGTCAAGCAGGACACTACTTTGATCCACTGGATACAGTTGATATAGGGGAAAAGATAGAAGATATACTTTTTGATAATCAGCTTTCCGATCATTTAATTTCTAGCGGGCGAGATCGGTTAACGCAATTCTCTTGGGAGCGTTGTGCAGCCGAGACAACATCAGTCTACAAAAAGGTACTATCATGAAAGCAATAATTTTTGGAGTCTCTGGTCAGGATGGAAACTATCTGTCTAGGTTTCTATGTGATAAGGGTTACCAGGTTTTTGGCACTACGCGAACTGTCTCTCAACAACGGCGAGCTTGGCTCAAAAAAACGTTGCCAAAAGGTTTAGAGCTTCTGCATGTTGACATGTCTGATCTCAATGCGACAAGGGATCTAATTAGTAAAATAAAACCAGATGAAATATATAATTTGGCAGGTCAGTCTTCCGTAGGCCTTTCTTTTGAGCTTCCTGCAGAGACTATTCTAAGTATCATTGACACCACGGTTAATGTGCTGCAGTCTATTCATGAGATTGCACCTAAAACTAGATTATTTAATGCAGGATCTTGTGAAATTTACGGTCAGGCAAGTGGTGTGATAAGTGAAGGAAAGCATTTGATCAGTCCTTTAAGTCCCTATGCTGTTGGCAAGGCAGCTGCGTACCATGCTGTGCGGAATTATCGAGAGACTTATGGCCTATTTGTATGTACAGGAATTTTAGGAAATCATGACTCGGTATTGAGGCCATCACAGTTTATTATTATGAAGTTATTGGCAGGCGCATATGAGATATCTAGAGGGGATCGAAAGATAATAGAGGTGGGTGATCTGGGTGTTGTTCGTGATTGGGGTTACGCAGGCGAATATGTTGAGGCTATGTGGAAAATGCTCAGGGCTGACGACCCAAACGATTTCATTATTGCTGCGGGTGAAAGTATGTCATTGTCTGAATATGCGGAGGGGATATTTAGTTACTTTGGGCTAAAACTCGAAGATCATCTTCAAATAAATGATTCCTATAAGCGTTCACAGGAAATTATGTCAATTGAACTCAATCCTGAAAGAATCAGTCGAGACTTAGGCTGGAACTTTTCTATGACCAAGCAAAATCTTATAGATTTTATGTGTGAAGATTACGAGAAAACTATCTTAAAGTGAATATCATCCGCAATTAAAAATTGAGGGGATTAATTATATGAAAATTAAATTAAATAATGGGGAAAATAATGGAGAAAATAGAGTATAAATATTTTAAGTATAGAAGAGTTTCAGAAAGTACTTATGAATCATTCGATATCCCATTCTGGATAGAAAGTAGACTTCCAAATAAAAAAAATAAAATATTAGATTATGGTTGTGGATTTGGTCAGGTTATGACTTCACTCAATAAAGCTGGATACAGTAATATTTATGGAGTGGATATTGAAGATGATGCACTAGAATATTGTGCAAAAATTAAATTAAATGTCAAAAAACTTGATCTACTAGATTTAGAAAATCCTTTTGATTTTAAATTTGATGCTATAGTTATATCACATGTTTTGGAACATATTCCAAAACAAGCTGTAGTTGATACTTTAAAAGTTATCAAAGAAAAATTTATGTCTGAAGAATCTTATCTTTTAATAGCAGTTCCAAATGCACAATCAAATACCGATTGTTATTGGGCTTATGAAGATTGGACTCATAACACTTTATTTACTTCAGGTTCTTTATATTATGTTTTAAAAGCAGCTGAATTTGAGGTAATTGAATATTTAGATATTGATTCCACTGAAGGTCGAAGTTTTTTACAAAAATACTTTAGAAAAATATTTCTTGGAATATATAAAATAAATAAAAGATTTTGGAATATTGTAACGAACAGTGGTTTTTATAAAGAATCTGAAGATATCTATAGTTATGAAATAAAATGTTTGGCAAAGCTGAAATAGTGATTCCGTATTATTCTTACAAAGTTATACAGTAATGATAATGGGGTTAAGATATAATATTTCTACAACAAAACAAGCGCAAGTAATGGCTAACGATAACCTATGTTGAAATTAATAAGGATAAAATAAAATAAAATAAAATGGAAAATTATAGTCTCGACCAGATTACGGGTTCAATGGTAAACCAAATTGAAATTTCTTTCACTGGAGTAATGCTTGCGATTATAAGTGGCGCTATATGTAGCTATTTAGTCAAGTTGACTTATGATCGATACGGAAGATCCCTCAACAACAGAAGTAACTTTTCTAATAATTTTATTCTGCTTTGCGTTGTTACTACTCTGGTAATCATAATTGTCAAGCATTCATTGGCACTATCTCTTGGACTTATTGGAGCTCTTTCGATCGTCCGATTCAGGGCCGCAATCAAAGAACCGGAAGAATTAACATATTTGTTCTTGATTATTTCTCTAGGGCTATCTTTTGGAGCAAATCAATTCCTTATTGGGTATGTGTTTACCTTTTCTTGCATCGGTATTATAGCGTTTGTTCGTACCAGAACTTTGAACACGGATAACGAGGATAGTTACACGGGATCGATACTTATTCTAAAGGGTCGAGAGGAGCTATATAAAACTATCATAAGAGAGCTTGATGGAAAGGTGTTAGCGGAAGTGGAGTCTGCAGAGTTGAAAAGCTTAAGTGTATCAGCTGGAAACTTTCAGTCCACTTACAAGGTTGAGCTAATCCAAAGTCCAATTTCCAAGGGCAAACTCCTTGACTCTTTGATGGCAATCGAGGGCTTGGCGTTTGAGCTTGTCAATGACGTTGTAATTCCAGAATAGACTAATTAGATGTTTAATTTTCGGAGACAAAGGTCTGCTCACAGATTTTCAGTGCTTGTAGGGAAGCTGAATCTGACTAAATTTTTTGCCATCGTTGGATTGCTTATAACACTATCTGCCTCAGTCTTGGTTCTTACCTCTTTGAACTTTTTCCCTCATAACTTTAATCATGCTCTAAACTATCTGAGCTACAAATTTGCGGGTGATCCTGCTCATTCCGTCTCTAATTTTTCGGAGTTGACTGAAGTTGTATCTAAAGGGGTCGGGTACTCTTTAGGCTTCAATAAATATGCGGTTTCAGAGCTTCATTTAGATATTACGCCTGCCAATGTTTTGAGGCTGAATTCATCCCTAGAGCCTGGTGCGAAAAGGAAAAAGGTTAAGGCACTCCTTACACATGGTGATAAGGATCCCTTACGTGCAAAAGTAAGATCTAAAGGGGATCGGCCAATCCATATGTCAGGCTTTAAAGATATGTCTTATAGAGTCAACATGAAGGGTGATGGAACCTTTATGGGGATGGATAAGTTCTCAATTCAGCAACCGATGATAAGAAACTATACTTGGGAACTATATTTTGCGGATGTTGCTAGGCGGAGCGGTCTATTAACACTGGATATGGGGTTGATTGATTTCTACGTCAATGGTAAAAGCCGTGGAATATATTCTTATGAAGAGCTACCCCAAAAAGAGGTGGTTGAAAAAAACCTGAGAAAAAATGGGCCAATCTTTGGATTGGATGAACCTTTAGGCGAGTCATTCCCTGATGTCTTTTTCGAGGTGTATGAAGAAGGCTATTGGAAGACAGACGGCATTGCGCTCTATTCTGTAGCGGTTCAAAAGCTCGCAGCTCTGAATACGTTTAATGATGTTAAAAGTCCGGGCAAGCAACCCATAAACGAAGTTTTCGATCTCGATAAATGGGCTAAGTTTTTTGCCTTGACAGAACTTTTCGGGGCATACCATGGAGCGATATTAAAATCGGTCAAACTATATTTCAATCCTACAACTGGACTCTTTGAACCTTTAGTTTTTGACGCTCACATTGGAGCGGGCGAATACAAATCGTTCTTTTTGCTGGACTATGTTGCTAAAAGTGGCGAGGTGGATTGCTACCCTGTCTGTAACAATAGTGAATGGTTTAGGCTATTTTTTAACTCTGAAAATAAAGAGTTTTTGAAAATCTATCGAAATGAACTCGCATTCGTTACATCAAATGAATCGGTGATAAGATTGAGGGAGAATTACGACAAGAACTTCTCCAAAATAACAGATCTATTTTATTCCCAACTTATGAGGTCGGATGCCATATTCTTTGAAGGGTTGAGCCTCTTTCACTTCGATTTTTCTTATTTGAAAACACGAGCTGCAAAAATTCGAAATAGATTGGGATTGTGGGATCTTATCTATACTTCTGACGACAGTCAGCCGCTGGTTGATCGAACAGGCGTGCGATTCTCCGCTGATGAACAAATTAGTGAGATGAAGAATTTTTCCTTCTCAGGGTCGGCTCTTCATTTTGAGACGCCAACCGTCTTACTACTTCGGGGTAATACAGTGTTAAGTGGCCTGGATGAAACAAAAAGATTACAGGTTACGGGGCCGGTGATGCTTGTGCAGTTAGGAGGGTCTATCAAGTTAGAGTATGTCGATTTCATAGGCGGTCGGTTTATCGAGGTCAACGGAACCAACTGGTCTGGCGCTCTAAATTTCATTAACTCCACCGTTGTAATAGAGGACATAGTTGTTTCCGATAATTTGTCCGAAGATGCAATTAATTCCGTTAATTCAGTATTGACAGGAACCAAACTCACATTCCAGGATACTCTTTCCGACGCGCTTGATATAGATTTTGGTGAATTTGACTTGGGTTCAGTGAGCTGTGAGCGAGTAGGTAATGATTGTATCGATGTATCTGGTGCGAGTGGTAGTGTTGTAAATCTAAAAGGAAGCGATGTTGTCGACAAACTCATTAGTGGTGGTGAGGGAGCCAATATTCGTTTTGATGAAGTTTATTCTGAATCTGTTGGGATTGGAGTTGTATCCAAGGACTCTTCATCTGTTTATGTGAAAAAGCTAAAGGCAAGTAACACGGGTCTTACCGGTTCTATTTTTATCAAAAAATCCTTCTTTGGCCAGCCATCTCTGACCATTGATAGTATAAAAATAATTGGAGGGTCGGGGAATTTTCTAATTAATGAACGGGAAAGTTTTTCAGCCCCCACTCAAAATATCGATGTATTTGTTTTACCCTCTGTAGAAATCCAGGCTCAGATGTATGGTAATAAGTATGGAGCGAAAACGGTAAAATGATATACAAGAATTTCGATACCCTCATTGAAAATTGCTCGAGTTCTAAGCGTATCGAGCGCAAAATAAATCTGCATTTCGGTCAGATTTATCTTTTAAATAGCGCTGTCTATGAGTTAGGGTTTAGCGAATGCTTTGAGAGAAGAGATATAAGCTCTTATTATTTTGATGATGAAATATTAAGTACTGCACGAGATAATATTGACGGCGTGCAGCGGAGGCTCAAGTTCCGAATGAGATACTATGGTGATGATTACTCATCGTATACCAAAGAAATTAAAATTAAGAACGGGTTTTTAGGTTACAAAAAATCAGAAAAATCTGTTGAGAAATTCAGTGATATTAAAAATTGTTTGGATGAGGCAGGTCGGTACTTCAATTTATTTAGCGATTCTTATTTAATGCCGGTATCTTTTGTTCAATACACTCGGCGATATTTTGTTCATCCATCAGGTGTTCGTTGTACTTACGACTCGAATATCAAAACCTGGCGAACATCAACAAATGGTTTATACCAATCTAATCATAGTAATTTCGAGGTGGTTGAGTTTAAGTACTTGCCAGAGATGGATCAATTTTTTCGATCACAGATATGGCCATCATTGTCTCGATATTCTGTAAGAGGCACAAAGTCTTCCAAATATGTGCGGTCGATATTAGCTTAGGGCGATATTATGCATTCTAGCAACAAACTGTTTTAGTTATACTGGACAGCTACTCATTCGATTAGTATGCGTTCTGTTATACAGTCTGTGGAAGGTATTCGCATACTTGTTGGTAGATTTTTTTGGTCTGTTAAGGGGGGGCATGGCTTTCTGGAAGTGCGGTAAGAGACGATTTGTTAAAAAATCATACCATCATAAAAAATAGATTATTATTTTGAATCTGCAGGTCCAGAGTGTGCATATGTTTTAGAGCATAAGTCTGCGTTAAAATTACAGGAATTTAATAAGAACTATTACGAGAAAATACATCGAATAGAATCACATGATTGGCTTATATATACATTTCTTCGATTTAATAATGTAAAGTGGTATATTGATAATTAGGCATTAATGTTATATAGACAACACAATTCGGATCAAGTAGGCTCGAATTTTGGATACAACGCATACATAAAGAGAATAAAAATTATTAATAGCGGCTGGTATCGTTCAGAGGTAGAAAAAATATTAGAAGCAATTGATGTTAATGGCTGTCACTCGAGAGATTTAAGAAAATGGTTTTTAATAAAGAATTTCTACCAACTCCGTCGTAAGGGTAGAGATACATTCATTTTGTTAATTGCATCATTATTTGGGATTTTTTTTTAAACAGGTGTATATGTGTAGAATAATAAACTTTTCTTTATCATTATTAATGATTCTAGCCTTGTTTCCGGCTTTACTGATTATTGCTTCATTAGTCTTTCTAACCTCAAAAGGTCCTGTACTTTATTTTTCGAGTAGGGTTGGCAAAAATAACAAAATATTCAAAATGCCAAAGTTTAGATCAATGTTGACAGATACTCCTGCTGTAGCAACCCACCTATTAGATAATCCAGATGTCTATTTATCTCCCATTGGTGGTTTTTTACGCTCAACTAGTTTAGATGAGCTACCGCAACTATTTTCAGTTTTAAAGGGTGATATGAGCTTTGTAGGACCACGACCTGCGCTTTTTAATCAAGATGATTTAATTGCTCTACGTACTGAAAAAGGCGTGGATAAATTATTGCCTGGTATTACAGGCTGGGCACAAGTTAATGGACGAGATGAGTTATCAATTCCTGATAAAGTTGCATTGGATGTTGAATATTTAAATCGTCAATCCTTTTGGTTTGATGTAAAAATTTTATGGATGACTTTCTTAAAGGTTATGAAGCGCGATGGCGTGAGTCACTAGTAAAGGCAGCGGTTGTGTTAAATTAGATTGTCGATTTTCTGTAGTCAATTAATAACCAGCCAGTTGCTATCATTCCAGCTTTGAAGGTACCTCATTGCGCTAGTTTCTGATTTCCAGCCACCTCTAAGCATAATTTTCTCAAGCGGAATATTTTTGTTTAATAAATCAAGTGCAGCTCCAACTCTAAATGAGTGGCCTGATAGTTCACCAATTTGATTCAGGCCAGCTTTCTTTTGAAGACTCTTTAAAATATGGTTAATTGATGCAGGTGTAAGAGAAGGGTTAGTAGATAGATTTCGTTTAAAGCTTCTAAGGATATAGCCACTGTCTTGATCAATTGCTAATGACCAGCTTGAGATCATCTCAGATAGCTCATCAGATATTGGAATTATTTTCCCTTGGCTGTATTGATCAGTTTTAGAGTGTCTAAGTAGGAGCGCATGTTTATGATTGCCAAAATGTTGAAGGTCTTCAAATTTAAATTGACAAATTTCTGAGCGTCGACGCATGGTTTCATAGCCGAGTTGTAAAAGCAGTTTGTTTCTGAGACCGACAATATCGTCAGAACAAACATCTTTGAGTTTGGTTAGAATATCATAAGTTAGAGGTGTTGCTTGTTTTTGAGGTTTACCAAATTTTCTTCGAAGTTTTTTAAAGGTTAGAATAACCACGGGTTCTTTTGTGGGGTTGGTGCTTTTAGTGAGATTGAATATACTACTAAGGCTGGCCACTCGCCTTTGGATTGTTGCAACAGTTAGGTTCTCACCCATCTGTAGAATGTAGTCTGCAAATTTATCTTCATGAATATTTAAAGGATCGTATTGATATTCCTGACACCAGTTGGAATAATGCATATAATCTGACCTATAAGATCTAATTGTATTGGGTGCATAAGCGCCCTCTAAAGAATCGAATAGGAGATTTATTTTATGCATTTTATATTCCAATTGGTATTTTAAATACCATTATATACCATCTTTATGATTTCATCTAAACAAATTAAAGCTGCACGTGCACTCCTTGGTTGGAAAGGTCAAGACTTGGCCGATAAGAGTGGTGTTGGAGTTACTACACTGAGAAGGTATGAAACTCAAGATGGCATACCAAATGCTAATGCATCTGTTATCAAGGCTATTAAAGATTGTCTTGAAGAGGCGGGAATAGTATTTTCTGGAGATCCTGTTAAGAGTCCAGGTGTATCACTAGATCAAAAATATTAGCTATACATCACTTAGCATCTCTCGCAGTTTAAGCAGCTCTCCAAGTGTTTTAGAAAACTGCCTTTCATCCGCAGTTCTATAGCGTTGAATTAAACTCAACTTTTGAGGGTCTGGCATAGCAGCTTCCTTGACTTGCTGAGTTCTTTTCTCTAGGTTGGTAAGGATCTTCTGAGCTCTTGTGTCACGGTCAAGAGTTTTGGATAGATTTTCAAGATATAGTTGAAAAGCAGTTGATTTTATTTTAGCAATGTCTTTTGTAATTTCTTCTTTGGTTAAAGGTTCGTCATCTACAGGATCACCTGGACTTACAATCCTTATTGTTATAGGCCCTGAGTGAACACCTTCTCGAAGTATAAAGTCATATAAGTCAAGATTTTCTTCAGTGCACTTATTGATAATATAAGCTTTAACCATAGGCATATGCTTTTCAATATAACCCCAGCCCGATACGTTGCTTAGATTTTGAGAGTCAATTTCATTGATAAGATTCTTTTTCTCTTCTTCAGCCTTAGGATCGTATTTTAGATTTCCAAGTGAGGCAGCCTGCATGGCTTTGATTAATTTTGAGTCTGAGTTATCATGATCAAGACTTTTAATAACCTCATCAGGGTGTTCCGCTTCGCTACTAGCAAGATCGAACAGAGCATTTTCGACTTGTTGAATACGCATTAATCTTACGGTGCACTCTGCAAGTTTTGAAATCAGCATTCTTTCAATATGAGTTTTAGGATCAAAATCCTTAACAAGCTCGACAATATTCTCGTTGTATAGATCTTGTTCTTTGTTGTTTTGCCAATGTCTTGCAGTAAGGCCGTGAGTGGTTGAGTTGCGACTGGAGATGGCTTTACCCTTATTGGTCTTTGGACCGCCGCTGTGTTTAGTTTTGCTTGTCATGGTATTAATGCTAAAATGAACTATTAACTCATTTTAACTGAATTTTAAAAATATCACATGAATGCAAAAACTATCTTTTTACGAAACGAACTTAGCTTTTGATAAATGCCCTTATCGTCAATAAAAAAAGCTATATTATCTTAAATTAAACAGCCAAAGTTAGGCTAGTCGCAAAAAGCAT
>Ga0255775_1001652_pt1 | contig 20379 bp, 31 predicted proteins | sample 011ome_26_FD_179973 | JGI IMG/M metagenome (GOLD analysis project Ga0255775, IMG submission 179973) | Coastal salt marsh microbial communities from the Groves Creek Marsh, Skidaway Island, Georgia - 011511BT metaG (version 2) | ecosystem: Environmental > Aquatic > Marine > Intertidal zone > Salt...
ATACCCACCGTGGTGAAGGCAGTCTTCGTGAAGTTAAGAAGAAGTTGTATCTTGCAATGATGACTGTTAACATTCTAGAAGGGTTGCGTTTCTATGTAAGTTTTGCATGTACATTTGGCTTTGGCGAGTTAAAACTAATGGAAGGATCTGCAAAGATTATTTCATTGATTGCTCGTGATGAAGCACAACACCTAGCACTCAGCACACACGTATTGAAGTTGTGGGCACAAGGCAAAGACGATCCAGAGATGGCCGCGATTGCTAAAGAGTGCGAAGAAGATGTATATGCACTATGGCGTGAATGTGTTCTAGAGGAAAAGGATTGGGCAGCTTATTTGTTTAAAGACGGAAGCATGATTGGTCTTAACACTACCCTACTTAATCAGTATGTAGAGTATATTGCTAATCGTCGTTTGAAAGCACTTAACTTAACTGCTATCTTTGACCAGCCAGTTAACACTAACCCGCTACCTTGGACTACACATTGGTTGTCAAGTTCAGGCTTGCAGGTTGCTCCACAGGAAACAGAAGTAGAATCTTATATTATCGGCGGCATCAAGCAAGACGTTAACACAGAAAGTTTAAAAGGGTTTAGTTTATGATTGAAATATACGGCAAGCCACAGTGCCCTCATTGTGAGGCAGCAAAACGTATGTGCGAATCTCGAGGTTTAAAATATACATACAAACAACTTGATGTAGACTTTACTCGTGAAGAAGTACTAGAAATGTTCCCTGGAGCACGAACGTTCCCACAGATTATTGTAGGCAGCAACAAAATTGGCGGCTTTGACAAGCTAGGTACATATTTAGAAGAAACCGGATACACCGGAACAGGACACACATTATAATGTTAATTGAAACACCATACAAAGTAAACGATACAGTATCATTTAAGTTAAGTTCGGGCGAAGAAATTCTAGGACGATTAGAATCAGAAGATTCATCTGGTTATACTATTCTTAAACCAATGGTTCTTATTGCAAACGAAAAAGGTCTAGGACTAGCACCATTTATGTTCTCAGTATCACCTGATGGCAAATTTAAGTTAAATATTAATAGTGTAAGTTGTATTGCAAAAACCGAAAACGAAATTGGAAAACAATACATTGCACAAACTAGTGGAATTCAATTGGTATAATATTTAAATGGCAAACACAGTAGCGTCTACACCAACTACAGAAACAGCACCAGAAGACTTAACTGGTGACACACACGTACATTATGATGTAGGTTATAAAGCTGCGTTTGCAGAAATAGCAAGTTTGTTTGAAGATATTCAAGCAGATTTGCGTATCGTTACTGATAGAGCTGACGACGAATCAAAAGGTATGCATGTTAGAAAAGCAGATAGTATTTCTAACAACCCTGCAAACATTGCAGCACAAGCAGCATTAATTGCAAACTTAGGTCCTGAAGGATTGTCAGTCATTAATGCTGAACTTGCTTCACCAACTGACTTTGGAAATACTAGTGCTGCAAATTATCAATCATTGCGCGGCGGAAGCGGAATGATAGGTGGCGGTGCTCCACTTGCGCCTGGATACGCAGGAAATACAGCAGCAACAATTACTACATCAACAGGTGAAGTAATTGCAACTAACAGTGCAAGTCTTGCAGATATTGTTGAAGCTCCGGGAACAGCTACAGGTAATGTTAGATATAACAACACAGGCGCTAAACGTGACTTACCGATTCAGCAGCAATTAATGGACATTCTTCAAACCGCAGCCGCAGCCGCAGGAGTAGATGTACTTATTAACAGTGGCGGCCAAGTTCCTAAAAGCGAAGGCGGTGTTGACGGACGTAATAGAACAGGCTCAAATAGACACGATCGCGGATATGCAGCTGACGTTGCATTGTATGTTCCAGACTTTGGCGGACGCAAACTTAGCAGTAATAATTCAGAAGATCTTGCCATCATGATTAAGTTTATGCGCGAGTGCAGAGATGCAGGAGCAACGTCAGTTGGTCAAGGTAATGGCTATATGGGCGACACAGGAATACACGTTGACATTGCATGGTTAGGACAACAAGCAGGAAAAATTACTGGCATCACTTCAAATAGAACGTGGGGCAGTTCATCAGCAGCATATGCAGGAGCACCTGATTATATGAAAGAGCTTATGGCACCGAGGGCAAATACATAATGGCTGATTTTAATCATGTTGACTATACCGCAGAACTTAATAGAATAATTGTAGCTCTAACTGGAATTAGAGATGATGTAAGATTATTGCGCCGCCGAATTGAAGATCCTAATGTAGGTGTAACAATTAATTCAGTAATGAATGATTTTCAAAAAGCTGTACTTGCTTTAAGCATGAGCGACCAGGGTGCAGGAAATGCAGAAACAGTTCGTCAAACAATTGCAAGCGGCACCGGTGTAAACGGCGGTGGCGGCAGTGCCACAGCAGTAACTGGTGATGACGGAAATGTAGATCCGGTAGCAGACAGAAAAGCAATACTTGCAGCGTTAGGACAAGATGTTGACAGTACCAAAGTATTAATTCGTGTAAACGGATTGTATTATTGGGAAGCAGACGCAACAGCAGGACCAGATGACGGCTTGCGCGGATCAGTACCGCAAGTTGTACAATATGCATTGGGTGCTCAAATAGGTTATCATGACCTTTCGTCTAACGCACCGAAGCCGGGATCACCGCCAAGTGCTGATGCTATTAATCCAACGGCAACTAGAAAGCGCTGGCCTGCTCCAAGACCAGAAGGACAAACTGCATTGCCGAATTCAAATCCAAATGCTGATCTAATTAATCCAATAACAGGCGAAATTATTCCTTTAACAGAAGAACAACAACGTGCAGCAGCAGCGTCCGGAAGTACTCCGACTCCTGCTACTAACGCTCAATAAAGATGGAGAGATAAATGCCAAAAGTACATAGAGTAGGTGATCAAGACAGCGGCGGCGATATATCTGCTACAGGTAGCGATAATGTATTTGCTAATGGCGGCCCTACACTCGGCGGAAGTATTGCAGCCGCACTTGGACTCGAAGATGTCGTAGGTATTGATGATGCAACTGCTAGAGGAATTATCGAAGCTAGAGCAGCAGAATTAGCTGCTGGGCGAGATCCAGATCTTAACGAAGCACTTGAACAGTTTGGAGCAGGTTCGCCAGGTGGAATCAATCCTATAGATGGTTCAACTGATGCAATACCTGCACCAGGATCTGATGCTGCTGGTGATGCACCGTTTGATCCTAATCGTCCTGCAAGCGAATGGCTAGAATTTCAATCGCACGTTAATTCAGCTGTACTAGATGAAACATTTAACAAAGCAGTTGCACTAGCTAGAGCAGTAGGTAAACCTTTACGTATCAACAGTGCATATAGAACACCTGAGTATAATGCTAGTATCGGTGGTGCTAGAAATAGCATGCATGTTCAAAAGAAGGCTTTAGACATTCAGTGGCCAGCTGACGATCTGACTGGTAGAATTGCATTTATTGAAAAAGCAATACAAGCAGGTTTTACTGGAATCGGATGTTATAATAGTTTTATGCACGTTGATATTGGTCCAAAAAGACAATGGGGGCCAAATAGTTCTGCTGCTAGTCAATATGAACAATACAAACCTATACTAAGACAATACGGATATAGTGTGTAAATAGGTTGACAATTTGCTTTTTTCAGCTTATACTATACAAGTAATAAGGCAAATAGAAAAGGCATTTAAATGAAATACAATGATAAAGTAATACTTACGGATGCAGACGGCGTTATCCTTAATTGGGAATATGCGTTTACGTGTTGGATGGAACAACACGGTCATACTCAAGTAGAAGGAGGCAATTTACTCTACAACATGAGTGAGCGTTTTAATATTACTCCAAGCCAAGCATGGCAGCAGGTTAAAATCTTTAACGAAAGTGCAGCAATGGGATTTCTCCCTGCACTACGTGATGCAATGTACTATGTTAAGCGACTACATGAAGAACACGGATATGTGTTCCGTTGCATTACCAGTATGAGCTTAGACCCAAACGCAAAGAAATTGCGTCAAATGAATTTGGAAAAGCTGTTTGGAAAAACAGCATTTGAAGAATTAGTTTGTTTAGACACCGGTGCTCCAAAGGATGAAGCACTTGCGCCTTACAAAGATTCAGGACTATACTGGATTGAAGACAAACTAGAAAATGCAGAATGTGGACTAGACTTAGGTCTAAAGCCAATCTTAATCGAACATGGATTTAACATGAACGAAACACTTCGGACCGGTATTACCAAGGTAACTAACTGGAAAGAAATATATAATATCATTACAGGAGAAAAATAATGACACAACCAACTCACGAAGAAATCGTATTGGCATTTAACAACTACTTGAAAGAGCATGCTTCATTCGAGGAAAAAGGCGTGAAAGCAGCAGCTACTCGCGCACGTACAGCACTAGGTGATCTAGGCAAACTTACCAAAGAGCGCCGCAAAGAAATCATCGAGAAAAAGAACGCAATGTAAAGGATGAGTATGTGGGAATACTGGTGTAAAGCCATTGGTACGAAAGCATACGAAGACAACAAAAAAGCAGACAGAGTTGCAATAATTAGAACCTTTTGGGTTGTAATAAATGTTGTAACCTGTCTGTTTATTATTGTCGGTAATGGCCGCAATTTAGGACTTTGGTAATGAGATTCTATCTAGGATCATGTGAGATGAAATGGTCTCACAAGGATAAAATGGAACAGCGCTGGATACGTAGAGAACTCGGTGAAGAACTATTTGAAGAAATTCAATCACACACAATTGTAATACTCCGAAGTAACAGTCAATCATTGCCCGGTGACATTTATAAGAGATGTGATGTGTACGTAGATATAGAAGACGATAGACATGCAACATTATTTGCACTAAAGTTTTCAAAAGCAAAAAAGGTAGAACTAGTATGATGTGGGCAGGATATAATATATCACAAGCTGGAGAGAACTTTTGCGTAGAAGGCGACTGGCCAGGTGAAGTTATGGGCAAGAACAAAGACGGTAGCGACAAAGGTTACGCATTGTATAGACCAGGCGATGTGTTTATCGTAAACGAAGGCGGTTGGCTTTGTAAAGTAGAAGATGTTAGTGCAATGGTAATGAAGTATGAAGCACGTAAAAACACCGCAGAAGCCTAAGGCTTGGTCAAATAAGAAGTACGAAGAAGAAATTGAAAAAGAGTTAAAGCCTCTTAAAAAGAAACCTAAATATAAGGATGATTATTTAGATGAGATGTAAACCAGGTGATATTGCTCGTATTATCTATTCAGTACGTCCAGAGAATATTGGTCGCATTGTAAAAGTAGTAGAGTATATTGGTAAGTTCAAAGAAGGCGAGCAGTTCGAAGCATATGGGCTTACTTGTACTTGTCTTGTGCATGATCACTTTTGGTGGATTGAAGGCAATGATATTGAAATCCAATTCGGTCCAAGCCCCAAGGCATACATTGCTGACACATGGCTAGAACCAATTCGACCAGAAGAAGAAAAAGAAAAGTCTAAAGAAGAAAAAGAACTTGACATCCATATGTAATGTGTTATAGTAGTGTTGCAGCAACGTAAAGGAACAATACAATGATGCCATTAGCAATAATCGGATTGTTAGTTGTAGGTGCAGTAATTGGTGCAGGTGCGTATTATCTGCTTAACAATGTCACTATTAGCAAAGGCAAGCGTAAATGAAACGCCCTAATCAAGCAGATTATACAAGTCAATATCAATACGAAAACGACATGGACGAATATCGTCAATATATGGAAAGAAAGAAAATGATGCGAACAGGATTTACTATCGGTGGAGCAGTAGTTGCAGGTCTAATCGGCCTAACTGTGCTTGGAGGTTCTTGGTACACAGTTGACCAAGGTGAACGTGGAGTTATTCTACGTAACGGTGCTATCACTGGTACAGCAGATCCAGGTCTAGGATTTAAGCTACCTATTGTTGACACAGTAGTCGACATTGATATCCGTACACGAGCAAACTTGTATGAAAATGTAATGGCTTACAGCCGAGACCAGCAAACAGCAGGACTTAATGTTAGTGTTAACTATCGTGTACCAGCAGACCAAGTGTTGAATGTATACGAAAACTACGGCAGTGTTGAAAACCTGCGCAGTCGAGTACTTGATCGTAAAGTATTTGATCAAACCAAGAACGTGTTTGGTCAGTTTAATGCTGTAACAGCGATTCAAGAACGTGCTCGTCTTGTAGCAGATGTACAGATGGCAATTCAAAATGCTGTACAAGGTCCAATCATTATTGAATCAGTACAGATTGAAAACATTGACTTCTCAGATGCATATGAAAACTCGATCGAACAGCGTATGCTTGCAGAAGTCGAAGTTCAAAAGATTCAACAAAACGCAGAGCGTGAGAAGGTGCAAGCTGAGATCAAAGTGATCCAAGCACAAGCTGATGCTGATGCTCGAGTTGCACAAGCTACAGCTGAAGCAACAGCAATTACATTGACAGGTAATGCAGAAGCAGAAGCAATCAATGCACGAGGACGAGCACTTCGAGACAATCCTACATTGATCCAACTTGTTAGTGCAGAACGTTGGAATGGTGTATTGCCAACCACAATGGTTCCTGGAGCAGCAGTACCGTTTGTTAACGTAAAGTAAACTAAAAAGATTAGGGCCTTAGGGCCCTTTTCTCTTGACAAACACTTAATACCAGTGTATAAATAGTATTGTAACGTTGAAGCAATTTGACGACTGAACTGGACCCGGGTGCGATTCCCGGCAGCTCCACCAAAAGGATACTACTGTGAGTAATACAACTTACTTAAAGTTACAGCGCATACTACTGCCCATAGCAGGCATACTTATGCTTATTGGAACAGTTAGTTTAGTATTTTTTTGATGGGGCTGATCAGGATCGACAGGCAGGATAGAAGAGTGGAGTTACCGGGATGTAAGCGCCGTACCGCGAACAAACTTTATAATTGCAGAAGCAAATATAGCATTAGCAGCCTAAGGGCAGCTACGAGGTAGTTAGACCTTGTTACCAAACATAGCAGGAAAGGCACCTTCGGGTGCTTTTCTTTTGACTTCTTTCTTTGGACACGGGGTATCTTTCTTTGGACAACATTAGTGTATTAGTACTTGCTAACTTACTAAATAGATGTATAATAGTAAACACAATAAGAAGGCGACCCAGTTAGCGATGCAAAAAAGGCTGACACAGGTCGCCTTTTTTTGTGGCTATAATTTCATTACATAGGAGAAACAAAATGAAAACTTTAATCGCATACGCAACAATCGCAATCAGCACAGTACTATTCACATTTGGCCCTGCTCACGCATTTATGGACGACACTAACGGTAATCACAGTGGCGGCGCAAATGCACAGATGAATGGCAATGCAGAAGGCAGAGGTGTTGCTACGTTTAGTATGAACTTCTCAGCAAGTGCAAACACCAAAGGCAACTTTGATGCAGACGGCGAAAGCAACATGCAAAATATGTTTAGCGGTAATGACTACGCTTATCGTCCTTACTACTATCCTGCAGAAAAGTAAAATCAAGAGAGGGCAGCTTAGGCTGCTCTCTTTTTCACTAACCACTTTTGTCTTAGTAGAAACACTGAGAGTATAAGTAAATTGTCAAAACAGACACACTTTTAAAAGGAAACAAAATGAAAAAAATTATGATGGTTGCCGCAGCGGCGATGATTAGTACAGCCGCAACAGCCGGTGACTTTGATAATACAGCAGTTAAGTTGACTGCTCAATCCGAAGCGTTCTCTGTCAGTGTTAAAGCACCTGAGACAGGCGCAACTGAATTTGCCGTAGGCACTACAGTTGGTCCAGTTGATGTGACTGGTACTTGGAGCCGTGATGGTTCAACTGATGACTACGCAATTAAAGTAGGTAAAGAAGTTGAAGTTGCTGGTCCTGTATATGCAGGCGCAAGTGCAGAGTTTACATTTGGTGACAGCTACACAACTGACACTCGTACACTTGTTGCAAGCCCATACGTTGGTGTAGCACATACTATTGGTCAGTTTACACCATATGCTGAAGTTGGCTATTCGTGGAAAAGCACATCTAACGATGTACTAGGTTTTGCACGTAATGATTCATACTTGGAAGTCGGTGCAAGCTATGCAGTAACTCCAGCAATGGCAGTCAAACTAAGCGTGTCAGAAACACGTGATATTGACTTTAAAAATGCTGGCGACAGAAATGCAACAGTAGGCGTTACTGTAGCGTTCTAAACTACGGGGATAGGCTATACGCCGTCCGAACTAAAGAGACTCTTCGGAGTCTCTTTTTTTAATTGGTAAAAGCAATTATTGCTATAGAAAAATACAATAGAAAATTACTGAATAATAGTAGATTTCTATTGTAAATACATGTATAATAACTTATCAGTAGAAACACTGAGTTATTAAGTTTTCACACACACAAGGAGAAATTATGAAAGAAGGTATTTGCGTCCCAGACGTAACATTTAAAACACGAGTTCGCGACGAATCAATTGGCGGAGACAATCCATTCCGTTGGCAAGACGTTACCTCTAAAGATTATTTCGCAGGCAAGCGTGTAGTAGTATTTTCACTACCAGGTGCATTTACTCCAACTTGCTCAACTTATCAAGTTCCAGGATTTGAAAACAACTACAATGCTATTCGCGATATGAAAATTGATGAAGTGTATTGTATCAGCGTTAACGATGCGTTTGTTATGAACAAATGGGGTCGTGACCAATGCGTAGAAAATGTCAAACTTATTCCTGATGGTTCGGGTCGCTTTACTCGCCAAATGGGTATGCTAGTAGACAAAGACAATGTTGGCTTTGGTATGCGTAGCTGGCGTTATGCTATGGTGGTTAACAACGGTGTTGTTGAGAAGTTCTTTGAAGAGCCAGGTCGTTCAGATAACTTTGGTGAAGATCCGTACGGCGAAACATCACCCGAAACAGTAATGGCATATTTAAAAAACAGTTGAACATGATCAATGAAAGAGGCTCTTCGGAGTCTCTTTTTTTATGGCTAAATAACTACACACTTAATGAGGGAACCTATTATGAAAAAGTTTTTATATCTTTTAGCATTGATGCCGTTTGCAGCATTTGCTAATCCAATAGACGATAACTGTCCACAGCACACTATTCACGGTGCACCTATCAGCAGTATTACTGAAAACACACAGTACATCTGTCACGGCAACTATGCTATTCATTATCGTTATGATACTAAGACAGCAGAGTTTGTTGTAGAACATTTGGACAAGACAGACATTACAGGACCTGCAAAACGCAAGAATGATTTCCGTACTGATCCAAAAGTTGATGATAGCAAAGAAGCATCATTAGATGACTACAAAGGACATCCATACGATCGTGGACACCTAGTACCTGCTGCTGACAATCGAACAGACGATGAGCAGATGAGCGAGAGCTTTTACCTAACTAATATGGTTCCTCAGGATCCAGGTAACAATAGAGTTATTTGGCGCATATTAGAACTAGGTGTAAGAAATACAGCAGCCGCTGGCAATGACATTTATGTATCAAGCGGTACAATCTACGAAGATGGTTTTAAAACTATCGGCGACGGAAAAGTGGGCGTTCCAACTAAAGTTTGGAAAGTAATTTACAATCACACAACTGGCGAAACTGTTGCATTTATTTTCCCAAACCAAAAGTACAGTTCGAAAGATATTCCAAAGTTTGTAGTTACAGTTGACGAAGTAGAAGCTGCAACTGGTATCAACTTCTTTCCAAAACTAGACGAAGCTGCTGAAGCTAAGTTTGATAAAACCAAGTGGCCTGAAATATTTAAATAAGGTTGACAGTTCTAAAAACTCCTGCTATAATTGTTATATTGTTTAACAAAGCAGGAGTTTTTTTATGACAATGTCGCTAGTAGGTCCTTACCTAACTACTACATCTTATAAGAAGCCTAAGCAAAAGAAGCGTACAAAGGCACAACAAGAACAGTTTGAACAATCATATCGCGAGTACAACAAAAGTATGAAGCGTATGGGATGTCATGATCAAATGATGAGTCTAGCAGACTACGACTTATATGTGCGTGGGCAGTATAAGCCTAAACTTAAAGGTGTATATGTAGCGCCCGAAACTAAATCCTATCAGCGCGAAACTAAACGATATGAAAGTTTCGGTGACGGTGTAGGTGTTGCTACTAAGAAAGAGTCTCAAAAGTACACTGGCACACTTATCAAAGGCATTGCTACTATGCATAAAAGCAACGCAGTACCAGTTATAGATCAACAACAGGCAATAGAAATTAGTAATATGCGCAGATAACTAAACTGCGTACATAAAATAGAGCTAAATTGCCTTAAATATTTAATGGGATATATAATGAAATTAATCACAGCCGTTACCGCCATCTTAATGTTTAGCGCGGCAGTTGCAAGTACTAACGTTGTCGCTGATACATCGTCAGATGTTCCAGGAGAGTTGTTTACTAAAGCGCAGCGTCCTGAAATTTACTGTTTAGCTAAGAACATCTATTTTGAATCGCGTAACGATAATCTTGCAGGCAAATATGCTGTTGCAGATGTAGTACTTAATCGTGTTAAAGATAGCCGTTATCCAGGAACTATTTGCGAAGTAGTCCGTCAAGGCGAAAAGACTGCAAGCGGCAATATGAAAATCAATCGTTGCCAGTTCAGTTGGTACTGCGATGGTAAAGCAGATACTACCCCAAATACAGAAAAGTGGATCGAGTCACAAGCAATTGCTTATCAATTAGTTGTAAACAATACTATGCGAGGTATTACTGAAGGTGCAACACATTATCATGCAACATATGTTGATCCATACTGGAATAAGCGTATGGATTTAGTTGGACGCATTGGCGCCCATATTTTCTATAGAGCTCCGTAAGTTAAAACAAGGTAATTTATAAAATGTTTTTAGCATTCATAACACTAGCAGTAGCATTGTCGATCAGTGCAGTTGCAATTTATTATTCAGTAGCAGGGCTTGTGGCTATATTTGCAGCCGCGGCAGTTCCTATTATGATTATGGGTGGTACACTTGAAATTGGTAAATTAGTTACAGCACTTTGGCTACATCGACATTGGAAGCAAGCCACTTGGTGGCTAAAAAGTTATCTAAGTGTAGCTGTAATAGTCCTTATGTTTATTACAAGCATGGGCATCTTCGGATTCCTAAGCAAAGCACACATTGAACAAACTAGTGCAAGCACAGAAAGTGTTGCACAAGTAGAACGGTTAACTACAGAAATTGCAAGACAACAAGATGTAGTTAAACGTGCAGAACTAAAGATTAATGCATTACAGACTCAAGGAACAGGTAGTGATGCTAATGTTCAATCGCAAATTGACAAAGAACAAGAACGTATTGACAAAGCATTTGAACGAGTACAACCTGCTATTGATGAACAGAATTTAATTATTCAATCACAAGGAAAACTATTCCGTGATGAGCTAGCAAAGATTGATACTGCACTAACACAATTACAAAGTTACATCGATGCTGGCGAAATTAAAAAAGCACAACAGATGGTTGGTGCAAAAGCTGACGGAGCATTTGGTCCTAACACTGCTACTAAGTTTAGAGAATGGCAAGATGCTAGACAGCAAGATCGCGCGGCCTTACTAGTTAAAATAGAACAAGCAACTAATAATCCGCAAGCTCGTGCAGCCGCTGCCGAAATCAAACGCCTACGTCAAACTGCTGAACGTCAAGTAGCCGACTCTAATGCACTTATCAATCGCTTACGAACAAACATTGGCAAGACAGATAAGACTGCTGAAATTGATGCACAAGTTGATGAACAGAATGCTCGAATTAAAACTGCTAATAATAGCATAGATACTCTAACAGAAGAAAAGTATGCACTTGAAACTGAGTACCGTAAACTAGAAGCAGAAGTAGGTCCAATCAAATACATTGCTGAATTTGTTTATGGCGAGCAAGCAGATAAGAATATGCTCGAAAAAGCTGTTACATGGGTAATTGTAATTATTATCTTTGTATTCGATCCATTAGCTGTATTATTGCTTATTGCAAGTCAATATACATTTGAATGGAACCGAAAAGGTCGTGAGGGAGACGATAATGACAATGAGTCTAATAGAGTTGATGATGAATCATCAAAAGAAGGAACAGGAACCAGCCAAACAGACGGAAGTATTATTGACACCGGCAATGTCGACGAAACAATTGAAGCAGATGATTCCGTGCATAGAACCGATGATGTTGTTACAACCGATGTCGACACAATGGCTATTGAACAAGCAAGAGCCCAACGAATAGTTGATAATGTGCCACCTGATTTTACAACAGTTGAGTCTAATAATATTACAATAGAAGAACACGCTAAAGAATATTCGGAAACACCTGTTGTCGAAAAAAAAGATATAAAATCATCGGAAGAATTAAAGCGTGAAGCTGAATACGATTTAAAAGAACAAGATGAAACTTTTATACAAGGCAAAACTGACTGGAAAACTGCAAACCCAGATCAAACACTAAAGCATTATAAAAACCTTTATGTTAAAGGAGTTATAGATTCATTACCGTGGGAAACTAATACAGATAGTGATAACTATAATGCAGACGAAGGTTATAAACAAAATGCTGAACAAAACGAAAAGACACTTTTTAACAGACTACGTAGCAAATAGGTTGTAAGTGAGTAAAGTTAATATAATCACGCCACCTGATAAATTGTTTAATGACAGTTCTCAGGTACTAATAATTTTTCCAACTAAGCAACTTCGATTAGAGTTGCAAGAAACATACCTAAGTACTACTACAGACGATGTTAATGTATATTACTTCGATAAAGAAGTATATGCAGCAAGTGACATTGATTGGTTATTATCAGTATTTCATCTATCTAATATTGTTATAATAGATGTAGATAATACACCTTCGTATCTAAAAGACCTATTAAGTTATATGATATCCAAACCTAAAACATTTTGGTTGACAACCAATCAAAATTCAGTGTATAATCATATAAGCAACAATAGAATACATACGCTAAATTTTTTGTCAAATAAAGGAGACAATAGCAGTGGCTAACTACGATGACAAACCTGCAGGGCGCGGCCTTACAGTAGAAGTGCGCAATGGCGATTTTAATTATGCTTTGCGAAAGTTTAAAAAGAAAGTACAAGAAGATGGTATTCTACAAACTTTGCGCGAGAAAGAGTTTTTTGAAAAACCAAGCATTAAACGTGCAAAAGCAAAAAAAGCCGGCCGGGCTCGTTGGTTGAAGAAACAAGCCAAGATGGACGGTGATACAACAACTACGTCAGGTAGCAAACGGAAGCGATAAATGAGAATTGATCAAGATATCAAACTAGACTACAAGGATGTACTAATCCGCCCTAAGCGAAGTACACTTAAAAGTCGTAGTGAAGTAAGCCTAGAACGTGGATTTACATTTCGTAACTACGTTCCAGACTTTCCAGACAACATAAAAGACGAACACTATCGTGGCATTCCTATTATGGCTGCTAACATGGACGGTGTCGGCACTATGGAAATGGCCGACAAACTAGCAGAAGGTAATATCTTTACTTGTCTAGTTAAAACATATCCAGTTGAAAACCTAGTTGATTACTTTAATGCAGGTATCAAAGAGCGTACAGATAATGTAGCAATGAGTATCGGCACTAGTGACTCAGACTTTAATAAACTTGTTCAAGTATATGAACAATGTGAAGGCAATCTAAAATACGTGTGCATGGATATTGCAAACGGATATTCAGAGCACTTTGCAGCTCGAGTGCGTGATGTGCGCAAAGCATTACCACATATTGTAATCATTGCTGGTAACGTAGTAACAGGCGAAATGACGGAGGAACTTATACTTGCCGGAGCTGATATTGTTAAAGTTGGTATTGGACCTGGGAGTGTTTGCACTACTCGTATCCAAACTGGTGTTGGATACCCGCAGCTCTCCGCTGTTATCGAGTGCGCTGACGCTGCTCACGGTCTCGGTGGGCATATCATTGCTGATGGCGGCTGTACCTGCCCTGGTGACGTGGCTAAGGCTTTTGCTGCCGGCGCAGACTTTGTAATGCTTGGCGGTATGCTTGCCGGACACGATGAAGGTGGTGGCGAAGTTATTACCAAGTTCTACGAAACAAATGAAGTTGATAACGAAGGTTATCGAGTAAGAGAAATGAAACAGTTTGTACAGTTCTACGGTATGAGTAGTGACGCAGCAAACACAAAACATTTTGGCGGATTGAAAAACTATCGTTCGTCAGAAGGTCGTGAAGTACTTGTTCCTTACAGGGGCGAGGTAGCACGAACAGTACAAGACTTGCTCGGAGGCATCCGTTCAACTTGTACATACGCAGGCGCTATGAAGCTCAAGCAACTTAGCAAATGCACAACCTTTGTTCGTTGTACTCAGCAATTTAATGCTGTTTATGCGAATAATAATAAATAAAATCGGAATGCCAAATGGGTTCCAATTAATCTTGCTTAATTAAGGAGAAATAACATGATTAAACCAATTCGTGATAGAATTCTTATCAAGCCAACACCTGTTGAAACAAAAACAGAGTCAGGCTTATATATTCCAGATACTGCATCAGATACAGCACCTGAAAAAGGGACTGTGCTTTCTGTAGGCAGCGGACGAGTAACACAAGAAGGAAAAATTATTTCTTTTGAAGTTGCTGAAGGGAATATTGTACTTTACCCTAAAGGCGCTGGAGTTAAAACTAAATCCAACGGTGATGATTTGATCATCTTAACTGAAGACCAAATCTTAGCAATTGTAGAATAAGGAGAATATTATGACAGCAAAAGACGTAACATTCGGCAATGATAGCCGAGCAAAATTATTGAAAGGTGTTGACACACTGGCAAACGCAGTGCGTGTAACACTAGGTCCTAAAGGACGTAACGTAGTAATTCAGAAAACTTATGGTGCTCCTGTAATTACTAAAGACGGCGTATCAGTTGCAAAAGAAATTGAACTAGAAGATGCACTTGAAAACATGGGCGCACAGATGGTCAAGCAAGTTGCCAGCCGTACAGCAGATGATGCAGGTGACGGTACTACTACTGCAACTGTACTAGCACAAGCTATTGTCAAAGACGGCATGAAGTTTGTAACTGCTGGCATGAATCCAATGGATCTCAAGCGCGGTATTGACAAAGCTGTAACTGCAATTGTAGGCGAATTGTCTGCACTATCAAAGCCATGTACTACACAAACAGAAATTGCACAAGTTGGTTCTATCTCTGCTAACAGCGATACTACTATCGGTAACTTGATTGCAGAGGCAATGGAGCGTGTTGGCAAGAACGGTGTTATCACTGTTGAAGATGGCAAGAGCTTGCAAGACGAGCTTGAAGTAGTTGAAGGCATGCAGTTTGATCGTGGATTCTTATCGCCTTACTTTGTAACCAACCAAGATCGACAAGTTGTTGAACTAGAAGATCCGTTTGTATTGTTAGTCGATAAAAAAGTATCAGGTATCCGCGATCTGCTTCCAGTGCTAGAAGCAGTAGCAAAAGCTGGCAAGCCGTTGTTAATCATTGCAGAAGATGTAGACGGCGAAGCATTGGCAACGCTAGTTGTTAACCATATGCGTGGACTAATTAAAACTGTAGCAGTTAAAGCACCCGGCTTTGGCGACCGTCGAAAAGAAATGCTTGGCGACATTGCAGTGCTAACTGGAGCAACTGTTATTTCTGAATCAGTTGGTTTGACACTAGAAAAGACCACTGGTGAGCATTTGGGTCAAGCAGCTCGAGTTGAAGTAACTAAAGACAATTGTGTTATTGTTGATGGTGCAGGAGACAAAGATGCTATTGCAGCAAGAGTTAATGCAATTACTACTCAACTTGAAAATACTGAGTCGCAGTATGATACTGAAAAACTACAAGAACGTCTTGCTAAATTAGCAGGCGGTGTAGCAGTTATTCGTGTCGGCGCAGCAACTGAAGTTGAAATGAAAGAGAAGAAAGATCGTATTGACGATGCACTTCATGCAACTCGTGCAGCAGTTGAAGATGGTATTGTTCCCGGCGGTGGTGTAGCACTTATTCGTGCAAAGCAAGCTGTAACTGCTTTGAAAGGTGCTAACTCAGATCAAGATGCAGGTATTAAAATCGTAATGCAGGCAGTCGAAGCACCAGTTAGACAAATTATTTCTAACGCAGGAGATAGTCCGGATGTAGTAGTAAATGGTATCTTGAGCGGCGCTGATAACTACGGCTACAATGCAGCAACAGGCGAGTATGGTGACATGCTTGAACTAGGTATTATCGATCCTACTAAAGTTACTAAGACTGCATTGATTAATGCAGCCAGCGTAGCAAGTTTGATTCTAACTTCCGAGTGTACTATCACTGAAGTTAAAAAAGATGATAACAATACCGTTCCGCCTGGAATGCCAATGATGTAATTTATCATTGATAAATAATTACGGAATGCCGAAAGGGTTCCGTAATTTAATCTTGCTTATTAAAGGAGAAAAAAAATGACAAGACTTACAACTTTAGACTTACCTAACTTTCATAGAGCCACTGTTGGCTTTGATAGAATGTTTAATGAACTTGAAAGACAGTTTGCAAACAGTCCAAATGGAAACGGGTATCCCCCATACAATATTGCACAAATCAACGACGACGAATACATGATTAGTATTGCTGTCGCTGGCTTTGGTATGGATAACCTTGATATTACAAAGGATGGAAAGATCCTGCGTATTGAAGGAACTGCTCCTAAGGGAGACGAAAATGTAAACTACCTACACAAAGGAATCGGCGGACGCAACTTCCGTAGAGAGTTTACACTTGCTGACTATGTGGAAGTCGCTGGCGCAACACTAGAACTAGGTATGCTTAACGTACACCTAAAGCGTGAAGTACCAGAAGCACTGCAACCTAAGAAAATCGCTATTAAAGATTACTCAGGTGCAGTACACGAAGCAATTGAAACAGACAGCAAGTAAGCAGTCTAGGGGGAGGTAATACTCCCCCATTTTATTCTACGGAGAAAACGCATGGCAACAGATACTGATGTAAAAATTGATGAAAAAATTAAAATTACAATCAAAGAACCATCTAACTATAATGTAATATTTTTAAATGACGATTCAACTCCTATGGAATGGGTAGTAGAACTTTTAAAAACGTTATTCAAACATACTACTGCTAGTGCAGAAGCATTAACAATGGATATTCATAATGAAGGTTCTGCAGTTGTAGGAACTTATAAGTATGAAATAGCAGAGCAGAAGGCAGCGGAAGCAACTACTGCAAGTCGCAATCACGGATTTCCACTGCAAGTAAAAATGGAAGAAGCATGAGCAATTTAAAAGAACTTACTTGGGAACATCATAAGAACGCTGAACGTCAAGCATTCGTAAAAGAGATGTTTGCAAAAGAACCACAGATTAGTAAAGAACGATATGCAACATATTTGTTCAATCAACATCCTCAATACAACATGCTAGAAATGCTAGCAATGATGCATGGACTGTTTGACGGCATGCCCGAATTGCGTAGAGCTCCACGTATTCATGAGGACTATCAAGAACTTTGGGATAAGGACAGTTTTGATCAACCTCCATTAATGCCTGTTGTAAAAGAATACATGGATCATTTAATGTCAATCAAAGATGATGCAGACAAATTAATGGCACACGTATATGTAAGACACATGGGAGATCTAAGTGGTGGACAAATGATTGCTAAACGTGTGCCAGGCAGCGGCAAGTTTTATCAATTTGATAAAGATCACGACGAACTTAAAGAATTAGTACGTGCAAGGCTGAGCGATGATATGGCCGACGAAGCTAAAGTGTGTTTTGATTTTGCTACAAAAATGTTTAAAGAGTTGGGCGGCGAATGAGTGTTATATGGCAAAGACTAATTGAGTGTAAAGATGAGATTATACAAATCTTTAATGACAAAGCCGTTGAATTTGAAGAGCCCGGGCTTGCTCACTTTAATAATGATACTTGGGTCAATCGTGTGTGGCGTAATGATCATGTTAGGCGTGCTCATATCGATGTAGTAGATGCTCGTGACAGCAAAGGCTTGTGGATGATGCATGTATGTGTATTTCCAACATTAACTAATCCTGGACCTATTTACGGGTTTGATGTAATTGCTGGCAGGACTAAAATGACAGGTGCGTTTCACGATCTCAGTGCAAGTGCTGACTTAGATAATCCTATGATTGCAGGATACAAGGAAGCTGTCGCAGACTTTATTCCAACTAAGCAACGACAGCTACCTGAATGGGCAACAAACATCTTTACAGACAGGATGCTGGCCGCAGGTAATGTAAGCACAGAAGAAGAAGCAGTTGCTATTATTGAACTAGCATTAGATAACCTTCGTGCATACTTTGATGAAATTGGTGAGTTTACTGGTACAGGCAATATAGATCTAGTTGCCGCAGCACAGAACTATTACTGTCATAATCAGCAACAGAATCCGCACACTCCTCGAACAATGAAGAGTCTAGGTCTTGACGAAGCAGACGTTGATAAGTTCTGTACTGATATGTTGTTTCCTAAGATAAATACTTAAAATAAATTAGGGAATTGCAATGCGTTGGAACGAATTTAAAACGATATTAGCTGAATCAGGTCTAAGTAAGTCCTATCTGCAAAAGCACAGAGGTCAATATCTTGATGCATTAATCAATATGATTGCTACTGGTAAAGATGTTGAACTAGAAGGTGGATCAAAAAACACATACGGTAAAACTGTAAAGTTTGAGCCTTCAGAAGCTGAACGACTTGCACAGATGTTCTACGGAGAAAATTCTCCAATTGAAGATAAAGGTGAAGTAAATGCAGATGAGCAAGGTTTCCTAATACCTGCGCAAGCATTACCGTCGTCAATAAGAATTAAATTAAAAGGCAGAGACGAAACAGTTCCTACGGGTGACATTTTTAAAACACCAGAAATGAAAGGTTCTAAAAAACCGTTTAACTCTGGCGATGTAGGCGAAGCATTCTTAGGAGCAGCATGTACTGCAAAGTTTGAAAAACTGGGCGAAGAAATTACCGAAGCAGATGTTATAAGTATTCTTAAAAGATTATCAGTTAAAGAAGAAGGTAAGAACAAAAGAGGTATATTAAAATCAACTGCAAATAATGATAATATAGAATATGTATTAGTATTAAATCAAACTAGCTTTGGCGCATTGTATCAGTCAGTACAATCAGGAAAACTTCCTCCTGAAATGATAGGTTTAAGTAGATCTGCTGTGCAGTGGGCAAATAAAAGCGCAGCGGTTAAAGAAGCAATAAACCTTGCCGTAAATGACGAAAACAGCAATACCATTATTATAAACTCAGACGGAGTTTCTGATCAAAAGGGAACGAAAGCAGATTTGTTTTTAAATTTTGATAACAAGACAATTAACTTGATCAGTGCTAAAGCAGGTGATGTAAAGCAGTTTGGGCAAGTTCCAGGCAACTCTTATGAAAAAGTACAAACATTTTTTAAGAGTATTTTTGGAGTTGACATCAGCGACAAATATATTGAACAAATGAACGGCAGTGATGCTAATCATAACTACCCTATTTTTAAAGAAGTATACAAAGATGTAGCAGATGATCTTGCTAAGGAACTAGCAGGGAATACAGTAGCAGAAGTTAAATTTATAGAGCGTTTATACAACGGCATTTCGTATCATGCTTCGCTTAACGATCCTAAAGTTAGTATGGTGATATTAAAAGCATCACCAAACGCCCCGGGTTTTAAAGAATTAAACTTTGGACAAGAACTTAAAGATGCAATGGAACAATTTGATCTACAAGTTAAGTATCAAGCAGATCCGCCTAAGATTGGAATTTATGGCAGACCAATAGGCACTGATGCAATTGAAGAAACAAAACTTGCAGGTAATTCGTTGTTAATACAAGTGCGCACAAACTTAAAAGGCGACAGCTCAAAAGGTTATATTCGTAGCCTTATCGAGATGGGCGGATTGTTAAAAGCAATAGCAGCAGTTGAAGATGATATAGCAAATGCTGCTGACACTAAAGCTCCATCTAAACCTGCAGAGCCGGCAGCTACAGAGCCAGCAGCTACAGAGCCAGAACAGCCGGCAAACGATCCCAACGCTAAAATTTAATTAATTTTATACTTTTTCATTTTAGCAATCAACGCAGTGCGGCCTATGTCTAATGACTGGGCCGCTTTTGTTTGATTACCGTTTGCAAATTTAAGTGCGTTAATGATGCGCTCACGCTCTATATTTTCTAGCTCTTTAGACAAACTGTACTGTGATTCTTCAGGCATTACTTCGCCACTGGTTTCCCACATTTCGTCAAACATTTTGTAAAAGTAGTTCTGTTCTTCTAGCGTATTCATTTTGGTCCTATTATATGTGTACTAAACTATCTAAAGATGTTCACTTAAATACAATATGAAGTAC
>Ga0255775_1001670_pt1 | contig 20202 bp, 9 predicted proteins | sample 011ome_26_FD_179973 | JGI IMG/M metagenome (GOLD analysis project Ga0255775, IMG submission 179973) | Coastal salt marsh microbial communities from the Groves Creek Marsh, Skidaway Island, Georgia - 011511BT metaG (version 2) | ecosystem: Environmental > Aquatic > Marine > Intertidal zone > Salt...
TAATAACGCGTCTTCAAACGACGACGACGACGTGTCTTTGTGTTTAAGAGAGAGATCCGACCCCCACGAGGGAGACCAAACGACGCTTTTTGCAAACAAAAGTGACGAGTCTTTTTGTCGTCTTTTTGTCGCCTTCTTTCTTGCTCACTGAGCTCTTAGGGTTGGACACCCTAAAATAAAAATCTCTCAAAATTGGAAAAGGCGCAGCTTCCTCACATTTTTGTGCGTCAGTTTGTGCCTCACTACTGTTACTACATTAAGAAGTTAAGAACAGAAGAAGACAAAAAGAAGAGAGAAACAGAACACACCGTAATAATAATGCCAGTCCCGCGAGGCTCGTTATTCGGCGTCCCGAACGAAAACTTTATGAAGAACAAAGACCCGAACAAAAAACACATCCAATGGGACGACGACAATTTACGAGAAAACGAACGCACGAAATCGGCGAAAGATATCATCGACGAACCGGATACCCCTTGGGCCTCACCACCGCCGGAACTCTTCGATTCAGACGCAGAAGAGGATGAAGTAGTAGAGGAGGATTTAATGAATAAGAGGAAAATGTACGCGGAGGAGGAGATTAAAGAACGGTTGGAACGGTTGGAGTTGAATACGAGACAGTCCACGGGAGTTGAGTTTGTTCTCGAAACGACGACGACGGAAACGAGTAGGAGTAACTTTAGCAGTAGCGATGATAATAAAGAAGAAGAATTAAAAGGAGAAAACGACGACACAATCCTGAAAAGCAGACTGTTCGAAGCGCAACGGAAATCGTTGCAGTGTACGTACGATAGGAAGCGAGGGACGACGTTTAACAAGACTTCGCATCCGTTCGTCGCGCATCATCACGAAAACGAAGACGACGAGGAGGAAAAAGACGAGGAGGAGATTAAGAGGGAGTTAGAAGCGCTGCTGAACATGCAACGTAAAGGTTAAAATTTAGAAGACGTACGTTATGGTACAATCTTTTAGTACTAGTAGGTATAAATATACAACAACACATAATACACACACGCACATCGCTTTTAACGCCTTTAACTACTCTTCGATGAAAATAAATTCTATATTATTCGCCTCGTCCGATTAAAACTTCCGAGCGGTTCTTGTTCTTCACGACCGCGTCGACGCCGTCAAACATTTTCTCCGTTTCTGAATCCGCTTGGGTGGTTAATAAAACCGTCTTCTTCAAGAGGACGTTATTCACATCGTCGCAGCCACTCGAAGAGCTACTACTATATTCGGATTCAATCGCGCGCAACACCGAGACGACTCTTTCGATGCCTTCGGAATCCAAATGTTGCAACGCTTCGTCCAGTATCAATAAGTTTGATTGCACGTTTAATCGGCGCGCGGAGACGTCGGCGTACGCCAAGGCTAAACCGATGGCCAGTCTCCGTCGTTCGCCGCCTGAAAGTTGTCGCAAAGAGCGTTCGTATTGCTCGCCGGAGTGCTGTTTACGCGCGAATATGACTCTCTCAATCTTTTCTAACTGCGTCGTTTTTGTTGCGACTTCGTCGATCGAGTCGTCGTCGAAATCATCGTCTGAATCGTTATACGTGATGATATTGTTATCCGCCGCCGCCGAGGACGACGAAAAAGAAGAACTACTACTCACCAGTTGCAAACTCAACGCGCCGCCAGTTAACGCGAACACGTACTCTTGACATCTCTCCGAAACCTCCGCTAAAACATTTTCAAACAAATAATTCGACACGCCTCTCGTCGGACTGAAACATTTATCCGCGATTTTCGCCGTGTTCAAATCGAACTCAATCTTCGAGTACGAATTCTCCTTCAAATCGTTCAAAGATTCCGTTTCTACCGTCAATTGTTCTTGGAGTTGTCTCATCGCTTCAAAGTGCGGATTGTTGGTGTTGAAACTCGCGTCGTCGTTTGTGTTGACGTCTTGCTGGTATTTTTGATTGATTCTCTCGTAGTCTCTCAACGATTTCTCGCATCCGGCGACGAGCGTTTCCGCCGCGGCGACTTTCGATTCCACCGCTTTCGCAAAGGAAGGTAAAGAAGCATCGTCGGCGAGGAGTCCGGACGAGTGGTCGATGTGGAGGAGTTGCGCGAGCGATGTGATGTTATTCGCGACGACGACGTTGTTCTGAATGAAACCGTCGTTTTTACCCGGAGGATTGTTTTCGTCGTTTTGAGAGGAAGCGTATCCTCGCGAAGAAGACGAAGTATACGGCGTCCGGTAATCCAGCAATCCGGGAACGATGCCTGATAACGCCTCTCCCCGTTCCGACGAGAAACCCGCAGGGGCAGCGGCGTACTTCGTCGATTGTTGTTCTTGTTCTTGTTCTCTTCTTTTCCTTCTCTCTAAACGCAACGCGTCGCCATCGTCGCCAAAGCTCTTTTCCAACGCCAACACTTCCTCGGGCACGTACGGCAGCATTTGAGAAAACCGTTCCGAAACGTTCACCAGTAACGAAACTAATCGTCTCAATTCGTTCGTCAACATCATCTTCTTGTTCTCTTTTTCAACTCGAGCGAACTTCAAATTCTGCAGCGCTCTTTCTTCGTTCAACATTCGCTCGATTTCGGATTTCTTAAATACTTGAAACTTATTTAATTTGACTCGCGAGTCGTTCAAAGCTTCAATCGCAGCGACGTGTTTCAATCGCATGACTTCCGCGTCACGTTTTAACTGTTCGAACGTTTCTTTTTGTTTAATCGGGTCGATGGATTGGTGACACAACGTGCACTTTAAAGTCTCTTTGTCGATGGCGTGTTGATGCACTGCTGCGGACTGTTTTGAGAGATTGAACACTTGACCGGCGCTCTTGTGCGCTTGCTCCGCCGTCGCTCTCGACGAGGCTTCGTTGCGTTGCGCGTCGTTGAAGAGTTTCAACAGGTTCTGTTCGTCTCGATCGAGTTGTTGATGACGTTGTTCGTTTTCTTTTGCTTTTCTGTTTTGAATGGAGACACCTTCGGCGTCGTCGAGAAACTCGTTTCGATTCGTATTAATATCGAGAATTTGGCGCAACGCTTCGTTCGCGACTGATTCGATATCTTTGACTTCCTTCACCGCCTTGCGCGCATTTCGCATTCGATCTAACGCCAACGCGTCCAACGCGTCTTCTCTCTCGATCGTAATCGCTCGCACTTTTTCCTCGAACGTTTCCTTCCATCGGTTATATTCTCTCTCGGTTTCTAAAAATCTCGATTTCGTTCGTTGGACGTAACTCTCGCGAGATTTCAATTCAGCTTTCGCGATGGTCAATTTCTCGCGTCGTTCTTTCAGAATCTTCTTGCTCTTGTTTTTACACCTGAGCCAGACGGATTGTTCGACTAAGGAACCGAAACTGTTTTTCAGTTGCGCGTCGGAGGCTTCGAGTAAGCTTCCAATCGTGTGTTGGCCGTGAAAGCACGTCTGCGCCAAGACCGAAGCGCCTATAATTTCATCCATGTGTTCCTGCGTTTTCTTGGAGTCTAATTTCGTTTCGTCCGTATCGTCTACGACGAAGGATAATTTCGATAACTTGGTTCGCGTGACTGCTCTTTCAATAACGAACGGTTTCTTTCCGCCGTCGTCGCCCTCTCGATCGTCGATCAAGGATCCGCGCACGATAACTCGAGCCGATCTCGAGTCGTCGTTGACGACGTCTTTGTTGGTTAAATATTTTTGCGTCGAGCCGGTATCTAAGCGAACGTCAGATTTACCGGTCAACGCCCACATGACGGCGGTGACTAACGTCGTTTTACCGGCACCGTTGGAATCTGCAAACCCAGAGTCATCTCGATTATCGCCGACGACGCACACCACGCCGCGGTCGTTGAGAGGATACGTGATTTCATCTTTGAACGCGCCAAATCCAGTGATTTCAACTTCATCGAATTCGATTTTACGAAGATGCGCAGACGTGGAGAGTTTGTTTGAATCGTCGCCGGTATCGAGTTTGCTGCCGTCTTCGTTTTCTCTCGACGACACGGCTTCTGCGATAATCTCTTCGCAAAACGCCTTGGCGTCTCCAGTTAACTGAATACTCTTGGCGTACGAACTGAACAAATCCACCGGACTTAACGATTCTGCGTTCTCAATCGTCGATTTCAACTCCGCCGGAGGTCGTCGAACTTCGATTTGACACCCGTATTTCAGACGCGCGTTTTCGACTCGTTTTGGCACGCTTCGCGACAGCGTCTTCTTCTTCTTTGATTTCTTCTTCTTTTCTTCTTCCTCCTCTTCTTCTTCTTCTTCCATAGCAGACAAAGAGGAATCAAACGGAATCGTCCACCGAACGATATCGTTCGCCCGCAAATCACCCGCAATCGTCTCGATGCTTTCGCCGATCGTTTCGTCGATGTCAAAATACCTCGGTCCAATGTCGATTTTCGAGCGTTTCAAAACGTCCGCGTCGGTTAAACTTTCATCTCGCCATTTATCGTTTAAAAATAACAGATGTTTCTCTTGGTTTTTCTCCGCTCGCGATATTTGATACGGACTCCCGACGTATCGCACGCGCGAATCTCTCTCCACGAAATGCGGCTTGTGATAGTGTCCCGAAATGATACTTTCGATGCCCTCGCTAAACGTTTCTTTCGAATCCACCCCGTTTCTCATTTGAAACGTTTGATTGACGTTCGCACCCATCACGTCCGCGTGGCAAAACACCGTTTTAATTTCTTCTTCTACCGCTACTGCTACGTTACTCGATCGTTTCTTTGAATGTCGTTCCATCAACTCCTCCACAGTTCTTCGCATCATCTCTTGATCTTTCCTATACGGCAACCACATCGCGCCTCTCCACACTCTCGGTTCATCGAACACGCAAATCTTCTCCGGATTACACATTCGCAACACCTCCAGCGCGTGCACGCTTCCATTTACGTTCACCTGGTCGTGGTTCCCGACGAGCATGATCGTCGGTTGCGTCCACTTTGCGAGCTCTCGAATGATTTCGTTCAGAGTTTCCACCGGTAACGCGCCTCGGTGGTGCCAAAAATCCCCGAGAAATAAGATGCCTCTGTTTTCGTTCGCAGCTATTGCGTGGACGTGTTTCAAAGTCTCCAAGGCAATATCTTTGGTTTTTCGACTGACGTGTACGTCCGAGAACACCACCCACCCTTTCGTTTTTATATCGTCTAAAGATGACGACGATATCGCTGACGTCACAATATCTCTTTTGCTCTTCTCCTGGTTCGCGAACCGAGAACGAAGTAAACGACGAGACGACGGGAAAGGATGATGAAATTCTCTTCCTCGAGCGCAGACGTGCGCGCTTTTGGTGTGAAGAGTACCGCTGGAAAGACCAGAAAGCGGAAAGAAAAGCGTCATCGCGCTCTTTCTCATGTATGAAACGTGGCACGAATACTACTCTCTCTTATCACTGCTACTCTTTTCAGAGTCTTTCGCAAAAGCGCAGAGAAAGAAGTGTTCGATGAGGATGTGTTTGATGAGAATAAAAAGTGAAGATATTTTGGCGGGAAAATTTTGCTCAAATCACACGTAACAAAATATAGAATACACGCGCGACTGGACGATGTAGACAATAACGTTCGCGTGATGTGAATAGTAGTTTAAACAACGTTTATTTCAAGTTTTCTGTCTCTCTTTCTCTCTCGCGCGTGTGTGTGTGTGTGTGTTCATTTCATTTCATTTTTTAATCCTCTTCGTATTCGTTCTCGATAAAACGCATCGAAATCATAAAATTAAATAGCGAACGGTCCGCTGGTCACGATTAACTTCTTCTCTCGGTTCAGCGAGCACGTGGTTCCACACACTTTGCACTTGTGTTCCATCTCTGTCTCGCCGCCGTTTTCACCCGAAAACAGTTGCTTAAACGGTTCCTCGCAGCACGGACACTGGCCGGTTAAAATTTGCGCGTTGTTCAATTCCGTGTACTCGGCTAATTTGTACGTCAAGATGGCGGCTAACGTGGTCGCGAAACCTAACGCTAAGCCATTCGGGACGTGCAAACCGAGAACGTCAAAGACAATCGTCGGCGCTAAACCGACCAAAAACGGAACCAACGCCAACGCTGCGTACATCTTCGCCACCGCCGAGGCGTCGTTTTCGAGCGTCGTCGGCGTTTGGGATAAAGTGCACGTGGCGCCTTTCATTCCAACGTCGATGCCAAGTTTCATCATCTCTTCGCTCATGAGTTCAAACTGCGCCTCGTCTAACAGCTGCTGCCCTTTGGTGTACAAAAGCAACGCCGTCACGTCCTTCCTCTTCCCGGCTTCGTTTTTGATTTTCCTCTTCAAGTCCTCGTACTCGTCGTCGCCCATGATCTTCTCCCCTCGAGAATACGCCATCGCGGCTTGTACGAACTGAATCTCGTCTCTTCTTAACGTTGGAAACCCAGACCCTTGCCAATTGAGTTCTTCCCGGATGCGATCGTATTGTCCGTCCGAGAGCGTAAACTTGCCGTCGTTGTAGTAATTCCAGAGGGCATCCACGTACAAAATCTCCAAATCCGCTAACGAGCACGTTTCCGGTTCGTCGATCGAGCACGAAGGACCGACGGAAACGTTCGGTGTGGTATCATCCGCCATAGATTTTGAAGGATCTTGATCAGAAGAAGAGGCTTTTATCATCGTTTCTTTGTTGTTTTTGTTGTTGTTGTTGAAGAATCGCTTCCTCTGTTGTTGGGTGATAATCTTTCTTCCATTAGTATATGAAGAAGAAGAAGAAGAACACGAACGAGAAGAAGAACTCATCGTGGTCCCTGACATCATCATCATCTCTGTCTCTCTCGAACAGTTATCCTCGAGTTAAGGTTGTTTCTTCTTCACGCGGACAGAAAGAAGAGGTGCTGTGATGATATACTAGATACGCGCGTGTGTAAAATGAAGAAAAAATTTGATCCATCCGTCGTGTCGAGAGAGGAGATAAGCACAGAAAATTATTAGGGTTTAACCCTAAATTGATTTTATAAAAAAAATTCAAAAACACTCGACACTTGACACAAAAGTTCGTCTCGTTTCCTCTCACACGTCTGATATATATAGTATGAGATAAAAATGGTGTCGGAAATGTCTGAATCGTCTTTGTCTGAATCGTTATCTCTCGGCATGGGAGATAAATCGAGAGCGATGCGAGAGTTTGGCGGGGGAGGAAGAGGATTTGGATTTGGAGGAAAGAAAGAAGGATTTGACGAGGAGGAATCTTCGTCGTCGTTTTCATCATCACCGTCTGAATCATCGTCGGGAGAGGAGGACGTCGAAGAGGAGGAGGAGGAGGAAAAAGAAGGAAACTTTAAGGAGAATGCGAAACCTTCGACGGGAAAAAGGGGCAAATTTGCCTTCTTTTCGTCGGGGTTAGAAGAGATGACCAGACGAAAAGGAGGAGGAGGAAGAGAAGATGATGATGATGATGATGATGATATCGAAGATGATGATGATGATATCGAAGACGATATAGACGACGATGAAATTTTAGAGGTTCGCGAGTACAACACGCATCGGGAGCATCAGCAATGGCAAAATCAAAAGCTTCCTCCTCCTTTGCTTCCGAACGCGAATACTAGTACTAATAATAACAATAACAAAAACAAAGAGTGGCGGAAACTTCTTCCGCATTACGTTCCAGCCTCGGAACTCTTCCTCGGCTCGAGGGTGAATAACGAAGTCGTGTTTGTCGATTACCAGGCGCAATTTAACTCAAACGGGAAAAGGAAGACGCAAGTGCCCATGACAATCGGGGAGAGAGAGGCGTATGACGCGCAAATGCAAAATCCGTTCAATACTAGTAAAAATAACAACGGCGCGAATAATCAACAAGAAGCGAGATGGTACACGACCGGCGCCGGCGTGCGCACGTACGTCACGAAAACCGGGCAAAAGTTAACCGGAAAGAGAGCGTACGACGCCTCCATAAAAGACCAGCAGAAATGGGGTTTGTAAAAACAAATAGAGAATAGAATAAAACGTTTTTGGTGGTGGAAAAAAGTTCCGCTCCTTCTCCTTCTTAGTATTAACGCTCACGAAACAAGAGTTTCGCGAAAATCGATGAATAATACTAAAAGCTCGTCGTCGCAGTTTAGAGTAGTAGTAATAACATTTGTATGGTGTAATAATAATACGTGTAGTTGTCGTAGTAATAATACTATAATAGTAGTACAAAGTGTCTTTTCGAGCGGCGCTTTCTCTCCGTTACTCTTGTCTCTCCAGCGTGTTATAATTCAGCAATTTCTCGATCAAATCCACGTGACACATGACCATCCTCCTGCAGCAATATCTCTTCAACTCTAACGCGTCTAACGCGTCTTTCTCCGCGTAATCCGCTTGCAATAAGTCTAAATACGTGTCCCACTTGTTCCCAATCACCTTTTTAGAGAGTTTTAAAGAGAGTTTTAAAGCGTGAGAATTTGAGCGGTTTTGCGGCTCCAAACGATGATGATTCTTGCGCGGGGAAGTGATGAAAGAAGAAGAAGAGGACGAATGGCAGAAGAAGAATAAAAAGAAAGAAAGTAAAGAGCGCGATCGAAACGTACCTTGCCGCAGGTGAAACAGCGCACCGGGATGATCATTGTTGTTGTTGTTGTTGTTGTTGTTCTTTTCGCGCGTGTTACAATGCAGAGAAAAAAAGAGTCGATGTGTGAACTGAAGAAGAAAATTCCACTCAGTCTCTGTTTGTCTCTCTCTTCATTGTAGTATTACAAGAGCGGCGTGTTTATACATCGCGTGCGATTCTATTCTATTCTGGTACGCGCAGTTCTCCGCCTTCGTATCGCCAACCGCGTGGTAGAGGACAGTTGTTGTCGAGGAGGTATTGTAAACACTCGGTTTGTTTGTTCTCGTGCGCTATTCGTACGGCCTCGGAGTCCCAAGGCGCTTTGGCGGTTTCGTGTAAGTACTTCAAACAGTCTAAGTGACCTTTCTCGGCCGCCCAAGAACACGCACTTTCGTTATATTTATCATACTTTCGCTCAACAAGATATTCGAGTATGTGGAGATGACCATTTCGAGCCGCCCATTCGGCAGTCCAATAATCCCAAGGCGCTTTGACTTCTTCGTGTAAGTATTTGAGGCACTCGAGATGACCTCCTGAGGCAGCATGTGCACACGCCCACTCATCAATAGGACACTCATTTGCAACGCAATACTTCACCATTTCCAGATTGCCTTGTTCTGCGGCCTCATTAATCGTATCTTCATCCCACTCACACTTTTTCTCCTCTCGTATCCACTTGAGTAACTCGAGTTTATTCGTACAAGCAACTTTCCAGCAGAAATATGGTTCGTCCAAAAAATCTCCTTCCACATCGTGCGTATACGTATACGTGCCCCACGGATAATGCTCCCACGCTACTTCCAAAGTCGATATCGACGACATCTCATCAATCAAAAACTTCCTTTTTAACTCCTCCTTGCGTGATGATCTCTTAATCAACTTTCTCGTCTCCGTATTCACTCCAAACAAGAATTTCACATCAGTCCCATTCAATCTCGGAAGCACATGTTTAAAACAAATATCGTCGTTATTTACAATCAAATCCCATAAAGAATCCCTCTGTTCACAAGTACGAGTCTTCCTCTTTCTCGTCTTTCCCGTCGTCGCTCTCGATTTTGATCCTCCTCTGTCTTCTTTTCCAGACGTCATGAAGATGCGTTTAGGTACTAAAAAGAGACGAGTTTTTCTCTTCTTACACTGAGGAAAATTCGCCACAAAAATGGATACACGATGGAACTCCTTATGACAAACGCGTTGCGAGGAAGAAGAGAAAGAAGATAAAGAGAGTTCGATGACGGAAGACACTCCCACCACCAAAAAAACGTCTGCATCTTCGGAATTCGATACATGCGAAAAGGAAGGAAAGCGTTTAGTGATGACGATGATGAAAGAAAAGAAACAGAATTGGAGAAGTATTCAAGAAGGATTACTTCCACGTTTACTCGCTTTATCGAGGACGCGAGAGGACTTGAACAAGTGCAAAATGCTCGCCATGAGTTCAATTACGTGTAATACTACCATCGATGATTCAGAAAAGGAGACTGAAAAAGAGGAAGAGGAAGCTTTTAGGAAGAGGTTGATGAAACAATTCGTGTTGCTCTCGATGCAACAACAAGAAGAGGATGCGAAGTATTCGTCCGCGGAGGCAAAATTCATCGCAAAACTTCTAAAAGAGGAAAAGTACCTGTTTTGCTTGAATCGAGAGGAGATTTTGAGGTACGGGAAGGACAGAGTGGATTTAGGCCCCGTCGTTAATGTGGCAGAGGAGAAGGAGCAAAAGAAGAAATCGAACGACGATGATGGTGAAAATGTACAACAAAAAGAGATGATTTACGCGAAGATGTTCGACGACGTGTTCCCAACGTCGACGTTGCGAATGATGCAAAAGCAGTTCGGTGACGTCCAGTCGCCGTTTTGGATGCAGCACGAGTATTTTAATCGTGAGAAGAAGAATTCACAAAGGCAGTTCTTTTCGTACGTGCACGATATCGTCGTCGGGGAGAACGAAGAAGAACGTACTAATAATTTTTCGAGCACGATGGATGTTGTCATCGAGTACGCGAAATGCGTCGCCGGTCGCGCGTTTCCGAGAGTTTTACGCGAGGCCACGAAAGCAGAGTGGTGGTGTCATAATCGAGCACACTGTGAAGGACACCAAATGCATTTTGACTCTGACGATGAAGGTATCAACGGATTGAGACATCCAATCTGTTCCGTGGTCGTGTTCATATCCGCCAACGGTGAGATGATGGAGGATGAAAGGAACAAGAATAATAAGCGACAAAGAACAACCACCTCGGAAAACCCAGCAGCGTTCGTTGGAGGACCGACCTTAGTGACGACGCAACGCGACGGCGATCAAAAGAATACCAACTTTAACGAAATCAACGGTTGGTTAGCGTATCCGAAAACCAATCGATGCGTCGTGTTTGACGGAGAGTTGTTACACGGAGTCGTTCCTGGACGAGGCTTGAACGCTTTCATTAATAACGATTCATATACCGACGAGAAGAGCACACCGTTACCGACGCGAACGACGCTGATGATTGCATTTTGGGATGATATTGAAGTTCGCGGATCGATTGGTTCCATCGGGAGCGCTCGAGCGTTTCCGACTTATCGACAAGTGAAGGACGAGAAGGCGCACTGGCGAAACTTATTCAATATTGAAGACAAAGAAGAAAGTGGGGTTATTCAAGACCGAACCGAAATAGAAAAACGCGCGTTGCGAGCACCTGAGATGTATCTCGTACCGGTCGAGAAGGTCTGGCATCCTCTGAATGATATCGCGAAAGAGATGATAACGTTGCCAAACTACGATAGGTGTTTCCAAGGATTCTAGAGAGACAGAGAGTTATTGCAGATGTAGTATTATTACCTGATAGTGTAGAGTTGTAGCTGTAGTGGTACCAAGTTGGTATAGTTGTACGTAATACCTTCTTCAGGTGCGTGTATTTTAACGAGTTTGTTGCGTGCGCAGGTATTCGCTATTATTTTACGTCAACGCTAATCTCTTTCTACATTTTCTTCCTCTTCTTCCGCGTTCGTCGTCTTTAGAAACAAAACGTTCTTGGATAACTTTTCGCTCTCTCGTTCCAACGCGAAAGCATAGTACCATCGTAAAGCGTGATCTCTCGGCGGCGCGGCGATGATGCCGTCGCAGAACATTGCGTGCGCATCCGCAGCGTACGCACCGACGCCGTGGAATTCAGAAACGGAGCGGACGAATTTTCCTCCAGTTGGTGGCGCCGATGATGGCGGTGGAATTGTTGCTTCTTTTTCTTCTTCCTCTTCTTCATCATCCCTTTCTCCGTTACCGTTGCCATCGTCGTCGTCATTCTCTGATCCAGTGGTGGTGTTATTATCCAACGCCAAGATTTGATCTTTGTCTCCTAATTTGCTTTCGCCTCCTAATCGTAACAAAGCGCTCTCTTTACCTCGTCTCGCTTCAACCACATCTTTCGATAACCTCACGAACGCTCTCGCACGTTTTCTGTGCAATCCAATCGTCGCTAAACATTTTTCAATCAATTCAATCCCACGCTCTGTTTCACCTAATTTCACCGCGTCTTCCGCCGTCGGCGCTAACGTAAACAACTCCCACAAGACGCGATCGACTTGCAATCGCGTCGTGCAGTTCAGCATCATGCACGCGGTCAAAAGTTTCCAGTCGTCTCTCCATAAGATTTCCTCGAGGAGACCGAACGGAGATCTTGGCGGGACGACGAAGTGTCTTTGTGAACCGCCGATAACAGAGGATTGTTGTCTCGTCGTAGGATTTTGAACGGCTTCTTCTTCTTCTTCTTCTTCCTTTCTGAGAAAGAACGCATCAATCGCATCCTCGTCGTCGAACTTACTCACCAACGGCGGTTCGCTTTCCAGTTTCAAAAGCTTCGACGAGTGATAGGAGTGTTTCATTTTCGTTTCGTTCAGTTGCGCCATGCGCAGTTTCTTCTCCTCGCTTTGATGAAAATCTTCTTCCTTTTCAAAGGCGGATGGTCCGTCGCCATTATTGGCGGCATAAAAAGTGGCTTCTTTGACTTTTCTTTCCTTCTTTATTGATTTCACCTTTTCAAAGGAACTTGGGTTTTTGTTCTCGCTCTCGTCGTCATACGCCAAGACTTTCGATTTTTCTTCTTCTTCCTTTTGCTCCTCTTTCTTATTCTCCTCCTTTCTGATGTTCACGATTTCATCAGCGACGACGACATCATCGTCTTCTTCTTCGTCCTCGTAAAAATAGCCATCGAACGCGTCTTGATGATGATTATGATGCGCGTCTTCTCTTCTTCTTCTTCTTCCTCCTCTTCTCTCCAAATCTTCTCCGTCCGTATCGTACTCGCTCTCGCTGAACAACATTCTCCCCTCTTCGTCGTCTGAATCGTCACCATCGTTATCGTAATCGATAACTTTCAACGTCACCACGTCTCCGCAACTCTCCACGAACCCTTTCCCGGGAGGCGCCAATTGCATGGGACTCCGTTCGTACCCTTCCGTTTCCGCTTCTAACCGTCTCAACTTGACCGGCGAAGACGCGTGCACTTGGTCGTCGGACGCCTTCCACAACGCGGCTCTCAAAATCTCCACGTCTTGTTCTAACCCGTGCTCTTTGACTCCGGGCAATCGTTTCCCGGACCCGCCGTGTGAAGATCGCGGGAAGGAGATGCCTTGCGGATTCGTTACCGGGGGTTGACTCTTTCCCACCGCTAACGCGGCTTGATGAGTAGTATTCGTATCACCGTCTTCTCCGGATATGGCTTTCAAAACATCCTCCGCGGTAGCAAATATCTCCCCGCTTGGACTTTTAAACTCGACTTTCCACGGAAACGATTTATACCCAGATCCGAGGACGCTGTTTGAATTGTTCACCGCGTACGAGGAGAGTTGCGACGACGACTCTTTCCTCGGCGAAGGCGAAAATGAGGAATTCCTACCTCGTCGCTCCCTACTATTGGCGGCGCTATTACTAATAGACGTGCTATTATTCAAAGCTAACTCGGACGTCCACCCTTCCAACTTCTTCGCGCTCCCAAACTTCTCGCAACACGCGATTCTCAACACGAACAACTGCCTCGCCGGCTCGTACTCGCGATAGTAACACAAGTGCGGGCACAAATGGTGCGGCGACCGCCCGTTTCTCACGAACAACTCGCAACACGTACGAATCTCCTCGATCGATTTCGGAGGATTCTTTCGAAACTTTGCAAACGCATCCGCATCTTCCCTCTTCCGTTTCTTTTCAAACCGGTCTCTCAGATCCGTCTCGTACCTCTCAAAGTCAACCGTCTTGTACGCCTCTCTGGCGCGCCTTCGGTACGACGTCAGTTTATCTCTCGCTTCTTTCACTCTCGGCGCGCGAGTCGAGCATCTGCACGACGCGTTCACGTGTAATCGGTGCAACTCTTCCAACGTGTCTTTGAGTAAACGTCCTAAACGCTTTCTCGCAGTCGCTTCTTCGTCTGCACCCTCAAAGCCTTCTCTAAACCCTAACACATCTGCGCCTTCCTCTTCCTCTTCCTCAGAGCGATTCACCCGGCTTTTATGACGCCGCTTACGTCTCTCTTCCTTCTCTCGTTCGAAGAACTCTTTTTTCTCGAAAATAAGTCCTTCTGCGTGTTTTAAAATCATCTCCAAACCGTTCTCGTGTTTCTCGTAATCCGCCTTGATTTTTGCCGCTTCCAGGAAGGATTGGAAATCGATTTCACATTTGTTGAAACATTCGATGAAGGACTTTGATGCAATAAACTCCGAGTTTGACGATGAAACAATATTGGCAGAAGTAGAATCGATGGTCTTCGCTGCTTCTGCTGCTAATACGTCTTCTCGAGCAGCAGCAGGAGAGAAGTATTTGGAAACTTTTGGCTTCATTCTCTTTATGAAGATTTTGAATTTTCAACCGAAAAGGCAAAAGAAGGCGAAGCGAATACCTATTGCGATGACATTTTCCCGGCACTACACGCACGCATACAAATATATATAAAGAGTACAAACGGGCAGAGCTTTCGTGGTGTGAAAACGAGTGCGTTCTCTTTTCTGTTGTTATAATCTTATTCATCGCGTTCTATTCTACCACGGTATTGTACGAGCGACATTTCCCGCAGGCGTGGTAGACGAAGTGAAACTCCGCCATCGTCACTTCCGCGCAGTCGTTGCATTTGACCTTTTGCTGCTTTTGTTCTTTGGTTTCTTCTTTATCTTCTTTATCTTCTTCTTCGGCTTTTTTCTTCTGCCTCTCGTCCGCTAAAATCGCGTCGAGCATTCGAAAGTAGACGGTGAAATCGCCCAGAGATTTGCGGCAGAGCGGACAGGTGTAGTAATGCCTCGTGTACGTTTCGAAGCAAGACGTGTGCATTAAATGTCCGCACGGTAACGTTTTCACCGGCGTCTCGGAATCGAACATGAAGTCTTTGCACACCGGGCATTCGCTCTCCATGCTCGAGCGTTTGCCGAGACACTCGTGCGGGCCCATGACTAAAGAGACGCACGAGTTGCATTTCATGCAGTGGAAGAAATCTTGGCCGAGACCTTTACCTTTTCGGCAGACGTTGCAAAACGGACAGTGGTAGATGTGTCTGCCGTCTTGTAAATCATCGAAGAGATTGCAGACTTTACAAAAGTATCTGGCCATTTCGACGTTGCACTTTTTGCAATTCTTGGCGACGGGTTGGATCAACGCGCACTTCATGCACTGCATTTCTTTCGTGTTGTATCGGTCCATGGCGTGGTCGGAGTTGTCGTCGTGGCAAAAACGACACGGGAAAGGGACGTTGCAACACGTTGGAACGATTTTACACTTTCGGTGGTAGTGTTTGCATCCGAGGCAGTTTTCGTGTTTGTAGTTGGTGGTGGTGTTGTTCCCGCCGCCGCCGCCGCTCTCTTTTGCTTTGTTTACCGTTTGCTTTTCGGCGTTTGTTTTAGACGGAGGAGGGCACGCGTAACAGACGATTGGTTGATCCGCGGTAGCGCCTTTCTTTTTATCACCCGAACCGATGCCACCGCGAAGCGTGAAGTTTGGCACAGCTTTCAACGACGGTGAGATGTTCTTGTTCTCGTTGGTGTTGTTCGAGTCGTCCTCTTCGGCGGATGCCGACACCGCGCGCATCGCGTTGGTGTTGTTGTTGTTGTTGTTATTCGTAGTGGTGGCGTTGTTGTTGTTCCCACTTTTGTTTCCTCCATCAACCATCATCATGGCATCCAACTCCATCTTATCTTCGGTAATCTTTTGGTTCCCGGTAATCCATCGACTCGCTAACAAGTTTTGCATCAAATACGCTTTCCTACTCGGCGCGAGCGTATCGTCTCGATTCAAAATGTGTATCGCGCTTTCCAACTGACGTTGGTTCATTTTGAAAATATCCGACCAACCGGGTTTAAAAATACCGGTGTCCGTTTGGTTACTGTGCGACGCATCTTTGGACGTGTCATCGCCGCCCTCGGATTGGTTCTCGACTGATGTGGACGTGGAGAGCAACTTATCAGCGGATTGTGATTTGCGCAACGTGTCGAAATACTCGCTGACTTGCCTGACGCCGTGGCCGCCCAAAACGTGCGTGTTCGTCGCGGTAGTCGCGTCGGAAATCTCGTCCTCGTCCGGCTCACGACAATTATTATTAATTTGGTGTCGTTGTTCGTGTTGTTCTTGTCGACGCTTTTCTTCTTCGTCTTGCTTCTTCGCAGTCAAAGCGAACGACGACGGCTTCTTCTTCGCGTCGTCGATGTTGTCGTTGGTAGTGGCGGTGGCATCAATCTTCCTTCTCTTTTGCTCCTTCTCTTCTAAGTCCGCTTTCTCTGGAATCGTTAAAACCCCTCTTTTCTTTAAACCTAGCACTCTGACTGCTTCTGGATCCTCTCCAGTCATCCAAGTATTCAGCCATTTCGCAAACCTCGTATTTTCTGTCGCCTGTTTCATATTCGCCATCATCACCAACGCCTCTTCGCTATCGAGCGATCGGCGAACCCAATCGAGCATGGCCCTCAAAACCTCCGCCCCAGTTTGGCCGATGATTAATCCAACCAACGTTTCTTGCTCTTCGATCGTGAAGTGTTCCTCGAACAACGGCCATAATTCGTCCTCTTCGTTTTTCACGTGCGTTTCCAAGGAGACTTTTAAAGCGACGCACGTCTCTTGGAGTTTCCTCACGATGGTGCCGCTATCGTCTTCTTCCACTTCTTCTACTTCTAATTCTTCGTTTTTTTCTTCTATATCGTCGCCTTTCCTATTCTTCTTTTTGTTTCTGATACTATTGCGCGTCGTCGTTTTATTCTTCTTCGTCCTCCTCTCTTCTTCCTTCAAAATCTCTCGATTGACGTGTTTCTTCAATTTTTCAATCAACGACAACATCTCCTCGAACAACTCCGACTCGTGCTCGTGGTCGAGAGTGTACGAGTGACTGACGTTCACTAAAGCTTTCTTCTTCTCTAACTGAGGAAAGACTACCTCGTCTTCCGATTTGGAGTGCGCCTCGTAGACGCCTTGTAAAAACACAAATCGACCTTCAATTTCTCGAACGAGTTTGGCGTCGGAACTCGACGCGCCATCGGTCGGGAGTTGTAAAATCTCCGTCTCCATTCGATTCAACTCTACGCGTAAGGCATCGTGAAACTGAAAGATGTGATCGATTGGAAGCTTCTTGTTCTTTTTGTCTCGCTTTTGTCTCGAGGACAAAGAGGCGGATTTTTTGTGTCGGTTTCGTCTGTTTCGGTTGTTTGGAGGAGGAGGAGGAGGTGTCGCCGCCGTCTTGTTGTTGTTGTTGTTGTTCATCATCATCATCATCTCTTCGCCGCCGCCTTCTTTTTCAAACAACAGCGATAAAATCGGCGCTTTTTCGACTCGCTCTTTCATCCTCTCGTACTCTTCCTCGTCGTTCGCTCGAACGTCTTCAATCATTTTCTTCAATTTCGATTTCAACGCCATCGCTTCCGCGCACGTTTTCACTTTTGGCGCTCTTAAATACATCTCTAAACTCTCCAAATACTCTCCACCTCTGTGCTCTTCCTCTCCCATCATCATCTCTCCAAACACCCACTCTAATATCCCAGTCACTTTCTCCGCGGGAAACTTTTCTAAAAACGACCACGTCATCTTCGCCTGCTCCTCTTCGGAGAAGTGTTTTTTCAACAGAGGTAAAACGTGCGCGCTTTCTTTCGCCAAGTGCGCTTTCAACATCGTTCTCGTCGCGTGTAATCCTCTCGCCGCTTTCGCTAAGACTAACTTTATCGACTCTCTCTTCCCGAAATCATTTTCGTTCCTCGTCTTCGCCAAAACGTCGACGTCGTTTACGCCGTCGCCTCCTTTTCTCTCACGACTCCCATCAGTATCATTCGTTTCTTTCCAAACTGTCTTCACCAGTCCTCCAACTTCCTCGAACAGCCACTCCTCGGCTTCGTGTTCTAATTCGTACGCTTTCGTCACGTTCGCCACTCGTAAGTTCAGTTCCGGAAAGACGGTCAAATCTTCGCACTTGGTGTGTTCGGAGTACAAATCGTCGAAGAAATTCCATCGCGCGTGTAAAACTTCAATCTTTTCGTGAAACGTCAGCGTCACATTTTCGTCGTCGTCTTTCTCGTCGTCTTTTTCGTCTTCGTATTCCATCCTGGAAATCTCCCAGGCTAACGAGCACAACTGGTCGAGTTCGAGCAAAAAGCTCTTCCGGAAGGATTCGTGGAACAAATGCGAGGGGAAATTGATATCCTTCTCGAGAAGAGGGTTGTTGTGTAAGAGGGAAAGAGAACGCGGGGTGGAGTTGGCGGGTAACGCGACCGTCGCGGATGCGTTTTGAACGTCTTTATCGTCGTCGTCGTCCATCGTCGTCGTCGTCCTTTTTGTGTGGTTACGAGACAAAATTCTCCCGAGGGAAAAGAGGCACACGCTTGTTTAGGGTTTTGAGGCGGTTCTGCGTAGAACGAGAAGAGAGAAAGAAGAGCGTTTATAAAAGAGAGCGTTTGTCGCGTTACGACGTCTGCGTCTTACGTGCGCGTGTTATTTGTTATCTCTTCTTCTTCTTTCTCATCACTCGTATATATATACTGAATATTACATTAATATTCTCAAAACGCCTTTTTTCCTGATCTCAAGTCAACGCTTATTTTCTCTCCTAAGAAGACAACTTCAAAAACGCCAACGCGTCCAACTCGACGCCTCGACTGTTGTTGGGCAACTTGGCGCAGAGTTTACTCACCGCAATTCTCGCGTTTCTTTTCAAATCGTCCAACTCTTTCTTCAGTTTCAAGTGCGTTAACTTGACGTCGTTGCGTTGTTTGCGGAGGAGGTCGTTTTCCGCCTTCAACGCGTTGAGGAGCGTTTCGTTGTTGGTGTTGTTGGTATCTTTTTTCGTCAATCCGGTATTGATGGAGGATTCAGAGGCGAAGGAGGAGGAGGAGGAGGAGGATAACGACGACGAAGGTGGCGTCGAGTTTGTGGGTTTTTCCGACGCGTTGTTCGAAGATGAGCTATTTTGCGTTGCAGATGGCGCTTGAATCGATTTCAAGTTACCGAACATGTACGCGCTGCCGCTAACGGTGGCGTTGACGTTATTGCTAGAGGACGACGAAGAGGCGTTCGTCACGTTACCGAGCGCGGAGGTTAACGCGGTTCTTTGCACTAACGGTTTTGGTGCGTGATTTGCGAGTCCTCCTCCCGTGTTTCCGCAGCCGACGGCAAGTTTACCACCACCACCACCCGATGATGATAATCCCCCTCCTAATCCGCTCGCTTTCTTCGCTCCTCGATTGACTTTATGCGCGACGGGGTTCTCCTTATCGCAATACACTTTCAACCCTTCCTTTTTACCGTTGCTGTTGTTCGTCTTTGATTTGTTGTTGTTGCTATTACCATTTGAAGTAGGAGGAGTAGAAGACGTCCTCGACGACGACGACGACGACGACGGCCCAGAATCCTGCTCCTTCATAAGTTTCGCGTAGTATCCATCCCCGTCCCACGCGTCTCGCAACTTCTCCCGTATGCTCTTCTTCGGCAACCCGTCGTCGTCGTCCGCTTCCTCCGGCGGTAACATCTGCTCGGCCAACTTCATCAAATCCGCGACGCGTTGGTGCACCTCCAACACCGCTTTGGAATTTTGACCGGATTGATAGTCAGAAGCTTTACTCCTCTTCTCCTCTTCCTCCTCCATCACTCTATTAGTAGTATTAGTAGTATGAGTATTCGTCAACAACTTCATCTGTTGCTCTCGATGTGCTTTTTCCGGGTCGTACTTCTCGTACAGCGCGTTCGATTTGATATCGTTCCATTCGAGCAAATCACCCAACCTTTGCGGCTGATGCTTTTGACGTCGAGATTGTCGCAATTGCTGTTGTTGTTGGTTCTTCTCTTGGACCAAAACGTTCTGTTGTTCTTCATCTTCGTCTTCGTCTTTATTCGACACGCAATCGCTTTTGCTCAAACTCGGTTCGGATTCCAAAAACTCCCCGGGCTGTTCCACGCTCACTTTGCTGAACGGAGACGACCCGGATCCGGACAAAGAGTCTCGTTTACTCCTCGTCGGTGGGAGTTGTTGCTCTTCTTCTTCTTCTTCTCCCTCTTTTCCGTCGTCTTTTGAGGCCGACTTCTTGGAGATGGAAATCCGTCTCAGAGTGGATGGAATTGGTTTCAACGAAGATGATGATTTCTTTTCTTCTTCTACTTGTTGCTGCTTTAAGCGACTTCGCTTGATGTCGTTGGTAATATCCACGAGAGGCATTGTGTTTGTTGTGTTACGACGACTAATGCGATGAATCGATGCGTTTAATGTCGTTTAATGCGTCGTCTTCTCCGCGCATACAATGAGTGGATTTTTGCGTTTTTT
>Ga0255775_1001679_pt1 | contig 20083 bp, 21 predicted proteins | sample 011ome_26_FD_179973 | JGI IMG/M metagenome (GOLD analysis project Ga0255775, IMG submission 179973) | Coastal salt marsh microbial communities from the Groves Creek Marsh, Skidaway Island, Georgia - 011511BT metaG (version 2) | ecosystem: Environmental > Aquatic > Marine > Intertidal zone > Salt...
TTTAATATCAGGTGGCGATGCATCAGCTTGATTTAATCAGTGTCGTGCCGGTCATTTCTTTTGGTTGTTCAAGCCCGATTAAAGAAAGGATGGAGGGTGCTATATCGCACAATGAACCGCCATCTTTCAGAGTCAGCTTTTGTTTTCCTGCGTAAATTAAAGGCACTGGACCATTGGTGTGGGAGGTTAGCGGTTGCCCGGAAGTTTCATCTACCATTTGTTCAAGATTTCCATGGTCGGCAGTGATTAGGCAATTGCCATCAACCTCAAGTATCGCATCAATAATTTTTTTCAGGCAGGTATCGACAACTTCAGCGGCTTTCAGGGCAGCTTCCCAGATACCGGTATGCCCAACCATATCGCCATTGGCGTAATTGCAGATAATGACATCGAACTCCCTGTTTTTTATCGCGCTCACCAGCTTGTCAGTTACTTCCGGAGCGCTCATCTCCGGTTTCAGATCATAGGTGTCAACTTTTGGAGACGGTATCAGGATGCGGGTTTCTCCGTCATATTCTTTTTCCCGACCGCCACTGAAAAAGAAAGTGACATGGGCATACTTTTCTGTCTCCGCTATGCGCAGTTGAGTTTTGTTCATGTTGGCGAGATATTCACCCAGTACATTATCAAGTTTTTGCGGCGGGTAAGCGCACTCAGCTTCAATGTCCTCAGCATACTCGGTCAGCGTGACGAAGCGGCTGAGAGTCGGCATGCTACCGCGATCAAATTCCTGGAAATTTTTCTCTGTAAAAGCTCGGGTCAGTTCACGGGCGCGATCGGCGCGAAAATTCATAAACACCACCGCATCATTGTCGTTGATAGTAATGCTACCGTACTCCGAGACAATACTGGCGGGTTGAACAAATTCATCATTCTCATCACGGGCATAGGCTGCTTCCAGTGCGGCGGAAGCAGAAGGGTATTGTTGTTCAGCTTGACCATGGCAAATGGCATCAAAGGCTTTCTTCACGCGATCCCAGTTTTTGTCACGATCCATGGCAAAGAAGCGTCCGCTGACAGAGGCTATCTGGCCACAAGCCAGCGCTGCAAATTTATCCTCGAATTTTTTGATGGAGGAGGCTGCGCTGCGTGGAGGGGTATCGCGTCCATCAAGCAGGGCATGCAGGAAAATCTTTCGGCATCCTCTCTGCTGGGCCAGATCGACCATCGCTTCAATCTGATTTTCGTGGCTATGAATGCCGCCCGGAGAAAGCAGGCCAATAATATGCAGCGCTGAATCGTTGCTGATGACAGCATCGGCGGCCTGGCATAAAACGGGATTTTTATAGAAATCACCATCGACGATATCCTTGTCGATGCGTGTGAGACTCTGGTAGACAACCCGGCCTGCGCCCAGGTTCATGTGCCCGACTTCTGAATTACCCATCTGTCCTTCCGGCAATCCAACCTTAAGACCGGAGGTCTGAATCAGGGTATGGGGATATTGCTGCAGCAGCTGATCCCATACCGGCGTGTTGGCCTGGCTGATGGCATTGTGTTTTTCATTATCACTATAACCCCAGCCATCCAGAATAAGCAGGAGGGTGGGTCCGGAGGAAGTTGTCATATATACCTTGGAAGCAAAGACAGATAGTAGAGAGATATTATCACTAATTACGGGTTTTCTTGCGAGTAAGAAATGGCAAAGAAAAGCCCATTTACGGGGAAACTTTACCTGACTTCCAGAAAGTTGGCGTGTATACTCCGTGCCTCTTTGGAATTGGCAGTTTTGGAATTCTAATGGCTCAATTTATTGAATTTCTGGTTAATCATTGGATCCTCTCCGGAATCTGGCTTGGACTGGTTGTCACATTGGTGATGTACCTGACAGCTAAATCCGGGGATGCCTTAAGTCCCCATCAGGCCACCTTGCTGGTCAACAGGGAGAATGCTGTGTTCCTGGATATCAGGGACAAAAAAGCCTTTGATGGCGGTCATATCGTGGACGCAATAAACCTCCCTTCAGCAAAATTAAAAGACCGTATGGTGGAGCTGGAAAAATACCGGGATAAGCCTCTTGTGGTGGTTTGCCAGATGGGACACCAGTCCGGTGAAGCGGTCAAAACGCTCACGGAAAATGGCTTTAGTGCTGTAAACCGTATGAAAGGTGGTATGACAGAGTGGCAAACCCAGGGTTTGCCGACTGTAAAGTAAATCCAGTCAGGCGAAAATCCAAACTCAATTCCAATCCGGAAATACAAAATCAGAATAAACAAACTATTGATATAAGGGCAGAACATGGCAGAGAACGATCAAGAGCAAAAACCTGCAGAAGCGCAGGCCGGTAGTCAAGCGGGACAGGAAGGACAACGTTTTGCTGTACAACGAGTTTATGTAAAGGATGCAAGCTTTGAGGCGCCTGATACGCCAACTGTGTTTCGTCAGCAGTACAGTCCCCAGGTTAACTTCAATATCAATAACCGCAGCACCAAAGTTGATGAAGGTGTTTATGAGGTTGTTTTACGTCTGACAGCTGATGTTAAGCAGGACGACAAGACCGTTTTCCTGGTGGAAGTACAGCAGGCAGGTATTTTCGAAATCCGCGGACTTAATAACGAGCAGCTGGAGCAAGTACTTACTATTACTTGCCCGAATATACTTTTCCCCTATGGCCGTGAAGCCATTGATGGTCTGGTAACCCGTGGTAGTTTTCCGGCCTTGCTGCTTGCGCCGATTAACTTTGAGAATATCTATCAGCAGGCCAAGCAGCAGCAGGCAGAACAGCTGGCGGCTCAGGAAGGTCAGCAAGCGGCAGCACCGGGTGCGGCCGAAGAAGCCGCTGATTCAGGCGAATCTGAATCTCACTGATTTCCTGGCTAAAAACATATTTAAAAACAGCAGGTTAGAAAAATAACCGAAAGTGCCGCAAGGGAGTCTGCCCTCTGCGGCATTTTTTTGCTTTGTATTTTTTGCCAGAACTGATTGGCTTTATTTCGTTACAGGATCCATGCCCTTAAACCCGGTCTGACGCCAGGCTTCATAGATAACAATGGCGGCGGAGTTGGATAAATTAAGGCTGCGACTCTCGGGCTGCATTGGTAGTTTCAACACTTGCGTTACCTCACTGGCAGAACGTATCTCCTCCGGCAGCCCCCTGGTTTCAGGGCCAAAAATAAAATAATCACCCACCTGAAAAGCTGGATCTGTGTACAAGGCCTGGCCCTTGGTGCTCAGGGCAAAAAGGCGCTCGGGGGCGCAGGATTCAAGGAATCCCTGCCAGTTCTTGTGAGTCTTCACCTCGCTATATTCAGTGTAGTCCAGTCCAGCTCTTCGCAGTCGTTTGTCATCAAGCGCAAACCCCAGCGGCTCAATTAAATGAAGAGTGCAGCCTGTGTTGCTACACAAGCGCATGGCATTACCAGTGTTGGGAGGGATTTCCGGCTCGTAAAAAACAAGGTTAAACATAAAAAATCTTTATAAAATAGGGGGATAATGCTTGTATTTGCTGTACATTCGAGGTAAAGCAGTGTGTCACTGCTCTATACTGACACAAAAAACCTCCAAATAACGAGGAAATAAACAAAAAATGGGCAATTAAAGGAGTTTTTCCCATACGTTCTTGGAGCATGAGTGTCTAGAATTCACTTCAAGAATGGCAGTCGAGTACCTGACATAACGAAAAATGATTGTTTCGCCAGTGCGATTGTTTTTAAGGGTAGCAAAAGTGAGACAGGGATGTCAGGAAAGCCGGTGCAGAGGGAAGAGAATTGTTTAATTTTTTCAGGAAAAAAAGAGGCAAAGCAGGATTGGTGGGAGTTTCCGCCAATGCGGATAAATTGACTATTGCCTATGTGATTCAGGAAAAAGGCAAACCTGTCCTCAAATATTGCGAAGAATTTGCTGCTGACTCGGACAAAGCCCAGGAAAGCATTCTTGAGCGTGAAGTAAAAAAGCGTGATCTGGAAGGTACCGCTGTCAATTTCGTATTAACCCATTCGGATTATAAACTTTTTCTAGTAGAGGCGCCCAAGGTGGAGCCCCATGAAATGGAATCTGCCGTTAAATGGAAAATCAAGGACCTGGTTGATGGCCCGGTTGATGAGCTGGCAGTGACGCTTTTCCCGGTTCCCGAAGATGCCTACCGTGGTCAAAATGACATGGTGTATGTGGTTGCTGCTCGTAAATCCAAAATCAAGCAAATTGTTAATCTTGTTCTTAACTCCGGTCTGGAGCTCAAATCGATTGATATTCCGGAACTGGTGTTACTGAATATTTCCAATAATTTCAGCGATGACAGTAATGGCCTAGCCTTTATAGATCTGCGCAGCAGCGACAGTACGTTGAACCTTTGCAAGGCTGGAAATATTTACCTGACCCGTCACCTCAATACGCGTGTTGATCAGAGCATTTTGAATTCTGAAGAGTGGGCTTCGGTAAAAGAAAGGCTGGTGCTGGAAATCGGGCGCTCCCTGGATTATTACGAAAGCCAGATGGGGCAAACACCGATTACCAACATTCTTATTGCCCCTGGTGAAAACGATAGTGATGTGCTGGTGAAGCAACTTAATGACTTGATGGTTGCTAGGGTGGCATGTCTGAAACTGGCACATGAGTTCCATAGTGAGGACGAGTTTCCCGAAACACTGCAGCAGTCATGCATCCTTGCCATTGGCGGTGCCATGCGCGATTTGCAGGTGGCCGCATGAATCAACAAATAAATCTTTATCTGCCTCAGTTCAGAAAGAAATTGGCTGTGCCATTTTCAAACCCGGTTTCCACCACAAGATAAAAAATTTCATCAACAGAGTCTGATCGCGTCATTAAATTCTCTGTATCTGATCTAATGGCAATGATTTGTTTATAAGTACCCAGGTAATCCAGTAACTTCAAATATTGCGCCAGATCCGAGTCTTTGAGTATAGCGTTGTATTGTTGCGTGCAGTGTTGTCGAAAATAGTTTTCATCGTGACTTGATAGAAAATTGTCCATCGTGACCTGAACAAATTCCACAATTTGCATTGATGTTTCTTCATCCTGGGTTTTGAAATAAACACTGGTAACAAAAAAACCGGCAACAATATTGATTAATACTGCGAAGAGTTATATATAAGTTTTATTCATGTGTGAACCAGACAGATGTGTCTCAGCTGTATGATTATTTATTTCTGCTAGAAAGCAGGAGTACAGCAATGAGCATAGCCGAAGCGATCAGACTTGTGAATAAGCAGGAAGCTGCGAAATTACCATAGCTGGTAAATCAGAGGGGGGTTATTTCAACGGTGGGGCTAGCGTAATTATTCCACTGCTTCCGGACTGCCGCTCTCCATGCCAAGTTCCTTGATCTTGCGGGTCAGGGTGTTCCTGCCCCAGCCAAGGAGTTCAGAGGCATCACGCTTGCGGCCACCACTGTACTTGAGGGCAACATCAATCATGCATTTCTCAAACAGTGGTGTAGCCTGTTGCAGAATGCCGGAATGACCCAGGCTGAGTTCCTGGTCGGCCCAGCTTTTCAGGCTCAGCACCCAGTTACCGGTGACGGCTTCCTCGTCACTGGGATTGAGGAACTCTTCTGGCAGGTCGTTGATGTGTATTTCACGTCCGGATGCCATCACGGTTATCCAGCTGCAAAAATTTTCCAGTTGGCGAACATTACCCTGCCACGGCAGGCCAGTCAGGTACTGGGTGGTTTCAGCCCGCAGTTCTTTCTTTTCCACGCCCATTTGCTGGGCTGCCCTGCCAAGAAAATGTTCCATCAGGGCAGGGATATCTTCCCTGCGGTCTGACAGTTTTGGCAGGTGTATAGGAATAACATTCAGGCGGTGATAAAGGTCTTCACGGAACAGGTGTTCCTTTACCCTTTCTTCCAGAGTCTGGTGAGTGGCTGCAATGACGCGAACATCAGCCTTGATCGGGGTTAATCCACCGACGCGGTAAAATTCACCATCGGATAATACTCGCAGCAGTCGGGTCTGCGTTTCCATCGGCATGTCGCCAATTTCATCGAGAAACAGCGTACCGCCATCAGCCTGCTCGAAACGACCAACGCGCAATTGCGTGGCGCCGGTAAAGGCGCCTTTCTCATGGCCAAATAATTCTGACTCGATCAGGTCTTTGGGAATGGCTGCCACGTTCAGGGGAATATAAGGCTTGTCTGCCCGTGGGCTATGTTTGTGCAAGGCCTGGGCAACCAGTTCCTTGCCGGTTCCTGACTCGCCCTTAATGAGCACCGTGATATTGGAATGTGAAAGACGACCGATGGCACGAAACACTTCCTGCATGGCAGGTGCTTCACCAATAATTTCTTTGGCCTCTATTTTGGGAGCTTCAGTGGGTGTCATTTTATATTCGCTGGCATGATTGACGGCCCGCTGGGCTACGGCAACAGCATCATTCACATCAAAAGGTTTTGGCAGGTATTCAAACGCACCGCGTTTGTAGGATTTAACCGCGCTACCCAGATCAGAATGGGCCGTCATGATAATCACGGGAATCTGTGGAAAGGCGTCCTGGATCTGTTCCAGTAACTCCAGACCATCAATACCGGGCATGCGAATATCGCTGATTATCGCATCAGGCTGGCTATCCTTGAGTTTTTCAAGCAGGCCATTGCCGCTTTCAAAGCTCTCACTATTGAAGCCGGCTTTTTCCAGAGCCTTTTCCAGTACCCATCTAATCGAGCGGTCATCATCAATAATCCATATAAGACTTTTGCCTGGCATTACGATTCTTCCTCCAGCTTATCCGGTACTTTTTCATTCGACAAGGGCAGGGATATAGTAAAGCACGTCTCACCTTCATGACTGTCGCACTCTATGAGACCGTTATGATTTTTTAGTATGTTTTGCGAAAGTGATAATCCCAGACCAGTGCCATTTGCTCTGCCACTAATCAATGGATAGAAAATATTTTCAAAAAGCTCCGGTTCAATTCCCGGGCCGTTATCGATAATTTCGATTTTGGCGACCAGCTTGTGCATGACGGGACCAATAGTCACGTGGTTTACAGTCCGTGTTCTGAGAATGATTTTTGGATTTTTTACAGCATGCTCTGACTCAGTTAATGACTGCATGGCATTGCGTACAATATTTAGTACAGCCTGGATTAATTGCGCCATGTCTCCAGTTATTTCGGGAATACTGGGGTCATAATCCTTTTCTACTTCAATAGAGCCTCTGGTTTCCGCGATGACCAGGTTATATACGCGTTCAAGGACTTCATGGATATTCAGCTGCTGCAATGCCGGTTTCTGGTATTGACCGGTAAGCCTGTCGATCAGCCCCACAAGACGGTCGGCTTCCTCGATAATCACATTGGTATAGTCTTTCAGGTTGTTATCAGCAAGTTCTTCGGCAAGCAGCTGGGCAGCACCGCGTATTCCACCGATGGGGTTTTTAATTTCATGTCCGAGGCCTCTGACCAGACCCAGCGTGGTCTCGTGGTTGGATATCAGCATTTCCTTGCGTGAGATATTGTAGGAACGATCAAGCTCCTGAATCTCGAGCATAATATAGGTATCATTTTCGTAGATAAGCCTGCTGGCAGAGTAATCTACAGTCAAACGATTGGTGTTGGCTTTTACCAGTTTCACCTTCCTGGCGATAAAGGTAACACCATTGTCCTTAACATTTTTAAGCGCTTTAACGAGCTCTTTTACATTAAGCAGAACATCAGCAATGTAGGTGTTGTGACTATGCCTGTCGCTAGTTTCCAGTAAGGCTTCTGCGGCGGGATTTATGTAAATCACGTGCAGGTCCTTATCCAGCAAAATGATTGCTGTGGTCAGATTGTCCAGCAGGCTGGTATTAAGATTGTCTGTGTTCAATTTAAGTGCAAGCCTGTCAGGTATTAATTCGGCATTCATAAACCCTTCATCTCAATCACTCAGACAAATACCTTTTGAATCAAAGGTACTGCAAATAGCGCACCAAGTTATAACATATTGACATATATATAGACATTAATTACTTTTCAATAGTTATACGCACTATTATAGTGCAAATGGAAATTTTAAACCCACAAAAACGCCCCAACATGATGCATTTTCTTCAAAACCTCGGTGAGACGCCATTGCCTGATTTATATATAATTCCGGCCCCATAATTCCCGAAGTAGCAAGTCCCTGTTGATATGAATTACCTGATCAAATACTCGCCGGAAATAACGATTAAAAGTCGTCCGATCAGAAAGAGTCTTGCCAAGCAGTTGAGAAGAAATCTCAGCATCCAGTTGAGAAGGTTGTCCCAGGACATAGAAATTCAAAAATGCTGGGATCACATTGAGGTAACAGTTCTTGCAAGTGATGAGCATCTTCAGCACCAGGTAGAGCAGGTTCTGGCAAGAACCCAGGGGATCTGCTTTTTCGAGCGGGTGCAGGTTCGCAGGGCAAATACACTGGAAGAAATTCTTTCCCATACCTTACCGGTTTTTCAGGAAAGACTTGATAGTCGTACTTTTGCTGTGCGCTGTCGGCGCACTGGCTTGCATGCCTTTGATTCCATGGACGTTGAAAAGTTTGTGGGAAGTGGCCTTGTCAGCAAGACAGTTGCCCTTGGTGTGAACCTTTCTCAACCGGACATTACTGTGAAGCTTGAACTACGAGATGACATGCTTTACCTGGTTGAGAAAAAAATCCCCGGGCTTAACGGTTTTCCTCTTGGTTTTCAGGATGGTGCCTTGTCACTGTTATCGGGAGGGTTTGATTCATCAGTGTCCAGCTACCTGGCAATGAGGCGGGGGCTGATTACACATTTCTGCTTTTTTAATCTCGGTGGTAAAGCCCATGAAGTCGCAGTGAAGGAAGTGGCGCTTTACCTTTGGCTGCGCTATGGCTCGACACATCCAGTCAAATTTATCACTGTGCCATTTGGGGATGTTGTCAGTGAAATACTGGAAAAGGTAGACAACTCCCAGATGGGGGTTGTTCTCAAACGAATGATGTTGCGTGCAGCCAGCCACATAGCGCAACTGATGAAACTGGAGGCCATAGTTACCGGTGAAGCAATTGCGCAAGTCAGCAGTCAGACCTTGCCTAACCTTGCGGTTATCGACAAAGTAAGTGATGTACTTGTGCTCAGGCCGCTGGCGATGATGAATAAACAGGATATTATCGATATTGCCAGGGAAATTGGTACAGAGGAATTCTCCGCAATAATTCCAGAATATTGTGGCGTCATATCCGTCAAGCCAACTACCCGGGCCAGAATGCACAAGATTGAAAAGCAGGAAAGCCGCTTTGATTTTTCCATCCTGGATAAGGCGCTGGCTAATCTTGTCAGGGAGAGAATAGATAAACTGGACCTGGATAGTGGAGCATTCAATAGCGCTATTCGAATAGCAGCCATTCCAGGCTCAGATGATGTGGTACTGGATATCAGGCATCCGGATGAAGAAGAGCAGCAGCCCCTGGTGCTACCCGGGCACAAGGTGGAAAAACTGCCATTTTATAAACTTAATACGAGATTTGTTGAGTTGCCTCGGCAAGCGTCCTACTTGCTGTACTGTGAACAAGGGATAATGAGTAAGCTGCACGCGTCCTATTTGAGAGATGAGGGTTATGACAATGTCGGCGTCTATTCCCCAAACAGTGCGATTTAGCATTTAAGTGAGATTGGACAGCGGCTTCCTTACGTAAATTCCTCCCCTTTTGGGTAATCTGTAATATTGCATCCAGACTGGGCAGCCCGGCTGAGAGCTGTTTCAAACTCCATTGGCAGCAAGTAAAAACTAAATCCTTACCAATGCAGAAAGAACCTGTATAATCGCGGCTTTTCGCGAATTCCGGATACTCCATTGATAGAAAAAATCAGAAATATTGCCATTATTGCCCATGTTGACCACGGTAAAACGACTCTCGTTGATAAGCTGTTACAGCAATCGGGAACCCTGAGCTCGCGCGGCCCGGAAGTTAAGCGCGTGATGGATTCCAATGATCAGGAGAAAGAGCGTGGTATCACGATTCTGGCCAAGAATACTGCAGTAAGTTGGCAGGACTATCGTATTAATATTGTAGATACCCCGGGACATGCTGACTTTGGTGGTGAAGTTGAACGTGTGCTGTCTATGGTCGACAGTGTCTTGCTACTGGTTGATGCCGTGGAAGGGCCAATGCCACAAACGCGATTTGTAACACAGAAGGCCTTTGCCCGTGGCTTACGCCCGATTGTGGTTATCAACAAAATCGATCGTGAAGGGGCCAGACCGGACTGGGTACTCAATGAGGTTTTTGATTTGTTCGATCGTTTGGGGGCCACGGAAGAACAGCTGGATTTTCCGATTATTTATGCCTCCGCGCTGGAAGGCAGAGCCGGTATAGAAGCGGATCAGTTGGAAGACAATATGGATAGTCTTTTCAAACTGATTGTGGATGAAGTGCCTGCGCCTGATGTCGATGCTGAAGGTCCTTTTCAGTTACAGATAAGCGCTCTGGATTATAGCTCCTATGTCGGTGTCATCGGTGTTGGTCGTATCTCCAGAGGCAAGGTGAAACTGAATATGCCCATTGTCGTGATAGATCGCGAAGGCAAAAGCAGAAAAGCCAAGATCGGTCAGATCAAGACCTACATGGGGCTTGAGCAGGTTGATGCCACCGAAGCATCCGCCGGCGATATTATCTGTGTTACCGGGATACCTGAATTAAATATCAGTGATACGCTGTGTGATCCAGATAAACCTGAAGCACTGCCCCCACTTACCGTTGATGAGCCAACCATCAGCATGACTTTTCAGGTCAATGATTCGCCTTTTGCGGGACTGGATGGCAAATATGTTACAACCCGAAATATCAAGGAAAGGCTGGAAAGAGAATTAATCCATAATGTTGCCTTGCGTGTAGAACCCGGTGACAGCGCAGAAAAATTCAAGGTTTCCGGTAGAGGCGAATTACACCTGTCGGTGTTGATTGAGACCATGCGCCGGGAAGGTTTTGAACTTGCCGTGTCACGTCCGGAAGTAGTTATCAAGGAAGTCGATGGCGAGATGCTGGAGCCTTATGAAAACCTGGTGGTAGATGTTGAAGAGGAGCACCAGGGTGCGGTAATTGAAGAGCTGGGGCTGCGCAAGGCAGAAATGATGGATATGACATCCGATGGCCGGGGACGTACCCGGGTCACTTTCAATGTGCCTACACGTGGCTTGATTGGTTTTCGCACACAGTTTCTTGGCATGACCTCTGGTTCAGGCATCATGACTCATGTCTTTGACAAATTCGGTCCCATCAAGAAAGGGGATATTGCAGCGCGTAATAACGGTGTTTTGATTTCCATGGTGAAAGGTAAAGCGCTGGGTTATTCGCTTTTTACTTTGCAGGAAAGAGGACGACTGTTTATTGAGCCTAACAGTAAAGTGTATGAAGGCATGGTTATCGGCTTGCACAGCCGGGAAAACGATCTGTCGGTGAATCCTACAAAAGGAAAGCAATTGACCAATGTCAGAGCCTCGGGCACAGATGAAAATATTCTGCTGACGCCTCCGGTAAGACATAGTCTTGAGCAGGCTATGGAATTTATTGCCAGTGATGAGTTGGTAGAAATCACGCCGAACCATATTCGTATCCGAAAGCAGTACCTGACAGAAAATGAGCGCAAGCGCCAAAGCCGTGGCAGTGATCTCAGATAATCTTTAAAGAACCTCTGATTAATTATGTTGGCATTAATTCAGCGGGTAACTGCTGCACAGGTTGAAATAGAAGGACGCATTACTGGCGCTATCGGCCAGGGCTTGCTGGTGTTTCTGGGAGTCGAAAAAAATGACTCCCGGGAAGATGCCGACAAGCTGTTAAAAAAAGTACTGGCCTATCGTGTTTTTTCTGATGCTGATGAAAAAATGAATCTCAGCCTCAGCGATATCGCAGGGGGCTTGCTGGTGGTTTCACAATTTACCCTGGCCGCCGATACCGGGAAGGGCTTACGCCCGAGCTTTTCCAGTGCCAAGCCACCGCAGGAAGCCCAGGCTTTATATAATTATTTCGTAGAACAGGCGCAGAGTATTCATAGTGTCGTGGCGACCGGCGAGTTTGCTGCGAATATGAAAGTCTTCCTAACCAATGACGGGCCGGTTACCTTTTTGTTGAATAGCTGATTCTGATTAAATAGCTGACTTAGACTGCTTGACTGAAATTGGTTGCTGGCTATTCTTCAATAAACTGATTGGCTAGCCTCCAATCAGCCCCTTACTTTTTACCCTCAGTATCCTCAGTATCATCGCTGCTTTCTGCTTCAACTTCCTTGTGCAGAATCCTGCCAGCGAGAACGCCCACCTCAAATAACATCCACATGGGAATAGCGACAAAAGCCTGTGACAGGGGATCCTGAGGCGTGAGAAACATGCCGGCAACAAAGCAGCCAATAATGATATAGGGTCTCTTTTCCGCCAGTTTATTAGGTGTGGTAACCCCGGAAAAAATTAGCAGCAGGGTGGCGATGGGGATTTCAAACACCAGGCCAAAAACCAGAAATAGTGACAGGACAAAATCCAGATACTGGGTAATGTCTGTCATCACGGCCACCGTTTCCGGCGCACTGTTTACAAAAAAGGCAAAGACGTAGTTAAACACCAGATAGTAAGCAAAGGCGATGCCCAGATAAAACAGCACCACACTGGACAGGAGTATAGGCATGGTGACCCTGATTTCATTTCTGTATAGTCCCGGGGATATAAAAGCCCAGGCCTGATGCAGGATGAACGGCACGCCAAGAAACAATGCGGCATAGATGGATGTTTTAAAAGGGATCATAAAGGGTGAGGTAACGCCCGTCGCGATCATGTTTGATCCTTCCGGTAATACATCACGCAGGGGTTGTGAGATAAAAATATACAGATCATTCCCGAACGGAAAGATACAAAGAAAAAGCACAAGCACGACGAGCAGACAGCGTAACAGTCGGTCTCTCAACTCCACAAGATGTGAGATCAGGGGCTGTTCTGTTGGTTCATCGTCCAGCTTGGGTTGTTCGGTATCGGTCATTGCGGCAAAAATTATTTTTCAGTGTTATCCGGCTTGTCAGCCTCATTATCTTTCACATCAGGTGTAGCAGATGTTTGTGTTGTGTTGCTGGTTTTGCCCGGTTCTGTGTTTGCTGAATCAGTCTGCTCTGTGGTCTTGCTGGCAGGAGCTTTTGTACTTTTAGTGCTTCCCGTGCTTCCAGCAGTTCTGGCAGCCGGGTCATTGGTTGGCAGTTTTTCTATGGGATCGGCACTGTCTTCGACGTCGGAGTCAGCAGAGTCTTGTGACTCAGACGTGATATCAGTTAAACCTTTAGTGATATCCAGATCCTTCTTTATGGATTCTGCTTCACTTTTAACGGATTCAATGGAATTGGTAATCTGGGATTTTGTATTGTTGAACTTTTCCATGATGGCTTCGTTTCGAAGTTGTCGACGGATTTCATCAGCGCCCACTTCCTGCTCAATTTCCCGTTTTATATTATTAAAGCTTCTGCGCAATCTTCCTATCCACAGACCCAGGGTTTTAATGGCGCCAGGCAGGCGATCGGGACCCAGCACCAGCAGGGCAACAACGCAAATAATTATTAATTCAAAAAAACTGGGATCGAACATCTGTAACCGGATTCAGCTACACAAAAGCAGCCTGTGGAGTTATGAATATTAGAAAAAGTCAGTAATGAAATCAGGACAGTTTTTCGCCAGAGGTTTCTTCTACCTTTTCTGCTTGCACATCAAAGGTATCATTTTCCTCTTCAATCTGTGGTTTTGAATCCTCAGGCTTTTTATCATCTTCCTCTCCCATGGCGTTCTTGAAACCCCTCAAGGCACCACCAAGATCAGAGCCAATATTTTTTAGTTTCTTGGTACCAAATACCAATATCACAATGCCCAAGATAATAAGCAGTTGTGTGACACTTATTCCGCCAAGTCCCATGATTACCTCCTAAAACCTTAATGTTGGTACGACTAACCTAATCGGGCGATTATTGTAACAGAAGGCCCCTGCGATTAAGTATTGAATTCATTCAGTCATTCTTTCAGTTATCTTGTCAGTGATAACAGATAATTGAAGAGGCCGGTGTCCCGGCATCACAGAACGACTTAACTCTGCTCACGTGATGCTTTTTCGTCCAGACCACTGACGCCAAAGCGTCTCTCAAGCTCGGCCAATACGGCGTCAGGCCCTGTTTCAAGCTTTGCCAGCATGACCAGTGTGTGAAACCAGAGATCAGCTGTTTCGTAAATGACATGGTCCAGATCGCCGTTGACCTCAGTTTCCCTTGCAGCCTCAATAGTTTCATCTGCTTCTTCCGCCACTTTGGCAAGAATTTTTTCCAGCCCCTTGTGATGCAGCTGCGCTACATAGGATGAATCGGGGGCAGCCGATTTACGCTCTTCTATTATGGCAGCCAGTTTCTGCAAAGTGTCGGTCATGATTATTTCGCTTCCAGCATTAACGATATATGTCATCCGGGTTTTTAAGCACCGGTGCATTTTCAACCCACTGACCATTTTCCAGAGTCAGGAAATAACAGCTTTCCCTGCCGGTATGACAGGCAATTCCGCCCAGTTGCTCAACTCGCAGGACAATACAGTCCTTATCACAATCCAGGTATACCCCATGTAATACCTGCACATGACCTGATTCTTCACCCTTGCGCCAGAGTTTTTGTCGCGAGCGCGACCAGTACACAGCCCTGTTTTCCGCTACGCTCAGGGCCAGGGATTCGCGATTAACCCACGCCTGCATTAGTACGCGGTCGCTTTCCCAGTCCTGGGCAATAGCCGGTATGAGGCCATCATCGTTCCAATTAATCTGGTCTAACCAGTCAACACTCATGATTACTGCTCTTTGATATCAGGCGCCAAGAATACTCTATTTTGGGGTCGAAAGTCAGAAATCAAGGTGTTTGAAGTGGAATACGTCAGCTACAGTAGCATCCTGCTATCGTGCAGTTATTTTTGGCGAAGCACCAATAGCGTGATACCGGCAGCTGCCAGCACCAGGCTGGTCAAATGCATATTATTCAGTAAATCGGCCAGTGTCGGATGCTGTGAAATGCTGGCAGCGATGAGTGCAGCTACACCAAAAAAAGTGTAACGACGCGATAACTTCTGCTTACGCCGGGCTTCCTGCTCTCTTGCTTCACGTTCCGTGGTTTCGCGATAGCTCCGGGCAAGTTTTAATTCCTGCAGGGTTTCAAAGAACAGCTCTGGAATCTCCGGCAGATGCTCCAGCCATTCCGGCAGTTTCTCGGTGATTTTTTTCAAATTGCTGATGGGAGAGAGTCGTTCGCGCTGCCAGTTCTCCAGAAAAGGTAGCGCATTTTCCCAGAGATCGAGGTCAGGATAGAGCTGCTTTCCCAGGCCTTCTACATTGAGCAGGGTTTTTTGCAGCAATACCAGTGACGGCTGAACCTCCATATTGAAGCGGCTGGCGGTGCGAAATAACTGCAGTAGCAACATGCCAAAAGAAATATCTTTCAGCGGCTTTTCAAAAATGGGCTCACATACACTGCGCATAGTGGCTTCAAAAGCATTGATCGGTGTATGGGGCGGTACCCAGCCACACTCCACATGCAGTTCGGCCACCTTGCGGTAATCCCGTTTGAAAATTGCCAACAGATTACGTGCCAGATAATACTGGTCATCCTTGCTGAGAGTGCCGATGATCGCGCAATCCAGAGCAATATACTGGGGCTGTTCGGGATGTTCCCTGGAGACATATACATTCCCCGGATGCATGTCGGCATGAAAAAAGCTGTGATTGAATACCTGGGTAAAGAAAATTTCAACGCCACGTTCTGCCAGAACTTTAAGATCAATGCCTGCCGCTTTTAGCTCCTCAATATGGCTGACGGGTATGCCATAAATTCGTTCCATAACCAGTACGTTAATACGACAATAGTCCCAGTAAACTTTTGGCACATACAATAAGTCGGAGTTTTCAAAATTTCTTGCCAGCTGTGTTCCATTAGCGCCTTCAGACATCAGGTTTAATTCATCATGAATAATGTATTCATAGTCATTTACTACTTCTACAGCCCGTAAACGTTTGCCCTGATTTATGTTGTTTTCTACGAAGGCAGCGACACTCTTAAGCAGAGCGATGTCCTGGGTAATAATATTTTCTATGCCGGGGCGGATAACCTTGACGACGACATCTTCGCCAGTTTTCAGAGTGGCGGTATGGACCTGGGCAACTGAAGCTGATGCCAGTGGGGTAGGCGAAAATTCTGCGAACAAATTTTCTATGGAATCATCCAGAGTCTTTTCAATCAGGGTAATAGCTTGTTGTTCTGGAAAGGGCGCAACATTATCCTGAAGAATAGCCAGTTCATCGGCGATGTCCTCAGGTACCATGTCGCGACGCGTGGAAAGCAGCTGACCGAACTTGATGAATATTGGCCCGAGTTCCTGCAGGGCCAGACGTAATCTTTTGCCGCGGCTTAATGTATCTATGTTTGAAACTGCGGGCAGGGGCAGACCCAGCAGCATGGAAAGCAGTTGTGCCTGCTCCAGGCTGTCAAATAATTCTCCCAGGCGGTAGCGATTAGCTACCCGGTAGATTTTCAGTAGTCTTAAAAATCTGGTCACAACAATTAAATGAATCCGGAATTTACAGGGGCGGCAACAATATCACTATTCATAATGCCAGTAAAATCAGTGGGCTTGGTAAGTATCCCTTAAGTGTTAAATCGACTATTCGACGAATGAAAGTGAAAAAGTGCAGCTGCGGGTGTTTTTGCAGAGCTGGTATTGGAAAAATCCAAAAGCCGAAAAAAGAGTGCGGCGGATTAATCAGAAATTGCATCAGCCAGGATTGATTGCAGCTTCCCGGTTCTGGAATCAAGTCGATCAACTCGAAGGCGCAGTACATCAACTGACTTATAAAAATCTTTTAACTCTGCCTCGGACGGGAAAAGTCTTGTTTCATCATGCAGATAGTTGTCTATATCTTCTTCCAGATTATGCCTGGTCTTTTTTGCAAACCGGCCTGCAGCATTAATGCTGTCATGGGTAAATTGCGTGGGGATATCCCCGATAAATTTACTCAACTGATATTCCCAGTCAATATCGAGATTCTGTAAAATTGCCTGGAATTTACCAAGCAGCCCCACATCACCACTGATAACAATGCCATCCTGTCTCAGATTGGCTGTGTTTCTCGTTACCAGTAATTTCATTAGTGCAGAGGCGTTACCCTTGATGCTTATGTCGGCTTGCAATGCTTCATTAGCGGAAAGCGACAGGTGTTGTTCACAGACGAGAATATTAAGCAGAAGTCTGGGTGACTGGCAGTGAATGCGAATGCATTTTCCCGAGAGCGATTCCATTTGCTTGCGTGTACCCGGATCAAGAGACAGAGCCTGGTTCAGACCAGTCTCAATAAGCGAATAGATAGTTGAATGGAATATGCTGTTCACTGTAGTAAGGGGTCGCGGACTAGCGGCTGGCAGCTTTGTGACCGACATGGATTGCACAAATACCACCCATCACATTATGGTATTCACAATTCTCAAAACCAGCCTCCTGCATCATCTGCTTCAGGGTTTCCTGGTCAGGGTGCATGCGAATAGATTCCACCAGGTACTGGTAACTTTCACCGTCACCGGTAATGAGCTGTCCTGCTTTGGGCCACAAAGTTGAATACACGTCATAAGCTTTTCCAAGCAGCGGATTCACCGGCTTGGAAAACTCCAGGATCAGTACTCTGCCGCCAGGTGCGGTCATTTCAAACATGGAATTCAATGCCGCCTGCTTGTCAGTGACATTTCTCAGTCCATAGGCGATGCAGATACAGTCAAAGGTATTTGCCGTGAACGGTAGCTGCTCAGCATTGGCAAGGGTATAGCTGATATTGCCGCTTTTTCCCTTATTAATAATACGGTCGCGGCCAACCCTGACCATTGACTCATTGATGTCAGCAAGAACAACCTGTCCCTGACTGCCAACCAGAGGTGAAAAAAGCAGGCTGAAATCACCAGTGCCTCCAGCTAGATCCAGTACTTTCATGCCTGGTCTGAGGGCGCTTAGTTCGACGGTAAATCTTTTGATAATTCGGTGTGTGCCAAGAGACATCACATCATTCATCAGGTCATATTTTTTTGCTACAGAATGAAAGACTTCGCCAACAAGATCAGCTTTTTCCTCAACAGCGACCTGTCGATAGCCAAAATGTGTGGTTTTTTCAGGGCTGTCGTTATTCATAGTGCTTTCCATACAAAGCTGTATTCGTCACGGGCATTGTACTGCAATGCCCATCAGTTTCGTAACCAAAGCTTGGTAAGAGGGGGAGGAGGTGTAAGAGGGAAAGGCGGCAAGACATTAAAGAAGGAATTGTCAGCCTCGTTTAATCGTTAATAGGCATGATATTGACCACCTGGACATCGCTGGCCAGGTTTTCCCGGCGCGCTCCTGCCTGCTTAAGTTTCAGCAGGTAACTTTCCCACATTTCGGCCTGATTCAGGCAAAGTTCGCGTAGATATTCCCAGCTGTATATCCCGGTATTGTGATCATCGCTGAAATGCAGGCGAATAGCATAGTTGCCTACGGCATCCAGATTATCGATTTTGACATCAATCTTTCCTATTTGCAGGACTTCCTGTCCAGGACCATGCCCCCGGACCTCTGCTGAAGGTGAGTTCACCCTGAGAAATTCCGCAGGTAAAGAGTAAATGCCGCCATCTTCATACTTGAGCTCAAGGATGCCGGTTTTGCGGTGTAGTTTGATATCGGTAGGTTGCATTTTTATTACTCTGTTCTGACTAAAGTATAAATCGGCTCAAGTCTTCATCTGCAGCAAGGCTGCCAAGGTTTTCGTTAACAAATTGAGCATCAATTATCACATTGCTCTTACCTTCACTTACCAGCTCACGGGCACTGAATGAGGTTTCTTCCAACAATCTTTCCAGCACTGTATGTAATCTTCGGGCACCAATATTTTCTGTGCTTTCGTTCACCTGCCAAGCAATTTCTGAAATACGCTTGATCCCGTCATCGGTAAACTCAAGATTAATGCCTTCTGTTTTCAACAGTGCCACATACTGCTTTGATAGCGACGAATCGGGCTCGGTCAGAATACGTTCAAAATCTTCCGCGCTGAGTGCATCAAGTTCTACACGTATCGGCAGACGGCCCTGTAACTCCGGAATCAAGTCGGAAGGCTTGGCCAGATGGAAAGCACCGGAAGCAATAAACAGAATATGGTCTGTTTTTACCGAGCCATATTTTGTTGATACGGTGGACCCTTCTATTAAAGGCAGCAAGTCGCGCTGCACACCTTCCCTGGATACGCCACCACCATGAGTTTCATTCTTCTGCGCTACCTTGTCTATTTCATCAATAAATACGATAGCGGTTTGCTCCGTGACTTCAATGGCCCTCGTTTTGAGTTCATCCTCATTAACTAGTTTTGCGGCTTCTTCATCCTTGAGTATTTTTAGTGCCGACTTCACGCTTACCCGACGTGGCTTGCTGCGTCCGGCTCCCATGTTTGAAAACATGCTGCTGAGCTGACTTGTCATATCTTCCATGCCAGGAGGTGCCATGATTTCTACACCGACCTTGTCGGACACCTTGATCTCAATTTCCTTATCATCAAGATCGCCTTCTCTGAGCTTTTTGCGAAACACCTGCCGTGAGCCGGAGGTTTCTTCCGAGTCATCTGAGGAACCAGGCAGCAGAATATCCAGCACCTGGTCTTCCGCTGCATTTTCAGCCTGTTGCGAGACTTTCAGCAACTGCTCTTCGCGCAGCATTTTTACTGCGGCATCCACCAGATCCCTGATAATGGATTCAACGTCCCGGCCCACATAACCGACTTCGGTAAACTTTGTGGCCTCAATTTTGATAAAGGGGGAGCCGGCCAGTCGTGCCAGGCGACGGGCTATTTCCGTCTTGCCAACACCGGTAGGACCGATCATAAGAATATTCTTGGGAGTTACTTCCTGGCGCATGGTCTCAGGTAACTGCATACGACGCCAGCGGTTTCTCAGCGCGATGGCAACAGCTCGTTTGGCTTCATTTTGGCCGACAATGTGTTTATCAAGCTCGAAAGCGATTTCCTTGGGAGTTAAGTCAGACATGATTGATCAGGAATCCAGTACTTCAATGGTTAAGTTATGGTTTGTATATACGCAGATGTCGGCGGCAATGTTCAGGCTTTTTTCAACAATTTTCCTGGCGCTGAGCTCGCTGT
>Ga0255775_1001687_pt1 | contig 20053 bp, 16 predicted proteins | sample 011ome_26_FD_179973 | JGI IMG/M metagenome (GOLD analysis project Ga0255775, IMG submission 179973) | Coastal salt marsh microbial communities from the Groves Creek Marsh, Skidaway Island, Georgia - 011511BT metaG (version 2) | ecosystem: Environmental > Aquatic > Marine > Intertidal zone > Salt...
GTAGGTCTTAAATAAATTAATAGGAGAGGTAAATTATATGTGTGGGATAGCTGGATTAATACATAGAGGCAAATCTTCAAATGTAGGAAGTGAACTACAAGGTATGCTTCAAGCTTTAAAACATAGAGGGGAAGACTCAACAGGTTACGCTCTATATGGTGATACTGATGGTAAAAATTTTATCATGCGTTTTAAAGTTGGAGAAAACGTTGGTGAAGGAAGTTCGTCAGTGATGGAAGATGTTTCTGTATATGATGAAAGAAAAAAAATAGTAGATCAGTATTTAGCTGAAATGGGAGCAAAAGTTCTTAAAGAAGAAAGAACTCTACCCTATTCTCTAAGATACGAAATTTCTTATGATAAAAAAGATCTATTAGATTTTTCTCAAAAAATTGAAAGTATCCCAGGTGTTGAAATCCTTTCAATGGGTAAATCATTAGAAGTAATTAAAGATCTTGGTAATGCAAAAGCAGTATGTGACCGATATTCTTTAGATAAACTTGTTGGTACTCATGCAATTGGACACGCAAGAATGGCAACAGAGTCTGGTGTTGATATTAAATCAGCTCACCCTTTTTGGGGATATCCTTTTAGTGATGTGTCAGTTGTTCATAACGGACAACTTACAAACTACTGGAATAACAGAAGAGCATTAGAAAACAAAGGGATGAGATTTATGTCTGAATGTGATTCAGAGCTAATCGCAGTATATATTGCTCAAAAAATGAGAGAAGGAGCAAGTCTTGAAGAAGGGATGAAAGACTCTTTATCAGGACTGGATGGAGTATTTACTTATTTTGTTGCAACAAAAGACTCATTAGGAATGGCAAAAGATACCATGGCTGCAAAACCATTGGTTCTTTACGAGTCAGATGATTTAGTTGCAATGGGTTCAGAAGAAATAGCGATCAGATCAGTTCTTCCACAAGAAATTGATACATATGATCCATTTGATGGAGAGGTAAAAGTATGGCAAATCTAAAGACAAGCGAGAAAAAATCAAAAGCCCAGTCAATGGGTATGCACACCGAGGTTTTAACAGGAAGAACTCAACAAAAGTTTTTTAATCCTGATGAAGCTGAAAACTTTTATTACTTTGGAACGTATGATGTCGATTTTAACAAAAGAACAGAGCTTGATGTTAAAGACATGTCAGCTCCAGAGGCTAATAAAGAAATTGATAATTTAATGAGCCAAGGGTATGGAACCATTGTAATTAAAAACCCTCAAGGAAAACATAGTTTAGGTGTTGGAATTTTAAATAAACTAAACTTAATATTTGAAGGAAGCTTAGGTTACTTTGGAATGGGTTCTTGTGATGGACCAACGGTAAGAATTAACGGTAGAGTTGGTTGGTCTTGTGCAGAAAATTTGATGGCAGGTAAAGTAGTTATTGAAAAAAATGCAGGATCTTGTTTTGGTGCAGCTATTAGAGGTGGAGACTTAATCTGCAAAGGTAGCGTTGGTGCAAGAACTGGTATTGATATGAAAGGTGGTACCATCATCATAGGTGGTGACGCTGGAGCATTCACTGGTTTTATGATGCAAAGAGGAAGAATAATTATTCTAGGAGATGTTGGAATAAATTTAGGCGACTCTATGTATGATGGGACAATTTTCGTAGGTGGTAGTATTGGTTCATATGGTAGTGATGCAGTAGATTCTGAACTTACTAAAAGTGACCAAGAGTGGTTAAAGCGAAAATTGAAAGTTGCAGAAATCGGTGAAAATTTTGATGTAAGTAAAATGAAAAAAATTGTAGCTGGTAAAAAATTATGGAACTACGATAATTTGGAACCTACAGAGAAGAAAGGAGCGATTTAATGCCTAAGAAAAAAACTAAAAAGAAAAAAAGTAATGGAAGTGTTGGTGGAAAAGCTGACGTACACGCACATGAAGAAGGTAAAAGAAATAAAAGTTTATTAGGTCATAATGCTATTTTCACTCCAGAAGTAATTGACGATATTCATATCAAGTCACAACTTGGAAGATACAGAATGCGTGGAATGGCATTGATGAAAAAAATTCCAACATTTGATGATCTAGTTTTCTTACCTGGAACTTTAACAAGATTTGTAATCGAAGGTTACAGAGAAAAATGTGAAACTAAAACTGTAATTGGTCCAAGATGCGAAAACCCTATTGAATTAGATATACCTGTTTATATCACCGGGATGAGTTTTGGAGCACTTTCTTATGAAGCAAAAACAGCTTTAGCAAGAGGAGCTACTATGGCTGGTAGTGCTACTTGTTCTGGAGAAGGTGGAATGATACCAGATGAAAGAAGATATTCTGAAAAATGGTACTACCAGTGTATTCAATCAAGATACGGATTTAATCCTCATCATGCTCAACTTGCAGACGGAATAGAAGTATTTATCGGACAAGGTCAAAAAGTTGGTATGGGTGGACACTTAATGGGTCAGAAAGTAACGGACCAAGTAGCTGAAATGAGATCATTACCATCTGGTATTGACCAAAGATCACCTGCTCGTCACCCTGACTGGTTAGGTCCAGATGATTTGGCTTTAAAAGTTGAAGAATTAAGACAATTAACAAAAAATAAAGTGCCAATTCAGTTAAAACTTGGAGCATCAAAAGTTTATGATGATGTTCGTATGGCTGCAAAATGTGATCCTGACTCTATTTATTTAGATGGAATGGAAGGTTCAACTGGTGCAGGACCTCACATCGCTGCTGCAAATACTGGTATACCTGGAATTGCTGCAATCAGAGAAGCTAGAAGAGCAATTGATGATGTAGGTAAAACTGGAAAAGTAACTTTAATTTATGCTGGTGGTGTAAGAGATGGTGCTGATATGGCAAAAGCTTTAGCATTAGGTGCTGATGCAATTGCAATTGGTACAGGTTCAATGATCGCCTTGAATTGTAATAAAGATATACCTGAAGCTAATTTTGAAAAAGAGATGGGTGTAAAAGCGGGTGAATGTTATCACTGCCATACTGGTCGTTGTCCAGTTGGTGTTGCAACACAGGATCCTAAATTAAGAGCAAGATTAAATCCTGATGATGCTGCTCTTAGAGTTTACAACTATCTTCATTCAATGACGTTAGAAGCTCAACTTTTAGCAAGAGCGTGTGGAAAAACTAATATCCATTCTCTAGAGCCAGAAGATTTAGCTGCATTAACTTCAGAAGCATCTGCTTTAGCAAAAGTTCCTTTAGCTGGAACTAACTATACAGTTGGTGTTGATAACTATCACAAAATATAGAGGTAAACATGGCTAAGAAAAAAACTAAAAAAGCAAAAACATCAAAAGCTGTTAAAGACCAACAATTAGGTAAAAAAAAAGAAACAGCTAGAGAAAAAATGATCGGTCAATCGATTGGTTATAGATATGATGTTAATCTTCTTCCAGATTACACAAAGATAACTCCTTTTCTAAAAAAATATGTTGAAGCTATGGGATGGGATGATCTTAATTGGTTAGAAGATGTTCATATGGGATATGAAGAAGGAAGACCTGCTGTATTTTGTAGAAATGCAAATGGTTGGGTTACTATTCCAAGTTCAATCAAACTTCCAAATAACCAACAAGATAGAGATATGATAGCAAGAGAACTTCTTGTGAAGTTTCAAATGTCTCCAAAACATCCTCTTGTTGATTTGAAAAAAGCTTACTTAAAATTTTAATTACACAATCAGTAGTTGATAATGAATTAAAAACCCAGTTTCCATACTGGGTTTTTTTTTACTCTTTTGTTTGTATCGAATCACAAAATTATATAGGGTTTTAAAAAACTAATATGGGAGAGAGAAAATGACTGATCAGTTAGGCGCTCTTACAACCATATTTACAGAATTTTACTACTGGGTAACCGTAGTACTGATGTTCCTAATTCACGTCGGATTCTGTATGTATGAAGTTGGAGCTTCTCGATACAAACATCACCAACATACTCTTATGAAAAATACAATGCTGATACCATTAGTTACAGTAACTTGGTTTTTCTTTGGTTGGTGGATTTACTGGGCATTTCCAACAGGACCTGGAATTGCACCTTCAATAATGAATGAAAGTACAGCATTGATTACTGACGATAGTACGTTTAGTGCTAAATGGTATTTGGCTAACTCAGAGTTTATGGCGATTAATTTAGGTGATCACATAAGCGGAGTATTCTGGGCTGCATTCTTACTATTTTCATGGACAGCGGCTTCTATCGTCTCTGGAGCTATCATTGAAAGAATTACAACTTTTGCATTTGGAATTTTAGCAATTGCAATTGGATCTGTATTTTGGACAATTGATGCTGCTTGGGGATGGCACTTTGATGGATGGATGCTTAAAATATTAGGATATCATGATGCTTATGCATCAGGAGTAATTCACGCGATTGCGGGTGGATTTGCTTTAGGTGTTCTAGTTGTTTTAGGACCAAGAATTGGAAAATTCTCATCAAGTGGTGAGCCAAGAAATATTGGACCAAGAAATCCTTGGCTAGTTACAGTTGGATTATTTTTAATCTATACTGGTTTCTGGGGATTCTATGCGGCATGTAATATTCCGATATTTGATCTTGGGCCTGAATATGGAATGGAAGGTATAAGCTATTGGACGGCTACAAACATTTATGTAACCCCTACCACACTGAGTGGTATTACCTTTAACTTCTTGATGTCATTATCAGGAGGATTATTGGCCGGATATGTGATTGCTAAAGGTGATCCTTTCTGGACTTACTCAAGTGGACTAGCAGGTGTCATATGTGCTTCAGCTGGAAATGATCTTTATCATCCAATTCAAGCAATGATCATTGGTATGATCGGTGTTGTAATTGCATACAAACTACATTACTGGGTTGAACGTAAGTTCAAAATTGATGATGCGGTTGGTGCAGTAGCAGTACATGGTTATGCTGGATTTGTCGGTCTTGTGATTTGTGGATTTGTTTTAAATGGCTATCCTTCATCTGGATACAGTGTTGGAGCTATGTGGGACGGATCAACTTACGCATCAATCAATCCACTGGGACAATTCTTAGGAGCAATCATAATGTTTGGTGTTCTTGGAATGCTACCAGGCTATATCATAGCTAAAGTACTAAGCGGTATGGGTAAATTAAGAATCCCACGTGAAGTAGAAATAGCTGGATTAGACTATGAAATGATGGAAACTGCTAAGAGTGATGAAAAAGCAGTCTCATCAGCAACCAGGTAAAGGAGAAAAATATGGCTACAGTAACAAACTGGATAGATCATCTTAACAAACCAGCTGAAGAAGTAGTTGGTGCTGTTTACCCAGGCGCTGGATCCACTGAAACTTTACTGGTTATTCTAGGTATAGTTATATGGATCGGTTGGCATGTCATTACTAACAATTCTGAAAGTGATGAGCTTTCTAGATTGGCTAAAAAAAGACATGGCGCTAATGATCACAAAAGCAATATTACCGATTGGTAATTAAGGATAAAATTTGGGCGCTACTTAATTGTAGCGCCCTTTTTTTTTGGATAAAAAATTATGAGTGATAAAGAAAATAACGAAGAATTGAGACCTAGCAAAATGAGAGGAGTTGCTTTTCCTAAAGCTAAGTATGGCGTGATAGCAGCCATTATCATCATTGTAGTCGTTAACCTAATCTACTATAAAGATTTTTTATTATCTTTATTAAACTAAACCAAAAAATTTATGTGTGGAATTGTTGGAATATATTTAAAAACAAAAAAATATGAAAAACATTTAGGTAAGTTTTTATCTGGAATGTTAGATGGGATGGCAACGAGAGGTCCTGATAGTGCTGGTTTTGCAATTTATACAAAAGAAAATAAAAATATTTTTAAATATTCTATTTGTCTTAATGAACTCAAAGAAAAAGATTTTAAAAAGAAAATATTAAAATTTGTAAAAAAAATTAAAATTACTAATTATGCAGATCATATAATTTTAGAAACTAAAGAAAAACCCTCAAAATTCCTAAGTTTATTAAAAAAAAAAGTTCCAGAAGTATCATTGGTGGGTTATGGAAAAAGTATTAATATTTTTAAACAAACTGGTAACCCAAAAGATGTTGTTAAAAAATTTAAACTATCTTCTTTTTCAGGAACCCATGGAATTGGTCATACAAGAATGGCAACTGAGAGTGCAATAACCACACAAGGTTCTCACCCCTATTCTACATCTGAAGATGAATGTTTAGTTCATAATGGATCATTATCAAATCATAATAATGTTAGACGATCTTTGATTAAAGATGGACAAAACTTTAATTCTGAAAATGATACTGAAGTTGCTGCAGGATATATTTCTAATCAAATTTCCAAAGGTAAAGATTTAGAAAAAACATTAAAGAACAGTTTAAAAGATTTAGATGGTTTTTATACTTTTATTGCAGGGACAAAAAATGGATTTGCATTATTAAGAGATGAAATTGCTTGTAAACCTGCTGTAGTTGCTGAAACTAAAGATTACGTTGCAGTTGCTTCTGAATTTCAAGCTATGGCACATTTACCAAATGTAAATTCAGCAAAAATTTTTGAACCAAAACCTGGTGTTGTTTATCATTGGTAACTTATGAATTTTGATTTAAATAAAAAAACTTTAAGAGAAGTAAATCAACATCTTCAAAATGTTGATCGAAAAAAAAATACAAGAAAATTTGAGATTTTAAATCCTCAAGGCCAACATGCAATATGCGCAGGTTTAAAAGATGATATAGATGTTACCATCAAAGGTCATACTGGATATTACTGTGCTGGCATGAATCAAAAAGCAACTGTCACCGTTCATGGAAATGTTGGAACTGGTGTTGCTGAAAATATGATGTCAGGTAAAATTATAGTTAAAGGTAATGCCTCACAATCTGCTGGTGCAACAGGCCATGGGGGTGTGCTAATTATAGAGGGTGATGCTAGTTCTAGATGTGGCATATCAATGAAAGGAATTGACATTATAGTTAAAGGTTCTGTTGGTCATATGTCAGCTTTTATGGCACAAAAAGGTAATCTAGTTATAATGGGTGATGCTGACGCTGATCTTGGAGACTCCATTTATGAGGCCAAGATATTTGTAAAAGGTAAAGTAAAAAGTTTAGGCGCAGATTGTATTGAAAAAAAGATGGATAAAAAAAATATAGATGAACTAAACAAACTATTTAAAAATTTGGGAATTAAAGAAGATCCTAAAAAATTTAAAAGATATGGATCTTCAAGAAATTTATATAATTTTAAAATTGATAATGTGAGTGCATATTAAATGAAAAAAGATCTTAAAGAATTTAAAACATTTCCAAGCTCAACAATTAAGGAAATTCAAAGAGCAGCAAATGAAGGAATTTATCAAATTAGAGGTTTAGGTGCAAAACGTAAGGTTCCAGATTTTGATGATCTAGTTTTTTTAGGCGCATCTATGTCTAGATATCCGTTAGAAGGCTACAGAGAAACATGTAACACATCCGTCATATTAGGAGATCGATTTGCAAAAAAACCCATTAAACTGGATATCCCAATTACAATTGCAGGTATGAGTTTTGGAGCATTAGGTGCGAACGCAAAAGAAGCTCTAGGTAGAGGAGCATCTGCAATGGGGACTTCGACAACTACTGGTGATGGTGGTATGACACAAGAAGAAAGAGGTTCGTCTAAATACTTAGTTTATCAATTATTACCTTCTAGATATGGGATGAATCCTGATGATTTAAGAAAAGCGGATGCTATTGAAGTGGTAGTTGGACAAGGTGCAAAGCCAGGGGGTGGTGGAATGCTACTTGGACAAAAAATTAATAAAAGAGTTGCAGGGATGAGAACGTTGCCAGAAGGAATAGATCAAAGAAGTGCGTGTCGGCACCCTGACTGGACTGGACCTGATGATTTAGAAATTAAAATTCAAGAACTTAGAGAAATTACTAATTGGGAAAAACCAATTTATATTAAAGTTGGAGCTGCAAGACCTTACTATGATACAACATTGGCTGTTAAAGCTGGAGCAGATGTAGTTGTGCTAGATGGAATGCAAGGTGGTACGGCAGCCACTCAAGATGTATTTATTGAACATGTTGGAATTCCAACTTTAGGTGCGTTAAGAGAAGCTGTGGATGCACTTAAAGAATTAAACATGCATAGAAAAGTTCAGCTTATTGTTTCAGGTGGAATAAGAACTGGAGCAGATGTTGCAAAAGCAATGGCGATGGGTGCAGATGCAGTATCCATTGGTTCTGCTGCGATGATGGCTTTAAACTGTAATGCAGAATTATATGTTGAAGATTATAAGAAACTTGGAACAGAACCAGGTTATTGTCATCACTGTCATACAGGAAGGTGTCCTGTTGGTGTTGCAACACAAGATCCTAAACTTGAAAAAAGATTAAATCCAATTGAAGCTGGAAAGAGAATTAAAAATTATTTAACAACTTTAACCTTAGAGTTGCAAACTTTAGCTAGAGCTAATGGAAAATCAGATGTTAGAAATTTAGAGCCAGAAGATTTAGCTGCTTTAACTGTAGAAGCTGCTGCTATGGCAAGAGTACCTTTAGCTGGCACCGATTGGATCCCTGGAAAAAAATAATTGATTAACACTTTTTTAACAAGTAGGATTGATTATGCCAAAAAATCTTTCCCAAATTGCTAAGCAAAAAAAAATAAAATATTTTCTAATAAGTTTTGTAGATCTATTCGGAGTTTTAAGATCTAAACTAGTGCCATCTCAAGCAATAGCTGAGATGCAAAAAAATGGTGCAGGATTTGCAGGATTTGCTACTTGGTTAGATATGACTCCAGCTGATAGTGATATGTTTGGAGTACCTGATCCAGATAGTTTAATTCAATTACCTTGGAACAAAGAAATTGGTTGGTTGGCTTCAGATTTATACATGGATGGCAAGCCAGTAAAAGCTTCACCAAGAGTGATGCTTAAAGAACAAATTAAAAAAATGTCTCAAAAAAAATTACAGATGAAGTCTGGAGTGGAATGTGAATATTTTTTAATTTCAGAAGACGGTTCATCAATTGCTGACCCAAGAGATATTCAATCAAAGCCTTGTTATGATCAATCAGCTTTAATGAGAAGGTATGATTTAATCAAAGAAATTTGTGACTGCATGATTACGATGGGATGGAAGCCTTATCAAAATGATCATGAAGATGCAAATGGACAGTTTGAGATGAATTGGGATTATACAGACTCTTTAGTTACAGCAGATAGACATGTATTCTTTAAATACATGGTAAAAAGCTTAGCTGAAAAACATGGTCTAAGAGCAACTTTTATGCCAAAACCTTTTCATAATTTAACTGGAAACGGTTGTCATGCACATGTTTCTGTTTGGAATGGAAAGAACAATAAATTTTTAGATAAAAAAGATGGTCTTGGTTTAAGTAAATTAGCCTACAATTTCTTAGGCGGTATAATGAATAACACGCAAGCGTTATCAGCCTTTTTCAATCCAACAATTAATAGTTATAGAAGAATTAATGCACCCCCAACTAAATCTGGGGCAACTTGGTCACCGAGTAGTATTTCTTATACAGGAAACAACAGAACACACATGATTAGAATCCCAGATCAAGGAAGATTTGAGTTAAGATTGATGGATGGTTCTGCAAACCCTTATTTGCTTCAAGCAGGAATAATTGCTGCTGGTCTTGAGGGAATTAATAAAAAATTGAACCCTGGAAAACCTTTGCATTGTAATATGTACAAAGACTACAAGAAATATCCAAAACTAAAAAAACTTCCAAATGATATCAATCAAGCAATCTCAATGCTTCAAAAAAGTAAACCGCTTGCTGATGCTTTTGGAAAAGATGTAATTGAAAGTTACGTAAAACTTAAAATTTCTGAGATCAAAGATTTTAAGAGTAAATTTTCATTTAATAAGAAAAAACCAGTCACTAGGTGGGAAAAAGATAACACTTTAGACTGCTAGAATGACAATTTTATCTAATGGTCATCAATGGAAATATTCTGAATTTTTAGACAATAAAAATTATTCATTTGATAAAAAACAAATTCTAAATTCACTATCTGAACAGGAAATTGATGATGCCTATTCAAGTATCTCAAAATGGGAAGGATATGCCCCTACTCCATTAATTTCATTAAATAAATTATCTAAAGAGTTAAATCTAAAAAATATTTACTACAAAGACGAAAGTAAAAGATTTGATCTAAAATCTTTTAAAGCATTGGGTGGAGCTTATGCAGTTGAAAAAGTAACAAAGGGAAATAAAGATATCGTTGTTGCTACTGCAACTGCTGGAAATCATGGAAGATCGGTTGCATGGGGTGCTAGAAGATTAGGGTTAAAGTGTAAAATTTTTATTAGTGAATTTGTAAGTGATGCTAGAGGTCAAGCAATGGCTGATCTTGGTGCTGATGTGATTAAAGTTAAAGGAAATTATGAAAAATCATTAATCGAATGCATTAAACAATCCACAGAAAATGATTGGCAGATAGTTCAAGATGTCGCTTGGAAAGATTATATAAAAGTACCTACTTACACTATGGCAGGTTACACAGTCATGATGAGAGAAATTATTGACCAAATTAACAAAGAAAAAATTTCTCATATAATTTTACAAGCAGGTGTTGGCGGAATGGCTGGAGCAATGGTTGCAGGTATTGCAAGATATTTAGACAATGTACCAGTTACTTTAGTTGTTGAACCTGATAGTGCAGCTTGTGTTTTAGAAAGTATTAAAACTGGAAAGATAGAAAAAATAGATATTAAAAGAGAAAGTTTGATGGGAGGAATGTCTTGTGGTGAAGTGTCATTAGTTCCATGGGAAATTTTAAAAAACTCTGTTAAACATTGTATTAGTTTACCAGATGATGATATTGCAAAAACAATGAAGTTATTAGGAAATTCTACTTTTAGTGATCAATCTATAATTGCAGGAGAAAATTCTGCACCTGGAGTAATTAGTTTAATTGCAAGTTGTGAGGACGAAAATATCAAACAAAAATTAGAATTAGATCAAAGTTCAAATGTTTTAGTTATTGGCTGTGAGGGTGATACGGATCAAGAAATGTATCAAAAATTAATTAATCAAAATTAATTATATGTCTGATACTGGAATATTCTGGATAAGAGATGACTTTAGAATAGACGATAACCCGGCATTATCTTTTGCAACTCAAAACCATGACAGCGTTATTGCCTTATTTATCTACAATAATAAAAATTTTGATAACCAAACAGAGGCCCAAAAATGGTGGGTTTCAAAGTCGCTAGAGGCACTCGAAAAAGATTTATCTAAATACAATATTAGTCTTCAAATAGTAAGAGGAGATGAGTTAGAAATTTTCTCAAAAATTAAAAAGAAAGATAATCTTTCTATATATTGGAACAAGGTTTACGAGCCAGATGTAATTGCTAAAGGAAAGAAAATTAGAGACATTTTTTTAAAAAATGAAATCAATTTTAAATACTTTAAAGGTAATATTTTAAATGAGTTTCAAGAGGTAACTAAAAACGATGGTACTCCTTTTAAAGTTTTTACTCCTTTTTGGAGAACTGCAGAACAAAAATATTTAAGTCTACCTCCTTCTAAAAATTATACTGTTAAAAAAAAGACTAAAGAAAAAACTTTTTTTAAAAATTGTATTGAGCCTAAAAATATTTTACCTAAAAAAAACTGGTATGAAAAATTTGATAAATATTGGACTATATCTGAGAACAATTCTAAAAAAATTCTAAATGAATTAATTGAAAATAAAATAAAAGATTATGGAACGACCAGAGATATTCCATCTATTGAAGGAACTTCAAAGCTATCACCTTATATAAAGCATGGTCAAATTCATGTATCGAGTATTTGGAAAAAATGTGGTCAGATAAAATCTAAAGGTATTGGTTATAGAAAATATATTAATGAACTTGGCTGGAGAGAGTTTTCACATAGTTTAATTAATTATTTTCCAGAATTTTTAAAAGGAAACTATAGAAAAGAATTTGATAAATTTCCTTGGGTAAAGAATGATAAACATCTTAAGGCTTGGAAAAAAGGAATGACTGGTTATCCAATTGTTGATGCTGGTATGAGAGAATTATATGAGACAGGTTGGATGCACAATAGAGTTCGAATGATTGTTGGATCTTTTTTAGTTAAACATTTAAGAATAAATTGGACCGAAGGGGAAAAATATTTCAGAAATTGCTTATTAGATTTTAACAAAGCCAACAACGTTGCACAATGGCAATGGGTAGCTGGATGTGGAGCAGATGCTGCACCCTACTTTAGAATTTTTAATCCAATCTTGCAGGGTGAAAAATTTGATAAAGAAGGTTTATATGTAAAAAAATGGGTACCTGAATTAGAAAAAGTACCAAATAAATTTGTTCATAAACCTTGGGAAATGGAATTAAAATACCAGCAAGCAATAAAAACAATTATTGGTAAAGATTATCCTCAACCAATAGTGATCCATGAAAAAGCTAGAGCGTCTGCTTTACAAGCATTTCAATCTTTAAAGAAAAATTAAAAACCACTTTCTCTTATAAGAACAGAAAATACATTTCTAAAAAATCTTACAAAAGGACTGTAACGATTTCCTTCAACATGAACATATCCTGGTAACTCAAATTTAATTGAACTTTTATTCACTAATTTAAAATCTGCAATATAGTGTGCTGTTTCAGGTCGATATTGATATTCACCAGATGTAAAATTTCTAATAGCAATTGGACCACTGTGAATTGATGCGAGTGCAACATAAGGTAAGTTATTTACCGAAGATAAATCTAGTTTATTTGATATTAAATGAATCTTTTTATGGTCTCCATCATTTGGAATGAATACCGCAGGGGTGTTTTCTTGAAAACGATCAATTTGTTCTTCTCTAATAAATGCTTTTACGTTTCCTGTTCCATAATGAACAATTCCAAGCAATTGATCTAAATTACTAACCCACATTTCATTGGATAAACTTACAAGATCTTTCACCTTTCCTTTATTGGGTGCCTTAATTACCAGCTTTTCTTTAGTTTTTGTTAATCCAGAAAGCTCACTCTGAAGAGCAATTAATCGTTGATTATAGGTTAAATACTCATCCATATTTCCTGAAGTTCCGCTCATACGGTTAATCTTTGTTTTGGTTAACAGTAATTTTCTACGTATTGAATTAATCTCTTTGTCCAATTCAGGAGAATAAAGTTCGATTAAATTCTGACCTGCCTCAACTTCTTGATCTTTTGTAATAAAGACAGATTTAATTTTTGCAGGATAAGGTGAATATATTTTAGAATATTTTTCGGATATATATACTGCTGGGATTTTCATTGAAGACTTCCAAGGTAAAAATAAAACCATTAAGGTAATTGTTAAAATTGAGATTGTTCTAAAGGTTTGTTTATTTAATTTCATTTCTGATCTCATCATCCACCATTGTTTCATTTCCTTTATAATTGGCAACATAATGAACCAATAAATTTCAATCGCAAACAGTATTATACCAAGTACTTTAAATGCAAAATAATAAACAAGGAGAGCGATACCAATAAATAAAAAGAAACGGTAAACCCACGTTGACCAAGCATAAATTATAAATGTCCATCTTCTTGAGGGACTAATCTCTTCTGGTGGTTTGTGATTAAAACCAAATAATGTTTCTCTAATTTTCCACTTTGCAAGTGCGAAAGATCGTGGTTGTAAATTTTCTGCTTTTAGCCAATCTGAAAAAACATAATATCCATCAAATCTCATAAATGGACTAACGTTAATTGCAATCGATGAAATCCAAGAAGTAGTTGCTATAAAAAATGCTGCACTTTTTAAACCTCCCTCAGGTAAAACGCCCCATACAAAAGTTGCAATCAAAGCTAAATGTAATTCAGTTAAGATACCTGCAAAATTAATTAATAATCTATCTTTATGATTTCTAAGACGCCAAGCATCTGTAGTATCTGTATATAAAAATGGAAAAAAAACTAAAAAAGCTATTCCAATCGCAGACACCCTGCACCCATGATACTTTGCAATATAAGCGTGACCTAATTCGTGAAGACATTTAACAAAAACTAGAGTGATAAAATAAATCATTAAACCTTTTAAAGAAAAAAAATATAAAAATGTTTTTGTAAAATTTTCAAACTGCTGAATTACAAAAAAAAGACCAATAAAGCCTAAGATATAAATTATATTTCTAATCTTTTTGGATCCTAAAAATTTTACTTTATTTAAAGTTCTGCCTAACCACTCATCTGGAGTAAATAATGGAATTTTAAAAAAAAGATAACTGTGAATTAAATTCATTATCCAGCTTTTTTTTAAGCTGTTTTTTTGTTGCATTAAAAAAGGAACCCCTTGCCCTTGAGGTTGAATGATTAAATTATTTTGCTGCAAGAAACCAATAAAGCTCTTAATTTCATCTCCTGTAGTTTCAATACCTTGTGAGTTAATTTTTTTTTCAAAATTTTGAATATCTTCTCCACCTCTCCAATTTTTGATTAAACGAAATGCAGTCAAACCAACCGTAAAATATTTATTTCTTACTGCATCATACAATAGCCATGCTGGAGATCCGTCCTCTCTACTGTTTCCTCTAAAAATTTCTAAATCTTGTCTTAGATAAGGAATTATCATACTCCGATTAATTGTCTGACAAAGGTTATGGGTTTTCTAAATAAATAATAAAATAAAGTTACTCTAGAACCATAGATTTTAGCCGTTCCTCTAAGTCCTATTCTTGGTATCTCTTCACCCTCAAAACTTGCACTTATTTGATAAGACAACACCTCTTCTGGAGATAAGGATGATTGGTAAGAGGCTCTTTTTAACTTACCTTTTAATGGTTTTATTGGATTGATATCTAAAAATACCTTCACATCTGTATTTTCTTTTATAATCAATGAGTCTTTTACTGGTAACCATATCAAAAACTCTACTTTTTCTGGGTTAGCGATGGTTATAATTTTTTCACCCACAGACACAGGTCTTCCTTGCCAATTATTTTTTTGATCCACAATCGCTATTCCATCTTTATCAGCGTATATTTTAGAATTTTTTAATCGTTCAGAGGTAGACTCAACTTCTGCTTTTTTTAAATCAACTTGCGCCATAAGTTCTGCAAGTCTTGCTTTTTCCTCATTGTTTGAGAAAGAAAATTGTCTACTTCTTAATAATTCTTTTTCTGCAACTTGCAGAGATTGTTTTGCAAGATTAAAACTATTTTTTAAATCTGTATCTTCGATTTGTATCAATAAATCACCTGAATTAATTTTATCGTTATTATTTACAATAATATTTTTAACCACTCCATCAAACGGTGCAGTAATTAATCTAGGATTTTTAGGCACTACTTCAACAGGTGCAGTACTAGTTATTTTAATTGGAATAATTAGAATAAATATTATGGATAAAATAATGATCCAAGATCGTTTGCCAGTAAAATTTTTCTTTAGAAAATCTTTAATAGAAAAATCTGTTAAAAAAGTATTATAAGCATGTCCATAAGTAAGGGATAAATGTCTTGCAAGCTCTACTTCATTATCATTAAATTTTTCATTTCTAGTTGTAATTAAAAAACCTTGAAGACCTCTTTGAGGTGAAAAAATAGGAATGAGTAAAATATTATCTGGAATATTTTTAGGTTTTTTTATTTTCAAACTTCTTGATATTTTGTCTACTTCAAGATTTTGAATTTCTTTTAGATTGGTATTTTTTTGGTCATTAATTATATTTTCCACAAAAGTAACAAGAGGTGCAGTTCTGTCCACTGTTGCAAGATCTGATACTGCTTTTACATGATATTTATCTGTTGGAGTTTTAAGTAAAAGATATGAATTTACAAAATCGAAAATTTGTCTTGTTTCATTAACTACAACAAAATTTAATTCATCTTGAGTTCTTGCTTCTCTAGATTTTTTTTCTAGACCAATTAATCTTGCTATTTTTATATTCTTATCTTCGTTCAAAACTTAACTATCCCACTCATTCCTGGAATTAAAGTCTCATATTTTTTATTAAACTGAGCTTTTAACTCAATTGTTTGACTTACTGCATCAACAGTTGCACCTAATTTTATAACAGTTGCATCTAAAGTTTCACCTGTTTCATCAATAGTAATTTTTACTTCATGTCCTTTTTTTAACCACTTCAACCAATTACTAGGTACCACTATGTCTGCTTCTAATAATCCATCTCCAACAATAGACATTAATGGTTGTCGCTGTTCGATACTTGTAAAAATACTTGTGCCTACGTTCATAACTTTACCATCATAAGGTGCAATAATTTTACATCTATCAACATTCAAATTTGCAATTTTTAGTTCTGCTTCAGCTTTTTTTAAAGCAGACACTGATAATTGATGTTGAAGTTTTCCAATGGATTTCATTTTCAATAATTCATCATCATTTTCTAATTGAATATTTGCGCTATCGTAGTTTGATTGGATTACATCTCTTTGCGCTTTATATAGCTCACATTCAAAACTAATTAAGATATCCCCCTTCTTAAAAGCATCTCCTAATAAAAAATTAATCTTTTCAACTCTTGCTGCTAGCTCACTTGAAATTGTCACTATTTGTGTTGCAGTAACTAAAGCTCTTGCGTCTCTATTTTCAGCATTAGAGGCAGAATTAATCGAAAAAATGAATATAAATAATAATACTAATAATCTCATGGTTTTATAATTGAATTATAGTCTATTAATTATATTGCTACCATATTCTTCCCAGTTATCATGTTCTTTATTTAACTGGTCTTTAAAAGCAATAAATTTAATATCCTCTTTATCATCTAGGATTTGAGCATTATCGTCACTACCAAAGTCAACTGCTAAGTCTTTAACAATAATTTCGCCATCTTTTTCAATAATTAATTTAAATTCTAATTTATCAACATCTTCTGGCGGATTAGCATTAATTTCACCTGTAATAGGATTAAACTCTACCCAGTCAGGGATAGCAGATCCATCTTTTAGAACTAATTTTGTTTTCTCAAAATTACCTAATAAAGTTTCGGGTACTTTAATTTCTAATGTTTCTCCATTATTTATTGTTTGAAGTTGATAAACTTGATCTGATTTAATTGTGTCTATGATATTTTTAATATCATTTGTATTATCAAGGTTTAAATCTCGAGTTGTTATATTGTTAGTATTTTGCTTTTCATTTGCATTTAAGTTTTTAGTTTCTGTTTGATTGACATCTCCATTTTCATTTGTCTTAACAATGTTAACATTTCCACTTTGATCAACTGATAAGGAAGCGTTTTGTTTTTTTGCTTGTTTGAAAATACTTTTATCTTCTCTAATTTCTTTAGGATCTATGCTAACAGCTATTTCTTTTTTATTATTTTGCTGATCTATTGCAATAATTGTAAAATCTACTTGCTCAACTCCTTCTGGAATATTAGTTGTAGTTTTTCCAGTTCGTGGATCTACTTTAATCCAATCAGGTAATTTTGAACCATCAGGCATTATACCTTCATACCTTACAACTTGATTTCCTAAATCAGTTGATACTTTAAATTTTAAATTTAATTGACCGTCTTTTTCTTTAGCTCTTACTTTATCTAATGATCCATCTGTTGTTGTTAATGATCCTGTTTCTGCTACAAGATCAACTAGTTTAATTCCTTCATTGAAACTTAATTTTTTCGTACTATTAATACTGTCTAACGCATCTGCCGTTTGCTCAATAGTTTTTGCAGGAGTTGTTTTATTTGGTAGTCTAATTGTACTTGGTTCATTTAATCTATCTTTTGCTATTTGTTTTTTAATTTGTTTTTGTTCTTTTCTAGTTAATTCTTGAACAACATTATCTCTTTGAACAGTAACCTCAATCATAGCCGTTGAAGTTGAGTTACCATCTGAAATTGTGTAATAAAATTTCTCAGTGACCGATTGCCCTGGATCTAGTAAATCTTTTATATTGCTAACTGCTACAAATGTATAAGTTCCGTCTGCATTGATTGTCATTTGACCATAATTTGAATCAAATGCTGTTCCAACAGTTTTAGCAGTACCAACGTTTGGATTTCTACCTTGTCCACAACCAACTATAGTTAAACTATCATCAGGATCTATATCGTTAGTTGTTGCGTTACCTGTTAAAGTTAAGGATTGTGAAATGTTTAAGCTAACATTATCTTTGACTGCGTTTGGATTATCTTCAACCCCGTTGATGGTAATAGTTAGTATTCCAGTATCGGTTCCACCATTTCCATCTGAAACCGTGTAAACAAATTGTTCTTGTGCACTTTCTCCTGTATCTAAAGTATCAGCTGCATCTTGGTTCGCTTGATAATTGTAAGCACCATTAGAATTTACAGTTAATTGCCCATAAGTGCCTGTAATTGTAGTACTTGAACCGCTTGAAACTGAGGTATTTGAACCATTTAAAGGTTTGATTAAAGTAACAGTTAAACTGTCACTTTCAGGGTCACTATCATCATTTAGTAAATCATCTTCATTAGCTCTTACTCTTACATTGCTATCTTCATTAACGGAGCTAGCATCATCAGTTGCAACAGGCGCGTCATTAACTGCTGTAACATTTACAGTCATGGTAGTTGCTGAACTATAAACAGTTCCATCACTTACTTGATAACCAAATGTAGTATAAGAGCTTCCATTTTCATTAGCATCAGGTCTAAATCTTAGATATCCACTAGTAATATCTGATGCAGTAATTTCTTGGTTTAGTGTAACTGCTACCCAAGCAGTTCCATTATAATATTCTAAATTTCCATTTGTTTCTAATGTTGTAATTTTTACTTTATTTAAACTTCCACTATCATCTGGATCTGAGAAGTTAAAGTCATTTACAGTTAATGTGTAATTTTCATCTTCATTAGTAGTAATGGTTCCACCAGTTGAAGTTGGTGCATCATTAACTCCAGTAACTGTTACTGTAATACTTGCAGTATCCGTTCCACCATTTCCATCTGATATAGTATAAGTAAAGACATCTGTAACTTGATCACTTAAATCTAATGCATCAGTAGCATTTTGATCAGCAACATAAGTATAAGTTCCGTTAGCTCCAATGGTTAATGTTCCATATGTTCCAACAATAGATTGTCCATTAGAGTAAGTAGTGCTTGCAGTAACACTTTCTGTGTTGCCATTGGTATGAGCAATGTTGGTTATGACTAATGTATCGCTTTCTGTATCGGTATCATTATCATCAATTACTCCACTTGATGCACTTGAAACAGTTAAAGTTGCATCTTCATCAACACTCGCAGTATCATCAGTTGCACTTGGAGCATCATTAACAGCGGTTACATTGACTGTAATAGTATTAGGAGTTGCGCTATCTGCATCTCCATCATTTACTGTAAATTTTATAGTTGTATAAGGAGATCCATTTTCATTTGCATCAGGATTTAATCTTAAATATCCATTTGTAATATCAGATACAGTGATAACTTGATTTAAGGTAACGTCTACCCAAGCTGAACCGTTATAATATTGTAAAGCCCCATTTGTCTCTAAAGTTGTAATTTTAATACTTACTAATGCATCATCGTCATCCGCATCTGTATATCCAAAGTCAGATGTTGAAAATACATAAGGAGTATCTTCAGCTGTTGAAACTGTTTTATCCGATGCAGTTGGTAGATCATTAATACCTGTTACTGTGATTGTAATATCTGCTGTTGCAGTTGCTCCAGTTGTATCTGTTACTCTATAAGTAAATACATCTGTCGCTGTATCGCCTGCATCTAAATCATCTGCAGCTGACTGATCTGCTACATAAGTATAAGTTCCGTTTGCTCCAATAGTTAAAGTTCCATAAGTTCCAGTAACTGAAGTTCCATTTGAATAAGTTGTACCAGAAGAAACGCTTGATGCAGAACCTCCATTTGGTGTTATTTGATTAACTACCAAAGTAGACGCTGTATCATCAGTATCAGGATCTGTATCATTATTTTGAGTTACACCGCTTGAAGCTGTGGACACTGTTAAAGTTGCATCTTCATCAACAGCACCAAGATCATCATTAGCGACTGGACTATCATTAACCCCTGTAACTGTTACTGTAATTGTTGCAGTAGTTGTTGTCGTTCCATCTGATAATGTATAAGTGAAAACATCATCCACTTCATCACTTGCATCTAAAGCATCTGTCCCTGTTTGATCTGC